>MDSY01047916.1_pt1 | contig 11695 bp, 12 predicted proteins | sample 811131 | NCBI WGS metagenome assembly MDSY01 (sample SAMN05326643, study PRJNA326480) | marine metagenome | isolation source: seawater | place: Atlantic Ocean: South West | collected 2010
ATTAATATCTGATAATTTTAAAGGTGATCCTTTTTTTTTAGAAAGATTAAATTTTTTTCCTAAAATTGATTTATAGTAAATTGGATGAAGTCCAGCAGCAGGCCTGATCACTCTAACTGATGTATTTGTTATAATATCACCTCTTTTTATATCTTTAGAAACAAAAATAGACCTTCTGAATAGTTTACTTTGACCTTCGATTATATTTCTATTAAAATTTTCTGAACCTAAAGTTGAGAAAGATTCTTTTATCATATTTACATATTTTACAAATTCATTTGTATCCATTGAAAATTTACTATCTAACCCTTTTTCACCAGGTAGCTTAATATGTTTTTCTATAATTCTTGCTCCTAGGGGAACAGAACTCACAGCTGTAATACATCCAAGGGTATGATCAGAAAGACCAACTATTAAATTATATCTTTTAATTAATTTATTAATGAATTTTAAATTATAATCTTTTGGATTTGAAGGATAGCTGCTAATACAGTGTAATAATGATATTTGTTTAGCACCATTTTTTTTTGCTGTTGCAACTGCAAGATCTATATCCTTTATTGAAGCCATACCTGTTGAAATAATAATAGGTTTTTTTGTTTTACTTACCTCTGTTATTAAGGGAATATCTGTAATTTCAAATGAAGCTATTTTAAATGCAGGAACATTTAACTTTGATAAAAATTTTACTGAATTAGAGTCAAATGGTGTACTAAAAGATAAAATATTTTTTATTTTGGCATATTTGAATATTTTTTCATGCCACTCTATTGGAGTTGATCCTTTTTTATACAAATCATACAAATAACTTCCTTTCCAAAGTCCATTCTTTAGAAAAAATTCTTTTCTTTTTGAATTTAATGTCATTGAATCAGCAGTGTAGCTCTGTATTTTTATAGCATCAGCACCAGCTTTTTTAGCCTTATCAATAAGGTTAAATAAATTCGATAATTTTCCATTATGATTTGCTGATAGCTCTGCAATAATAAATGGAGTAGTATTTTCTGTAATATTGTATTTTCCTATTAAAAATTTATTCATGAATTCTTTCTACAAAAAAAGCTTCGGCATAATAAGTCCCAATAGATGAGCCTCTTATGGAGGCAAGATTTTTTATGCTTTCTAATGATCTAGAATTTGGACTCTTTTTAATTTCTTTACCATAAATTTTTAAAGCTGTAAGTTTTTTATTTATAAACTTTGAGATATCAATGAAATAATTAGGGCAAAAAATTTGTTTATTTTTGTCAGACCACTCAGTGCTAGATAAAATTTCAAAACATAATATTTTTTTTACAGTTTCTTCTGGTGTTGGTCTGCTAGCTGTAATTGCTGCTTGATAAGCAACTCTATGATCAATATTAAGATCGTTAGAAAAATGAGTATAAAGTATATTGGGCTTTATTTTTTTTTTTATTTTTTCTATATCTATAACAACATCCAATAAAGGTACTGTGTCCATCATATTATCTGGATAGTCTAAAAAGAATACATTTTTATTTGTTAAACCTATGATCTTTAAAACTTTAAGGCAGTTTTTTCTTCTTTCATGTTTGGCTTTATTATCATCACCTCTAGCAGAAACTCCATCTGTTAAGAAAATTATATTAATTTTATCACCAAGTTTATTATGATTTAATAATGCTCCAAAGCATCCTAACGCTTCATCATCAGGATGTGCGGCAACTACGAGTACTGAATTAATATTTTTTTTCATTTAAGGTATTTAAAAAGTATTATGAAATATACATTATACTTTAAATCTTAATTTACTAATATATTTTCTTAACATTATAATTGACTTTTTATAAAAATAGATATTAAAACAAGTCAGGGCTAGTAGCTCAGAGTTAGAGCAAGCATTAGATAAATGCGAGGCCGGAGGTTTAAATCTTCCCTAGCCCACCAAAACTATGAAAGAGATATCACTTATATTAATTGGAGGAGGTTATTCATGTGTTGAAATAATTGATTTGATTGATGACATAAATAAAATTGAAAAAAAACAATTTATCAAAATAATTGGCATCTTAGATGATAATAAATTTGCTAATAAAAAAATTAATGGAATTAATATCATTGGTAAATTAAAAGATGTAAAAAAATTTAAAAGAGAAAAATTTTTTTTTAATATTTTTGATAAAAATAATCGTTTTCTCAGACTAAAATTGATAAAAAAACTTAATGTAGATTTATCAAAATTTTTTTCAATAATTCACCCATATAATTTAATTGGTAAAAGAGCAAAAATTGGGGTTGGTGTATCTATTTACCCAGGATGCAATATTTTTAGTAATTCTAAAATTGGTAATTTTTGTAATATTATGCCAAATGCTTCAGTGGCTTCGAATTCTATAATTGGAGATAATTGTTTTATTGGAAAAGATGTTTTGATAGGGGCTGGCTCCAGAGTTAAAAAAAATGTTTATATTTCAAATGGAACTACAGTCCTTGAAAATATGCACATCAATGAAGGTAATAGAATTATTCCAGGCTCAATGATTAATAGAAATATAAAAGAAGAAAAAATGATTATTGGGGGATCGCCTGCAAAAATATTATTTAAAGAAAAAATATAATAATTGGATAAATTAGGTTTATTTCTCAAGTAAAAAATTAAAGAAAAGTCCATTAATAAGAAAAAGGCAGTATTTTATAAGACACTGATTATTATAATATTTAGTGCAAATATACCTGGAATGTTGATGATTAGAAGTGGTAAGAAAAGTTAAAGTTAAATTATGAAATTTTTAGAAAATTATAAAATCTTAAAAAATAGATATTTTAGAAAAGAAAATTTTGAATTATGTCCAATTTTACCAACAGAAATAGAAAAAATAAGAATATGGAGAAATGAACAGTTAAGAAATTTAAGACAGGGTAAAAAAATTTCAAGTAAAGAACAGGTTAAATACTTTAATAATATAATTTTTAAAGAATACTCAAGTAAATATCCTAAGAATATTATTTTTTCCTTAAAAAAAAATTCTATCTTAATAGGGTATGGTGGATTAGTGCATATTTCATGGAATAATTTTAGAGCAGAAATATCACTTGTTTTACAAACTAAAGTAGAAAATAATAAAAGAATAAAATTTTCTTATTTTAAAATTTTTTTAGATCTAATTAAAGATTTGGCTTTTAATGATATTAAGTTAAAAAAAATAACAACAGAGACTTATTCATTTAGAAAAAAAGAAATCAATTTTCTTGAGAGGTATGGATTTAAAAGAGAGGGTATATTAAAAAAAAACATATATATCAAAAAAAAATCTTTTGATTCATATCTTCATGCAATTAACTTCAAATAATTTATGAAAAATAAAAAATATAATATTATTGCTACTATTAAGCCCTGGAATATAGAATTTTTTAATAAGAATAAAAACAAATTAAAAGGTAATTGGATCTTAATTACTAAGCCATCAAAATTATCAATGAATAAACTAAAAAAAATTAATATAGAAAATATTTATTTTATACACTGGTCAAAAATTGTTCACCAACAAATCTATCAAAAATATAATTGCATATCATTTCATATGACTGATTTGCCTTACGGCAGAGGTGGTAGTCCTTTACAAAACCTTATACTAAGAGGGAAAAAATTTACAAAAATTTCTGCTTTTAAAATGAGTAATAAAATTGATGGTGGACCAGTATACTTAAAAAGAAAACTTAAGCTGGATGGCACGGCACTGGAAATTTTTATTAGGGCGGCTAAAATAGCTTTTTTGATGATAATGGATATAAATAATAAAAGATTGGATCCAAAACCTCAAAAGCCTAGCAAAATTTGTTTTAAAAGGCTTACAAAAAAAGATAATTTATTAAATTTAAAAAAAATTAAAAATTTAAATGAACTCTACGATAGAATTAGAATGGTAGATGCACCTGAGTATCCAAACGCTTACATTGAAAATAAAAAATTTATTTTTACTTTTAGTAAGGCAAAAAAAACAAAAAAAGATTTATACTCATCTGTAAAAATAACTTTGAAATAAAATTAAGTTTTAATCTTATATGAGTTTTTTAAATTCGCTATAAATTTTATTTGTAATTGAGTCTTTATAAATTTTATATTTAATATTTCCTATTCTATTTACAGGTGTAATCTCAGCTGCAGTTCCTGTTACAAAACATTCTTCTGCATTTCTGATATCTTTTTTTAATATATGCTTTTCAATTACATCTATGTTTAGTTTATTACATAATTTTATGACTGTTTTTCTTGTAATTCCATTTAAAAAACAATCTGCTTTTGGTGTCAATAATTTATTTTTTAATAAAAAGAATATATTTGAGCTTGTCGTTTCGGCAACATAATTTCTATAATCAAGCATTAAAGCATCGTCATAACCTTTTCTAAAAGCCTCGTTTTTTGCTAACGAACAAATTTGATATAATCCAGAACATTTACTTTGTGTGGGTGCAGATTCATTGCTTGGTCTTTTCCATTTAGTAAAAGTCAAGCTTATACCTTTTTCTTTGATGTTTTTTGAATAATAAGAGGGCCATTCCCAAATCGCAATTGCTGTTTTTATATTTATACCTATTGAATGAGGGGACATCGAACCAGAACCTCTCCATGCTATAGGTCTTAAATATCCATTTCTTATATTATTTTTTTTTATTAATTGATCACATCGTTTTTCAAGATCTTTAATATTAAAAGGTATTTTAAAATCTAATAAATTTGCAGATTTTATAAATCTCTTTAAATGTTCTTTAATTTTAAAAGGTCTGTAATTATAGACTCTTATTCCCTCAAAAACTGAAGATGCAAAATGTAAACTGTGATCAAGTATATGCGTTTTTGCTTGACTACATTTTATGAATTTTCCATCATACCATATGATGCCTTTTAATTTGTCAAATCTTGTTAATTTCACAGTATTAATTTTTGGCTCTTTTATTATTTCCATCATGCGAACATAAAAAAAACACTAGGGAAATTCTTTCACCAGAAACTATCTTGGTAACTTCATGTGGTCTCAAGCAATTACTTATTATCATGGATTCATAAAATGGTTTAAATACATTTGGATTCTTATCTTCTTTGCTTGTATAAACGACATAATCTCCTCCTTCAAATTCTGCACCTATTTGAATTACTACTGCTGCTAAATAATCTGGATTACTATCAACATCTAAATGATATCCAATAAATGAGTCTTTATACATCTTGTTAACCTGAACTCTTCTTACATATAGCTCTTTTTCGTATGAAATTATCTCCCCAAAGATCTTTTTATATTTAATATCGTTAAGTATATTTAAAACTTTTTTAGAATATTGATTATTAACAACTTCAGGTTTATCAACATCAGTCATAAATCTTCCAACTTCAACCTTATTTTCTTCACCAGCATCACCTATATGTACTGTTTCATAAGGTATATTTTCAGATGCATCTTTTAATGTTTCAAAATCTATATTTCGAAAAAAACTACTTTTTAAGTCAAATAAAACAGTACCTTTTTCTTGATATTCTTTCTTTAACAGATGTGGTTTTTTATTTATTATCATAAAATAATATCACTTTAAATCAGATTATATTTTACTGTAAAAAAAATGTCAAATATTATAGAAGTTATAATTATTTTAATATGAATTTAGGCTACTTTACTTTTCCAATACACCCAATAGAAAAAAACTATCATCAGAGCTTAATGGAGGATAGGCAATCTGTAATACTGGCTGATAAATTGGGTTTTTCTGAAGCATTTATAGGTGAACATTTGACTGACAAGTGTGAACAGATTACTTCGTGTGCAAATTTTATCTCAAGTTTAATTTTTGACACAAAAAAAATTAAACTTGCAACTGGGACACTAAATCTTCCAAACTCTCACCCCGCAAGTATAGCCGGTCAAGTTGCCATGCTAGACAATATGCTGAAAGGCAGATTCATTATGGGTATAGGCCCTGGAAGTTTATCATCTGACATGGAAGTTTTTGATACACTAAATAAAAATAGAACAGAAATGTTTTTAGAAAGTATTCAACACATATTTGATATTTGGAATGCAAATGGGCCATTAGACTTAAAAGGAAAATATTGGAATATTTCAACAAAAAATACATATGATGAAAGTTTAAATATAGGTGTAATACCAAAACCATACCAAAAACCTAATCCAGAGGTTGTAGTAACATCCCTAGGTTCAAGTAAAAAAGCTTTAGATGCTGCATTAAATCGAGGTTGGAATGTTTTAAGTTCAAATTTTTTGAATAACGAAAGGCTATTAGAGCAAAATAAAATTATCCAAGAAAACTCTAGAGACAATATTCACTGGAGAGTAGCTAAATTTATTTTTGTAAGTCAAAATAAAAGTAAAGTAGAAAATTATGGCTTATCTGAAAAAAGTCCTATTTTTTTTTGCTTTAAACAAATTTTCAATAAATTAAAAAAAGCAAACCGTTTAGATATATTTAAAAAGAATATAGATGATAAAAATGAAAAAATAGATTTTTATAAAATTTTAGATGAAATTTCGATAGTTGGATCAGTAGAGGAGGTTAAAGATAAAATTTTAGAAACTAAAGCAAACCTTACGATGATGAAAACACTTACTTATGTTAACGTAGATTGGAAAAACGAGTCCTTAACTCGAACATCTATGGAATTATTAGCAGACAAAGTAATGAATAATATCTCTTAATATGGAAGCAATAAAAGCAAGAAAAACTATAAAGGATAATGAATTAATAAATAAAAAAAAAAGTAAAGAAATTATAAATTTTATTAAGAATAAAAAAAAAAAATTAAGCTTTAAAATTAATAAGAATGAATTAAATAAAATTGAAAAAATAAGAAAAGAATACAATTCAACGAAAAGAAGGGCTAAAAGTATTGTTCCTAGAAACCTTATATTTTATGAAATAATAAAAAAAAGATATAAAGATTTTTCCTGGAGCAAGATAAACAAGCATTATGACATAAAATTTGACACCAAAAACTTAAACCAGAGAGTAACTCTTGCCTCTCTTTTACTGGAAAAAGTTACTAAAAACATAGAACCCAAAAGTATAAAAAATAAAAAAAATATATTAATTAAAAAATTTCTAGAGAGTGATATTTTTGTAAAAATAAATTTAGAAAACAAAAAACTATTTTTTGAATTAATAAATTCACTAAACAAATATGATGAATTAGTAATTGTTTCACCTGTTTGTCCTGACTATTCTGCAATAAAAAAAGCACCTGGAATATACGAATTTACCTTTAAGAAACTAAATTCAGGTATTGGAGTTATTACAGAAAAACTTTTAGAAAATTTAGATAAAATTCATTCTTTTTTTAAATCTATAGATGTACAATTTAAACATGTTGTCGCAATTGGTGATTTTGAGGCTCTTTCAAAAGATATTCTTAGAAATTTAAACATAAATGAAGAAAAATTCATATCCAAATTAAGAATTAGTCAAAAAAAACTTTTAAAAGCTACAAAATTCAAGATTGAGGTTCCGCTATTTACTGAAATTGATGGTGGACTAGATAATTGGAAAAAAATATATAAGCACAATTATTCTAAATTAAAAAAAAATAATTATGGAAAATCAAAAATTAATAAGAAAATAATTTCAGAAATTGCGCAATCTAGGTTAAAATTATATGAGAAATGGTTTAAAAATATTACAAAAAAAAGATTAAATGAAATTATTTTAAAACAAGGAGCTGAGTACACTTCAATGGGCGATATGGTTACAAGCAAATATAAAAATAGTCTAATAATCGGAGCTGATCATTTTAGAATGTCTGATTTTTATAAGGTCAATTCACCAACTCTTCCTGTACTTTATTTAAAAAATAATTATAAATAAAATTAGGTAATTGAAGATATTTTTCAATGCTACCCTTGAATGAACAAAAAAAAGTAATCAAATCAATTAGAATAAAAGGTTATTACGTTTTTAAGTCAATTTTGAAAGTTGCAGAAATTAATAAATATACAAAGATTTTACTTAAACAAAAGTCTTATGGTCTAGCAAGCTTTTATAAAAAAAATTATAGATAAAAATACCAAACTAGTACTCAACCTTCAAACAAAAGATAAGAATTTTTTAAAGCTAATTGAGAATAAATTAATGAATAAAATTAATATTCATTTCTTAAATGATAAAAACTATAGATCTATTAGTAAAAAATTACCTAATTATACGTTAAGTCAATTTGTTGCAAGATCAAGTGGCAAAGAACCATGCGTAATACATATGGACGATAAATGTCCAAGTACATCAAATAATGTGAACTATTTGCAATGGGGAATACCATTAACAGATACAAATTATGAAAATGGATGCACAACTCTTATGGAAAAATCACATAAATTTGGAATAGATAAACCGAGCAAATTAAATAAAAAATTTAGGAATATTGAGCTAAAAAAAGGAGATATTGCAGTTTGGGATGGTAGAATTTGGCATGGTGCAAGAGTAAATTACTCAAAAAAAGATAGATGGATCATAATAGTTAGTTTCACTAGATGGTTTTTTAAACCTCACTACGATATTGCAAGGAGTTTTCCAAAAAAATTTTACAAATATTTAAATGTAAGACTAAAAATTATCCTTGGCTTTGCTTCAATTTCAAAATCAAGTGAAAGAATGGGTCTTGTACAAAGAGGGGATATCAAAAGTGCAAATAATTATATAATAATAAAAAAATTTTAACTCTAAATCATAATTTTTTTTCTATCTAATTTTCCACTTCTATTTAATGGAAAATCTTTATAAATTTTAAATTTTTTTGGTATCATGTAATTGGGTAATTTTTGAGAAATTTTTTGAATAAGGTAATTTTCATTTTTTATTTTTTTTGATTTAATTGCACAAACTAGTAAATTTGAATTTTTCGTTTTTTTTAAATACGCAATAGTATCATCAACATCTTTTATCTTTCTTATGTTTCTTTCAATATCATTAAGGTCAACTCTGTATCCTTGTATTTTTACAACCTTATCCATTCTACCTTTTATAAAATATTTTTTTTTAAACAGAATAATTTGATCACTTGTTTTATACCACCTCACACCTTTATGAAAAATAAAAACGTCTTTATTTTGATTTTTATCAATATACCCCTTTGACAACATTGGACCTGAAACAAAAAGTTCTTGATTTAAAATTTTTATTTTTGTAGCTCCCAAAGGCTTTCCAACAGGCATAAAATCTTCTGAAGAAAATTTTTCAATATCTTTTTTATTACATTCGTGGAAAAAAATCCACGGTGATACTTCTGTGCTACCATAAAAATTATATAATTTTTTTGGATTAATTGAATTAAAAATATATTTTGCTAATTTATTGCTAAAAGGCTCTCCACACATAATTAAAACTTTAATACTTGCTTTTAATTTTTTATTACCTCTATAATTCTTCAATCTATTAATTGTGGATGGAACTGTTATTAAAACATTAATATTATTTTCTTCTATATGATTAGATGGGTTTAAATTTTCAATAAGATTTTGAGAAGGAGATATTGCTGCACATAGATAAAGACATGGGAAAAAAATTACTAAAGAAATAACAAATGAAGAGTCATGATAATCTCCAAACACAAGATTTTTTTGATTTTTATATAAAAAAATTTTTTTTGCCTCAAAACAACTAATAAAACTCTCATAAGTGATACATACACCCTTTGGGTCTCCTGTAGAGCCCGATGTAAAATAAATCATCGATATATTTTTATTCTTAATTTCTTTTTTTAAAATATTATTTCTATTTTCTTTAGTATTATTAATTTGGCTATAAAATATTACTTCTATTTTTAATTTTTTAACTTGAGAAAGAAACGACTTATTTTTTAATAATAATGAGTTTTTAGAAACTATTAAAATATCTGGTTTAGATAATTCAAAAATTTTAATTACCCTTTTAGGTGGCAGATTAGTACTCAGTGGAATCCAAATATTGTTGCTTAGAAAAATACTGGCAATGCTTGCATACATTTCAAAAGACTTATCTGAAAAAGTAATTATTTTTAATCTCTCTTTATTTTTTATTAAATTCAAAAATTTATTATAAAAAATTCTTAGATCTGAATATTTTCTAATGTTACTATAATATTTAAAAAAAATCTTATTTGAGTGAATATTCTTAAAGCACTTGGTGTAAAATGAATTTGAATTCACTTCTTTTTTAAATGTTTTATTTTTTTTACAATGTAGTTAACTGAAAAGATAAACTTATTATCCTTCGAAAAATTTAGCTTTAAAGAGAATTTATTTTCTAACGATTCAATTATGTTCAATATATCAAAAGAATCTACTATACCTTTTTTATATAAATCCTCATTTGTAGCAAATTTAACTTTTCTATATTTTAGGATTACTTTTTTAACTTCGTTTTCTAAAGTTTTTATTTGCATATATGTTATCTTACAAAAAAATTAATAAGTTTAATATAATTATAATACAATCTCTAAAAAATATACAGATAGAAATTTAAAGAATGTTAAAATCATTAGGGCTGAAGCTGGTGATATATTGTTTCTTGACAGCAGAACTTAGCACGGGACCAAAGAAAACAAAACTAAAATACAAGATGGTTAATTAATGCATTATTTTCCTAATGGTGGTTAAAACAACAAGTAAATTTTTTGAATTTAATTCCTTCAAGAATTTTTAAAAAATTATCAAACAAACAAAAATAGGTTTTGAGTTTTTGTTCAATTCCCCAAAGTCTGAATTAGATTGTATTAACAGAAAATGTGAATATGATTTCTAAAAACATTTTCCAAATAATAATAATTAAAATCATTGTAAAATGATAAATTTTTTTCTTAAATAAATTTATCCAAAATATTTTTTGTATAAAACTTTAAATTATTGACCAGATCATTTGATGTTTCAAATTCATGTGAAAAATTTTTTAATAATTCATTAAATTCAAGAGGCACATAATTATACCTTGTTTCATCATAACTTTTTTTTGATTTTTTATACCATTTCTCATGTTCAGTTTTATAAACTAAACAATCATTAACACTTTTTTCTTTGGGTATTATTTTTTCTTTAAATTTGAAATTCTCACTCCAGAAAAAATTCAGATTTTTTTGTCCAACTTTATTAGTTACTAAATTTTTATTATTATATAAAATGTCATTTTTATGAATAAATACTAAACAATCGCTCTCTATTTCTACAAACCATCTGTGATGATAATAGCCTATTAGATTTTTTTCAATTTTACTTCTATTAAAAATCTTGTTATTAGACTCTTGAGCTCTAGTTGGACATGAAATATATCCAGTTTTGGAAACTCTTTTTAATTCTTTACATACTGCTATTGGATCTCTTAAATCTTCTAATGTTTGAGAGCAAACTGAAAAATCAAAAAATTTATCATCGTATGGCCACGGAAAATCAAAAATATCATGTACTAGGTAATTTTCTTTTTGAAAATTAGGCAATTTACTGGATAATTCATTATCTGGTTGCACTAAATCTAAAATATGTGTTGATCCTATAAATGAATTTATTCCACCACCAACATCTAAAACTTTTTCATCTTTTTTTAAGAAAGATTGAATCAGTTGCTGTGTTTTATTATGAATCATTTTAATAAAAATATAATTTAATCTCCAACTATCCAAAAAATATATTTGAAAATTTTTTTCAGTGCATAAATCAAGCCAATTGAGCTATTAGTACTGGTCAGCTACACGCATTACTGCGCTTCCACA
>MDSY01121676.1_pt1 | contig 11695 bp, 5 predicted proteins | sample 811131 | NCBI WGS metagenome assembly MDSY01 (sample SAMN05326643, study PRJNA326480) | marine metagenome | isolation source: seawater | place: Atlantic Ocean: South West | collected 2010
AAGTAGAAGATGTTGTCTATTGTACTAAAACTAGTTAGCCTGCTAATCCTATCACCGCATCGCGTCCAACGCGTCCGCGAACGCCTTCGCCGATTCGAAATCCCCAAAGCTCTCGCCCAGAAATTCTGTAATTTCAGAGTTGGACATGGTCATTACGTACTCTGTGAAAAAATATATTTTGTCTGTTTCGCCGGTGAACGCAATGAGCTGCGCTTCTGCCCAGGCGATGGCGGCGGCGGGAGGCGACACGCGCGACGGGCCGGCGACGTGGTTGTGACTGTTTGCCTGTCCCTGTCGCACGTGTGTGTTTCCCTTTGAGTACCCATCCCTTGGTTCGCGTGATCCTGAGCCGTCGATAATGCCTGTGGACGGCCCGGCTCTACCCCCCATCGCTTCCAACGCACTTAACCGCAACGCCTCTTCCAGCGCAGTGTCTTCATCCATCGTGGATGGCATCACACCGGAAACGCCTCTTCGTTGTTCGCTCTCGCGCTCTGATTCCAAAACGCTGAGACGCAGCGCTTCAGCCAAAGCGGCGTCTTCGTCTGATATTTCTGCATCGTGCTCTTGATCCGGACCGTGATCGTGCAAATCACTGTCACCCGGGAGATCACCTTCCGAGGGTAACTCGTCACCACTGAATTGGTCTTCCCCGTATTCGCCGTACGCCTCGTACTCGAACTCCTCTCGCTTGCGCCGCATCTCGTCCTGCTCGCTGAGCTCCATGGCGAGTTTTAGGGCTTGTTCCTCCGTCAGATCGCCCCACACGTCGTCGCACTCCATGTGCAGCCCGACTCTCCATCGACCTTCGGCCTCAGCTTCCGATTCAAGAACGCTTAAACGAAGCGCTTCCCTCAAATCAAGCTCCTCGGCGTCCATCTCGGAATCGTCGCCGGCGTCGTTGCTTGTTCCGTGGGTAACCCAATCCGGGGTAACCTCCGCTCCTTCAATCGGACCGAACGAAAACCCGCCGCGTTGATTGGCCTGGAACGAAGGCTGGACGTCCCATCGCGCGACGCCCTCCTCCTCCTTATCTTCAGAGTTGAACCCGTCATCCGAGAAACCGACCGGGTGGTCGTAGTGCGCGGCGCTTCGTTTCCTGTTTCCGGTGAACCCTATGGTCGGCCTCGACGCGCCGGCCTTGCCGTGCCCTCCCGGCTTGGCGAACGACCCCCTTCCTGGAGCCTTGCGAGTACCCCGACTATGCGGAACTGTACGCGTACGGGCTGTACGCGCAGCCCAACCAAGAGAACCTGATGTACTTCCACCCGTACCGCCACTACTCGAGGGTTTAATAACTCGACCTTCATCCGTGCGTTTCTCAAACGGCTCGTACCCGCCGAACTCCAACGCTGCTAAAGCGGGGTCCCAATTTTTCGGAACTGGGGCTACTGAAACACCAACACTACTACCGTTTCTTTTCGCAATCGCCAGCGCTTTCGCTTTCGCCGCAGCATTCCGGCGGTGCTCTGTTACCCGTTCCTCGCGCGTCTGCCGGAACGGGCTCGGTTCGGCGACCATGCCGAGCTTTTGTAGCTGAGAATACGTTGAGGAGTCTTGCCCTGAATATGAGCGGGTCGTCGCATCAGCACCAGATTCGATCGCACTTAAGTTTCGAAACATCAATTCAAGCACGGAACTTCGTGGGCCACTCTGCAACCGGTCGTTATCGTCCAAGTCCGCGTCCAGAAACGAAGCGCCGACTGACAGATTTTTCGCCTCGTCCAACTCGCGTGAATGCCGATGGTGCATTTCGTGTAACCTGCCATAGTCCTGGTCCCAGTACCTCCACTGTTTCATCATTTGCGCGAATGCGTGGAACTCGCGCGTGCTTTTTCGTTTCGTTAACGTCGCTTGAGCCATTTTTACGCGCCTGCTTTCCTCGGCCCGGTGGTTGGAGCTTTTTACGTTTGATTGTGCTTTTTTCCATTTTTCGAGTAAAAGGTCACGGTGGTCGATGTAGTCTTCCTTCTCCTTCTGTCCTCCTTTCTCATTTGCTTTCTCCTCCTTCAGCCCCTCGACGCCTTTCATGGTGTCCGTCCCTCCGTGTTTCAACAGCAGGGCTTGAATCGCGGATTGGTGGTCTCCTTGGATCTCCACGTGTTGGTGACCAACCGCGTGTCCTCCACATCCCAACGAGTGTTTTAAGAGCTTGATGAGCTCATCCTTGTCCCCTCGGACGTTGCCAATCAGGGTAACAACCTTACCTCTTGGTCGTTTCTCCGTAGTAACAGGCATGCGGCCCTTCTTCGTGCCTCCCACCGTGAACCCCATGGTACCGAACCAGCACCTCCCAACAGGGAGGTGCGGGAGAGAGTGCTGCGACGATGGGCACCTCCAAGGAAATTTCGGGGTTTTTTTACATTAGCGCGTTCAACGCGTCCATGTGTTTTCGTATGCGCTGCGATCGTTCAAATCAAAAGCCCGTCCATGCGTTGCCCTTCGCGCACACTCACCCCTCGCAGGCGTTTGCGTAGGTCCTGAAGAAGGAGGTCGTCGCACAGTGCGAGAACACTCCGTTTCGCGGTCACCATGCAGGGCATGCAATCCCCCATCATGGTCATGAGTGCGTCTCCCCGCATCACAGATCAACTTTTGTTTCCCGCCGCGACGATCCTCGTTTGTATTTCGATGCTACGCAGGCACTGACCTTCCTCCCCCCCCTACCCTCAACAGACACCAACACCAAGCGCGAGACCGGCCGCACCGCGCAGCTGAACAACATCGCCGCCGCGAAGGTACGTGCAGGGGTTATGGTTTTAGAGCTTAGGGATCCATCGAAGTAGACACTCGCTTCACAGATCTGGCAAAGTCAAATCAAAAGACGTCGCCGGCAAAGAAAACAAGATCCATCGTTGGCACGCTCTCTTCTAACCTCCCCTCCACATCCCTCCCCCTCCCCAGGCTGTCTCTGACATCATCCGCACCACGCTCGGCCCACGGTCCATGCTGAAGATGATCCTGGACGCTTCCGGAGGTACGTCTCTTTCCATTCAATCGATCGCCGACGCCCCGTTCACTTTCCGAGATCGTGGGCACTCTTCAAACCAAACGGCGGGGAAGTTGACTTTTTGGGCTTTTGGCGTTTTGGCCATCTGATTTGTTTTTTTGTTTTTTTTCGTCTCCGATGCACCCCACTCACCCCCTACCCTACTAATTAACCCTAATAAACCTACAGGCATCGTCCTCACGAACGACGGCAACGCCATTCTTCGCGAAATCGACGTTACCCACCCCGCGGCGAAGAGCATGATTGAGCTTTCGCGCACGCAGGACGAGGAGGTCGGCGACGGCACCACTAGCGTGATTATTCTCGCCGGCGAGATTCTCCACCTCAGCCAGCCTTTTCTGGAGAAGGACATCCACCCCACGGTTATAGTGCGCGCGTACATGAAAGCGTTAGACGCGGCGGTGAAGATCATCGACGACTTGTCGTTTCCTGTTGATATCGATGATAGAGATCAACTGATGAACATTGTTAATTCGTGCATCGGGACCAAGTACACCAGTAGATTCGGTCCTTTGATGGCTGATTTAGCGTTAGAAGCTGTTTTGTGCGTCGCCGTCTCCAACCCCGACGGCACGCGCGAAGTGGACATCAAGAAGTACGCCAAGATCGAGAAGATCGCGGGTGGTTCGATTGAAGATTGCCGCGTGTTGAAGGGGGTGATGATGAACAAGGACGTGGTGGCGCCCGGGCGGATGAAACGCCGGGTGGAAAAACCGCGCGTGATGTTATTGGATTGTTCCCTGGAGTACAAAAAAGGTGAGAACCAGACCAACGTGGAGATCACAAAGGAAGAGGACTGGAGCACACTGTTGAAGATGGAAGAGGAGTGGATCCAGGGTGTGTGTACGCAGATTGCGTCATTCAAGCCGGACGTGGTGGTGACGGAGAAGGGGTTGTCTGATTTAGCGACGCACTACCTCACCAAAGCCGGCATCGTCGCCTTACGCCGCGTGCGCAAGACGGACAACAACCGCATCGCCAGAGCCACCGGTGCCACGATCGTCCATCGCGTGGAAGAACTCAGGGACGAAGACATCGGCACCGGCGCCGGGTTGTTCAAAGTCGAAAAGCTCGGCGAGGAATACTTCACCTTCTTCGTGGATTGCGACGAACCCAAAGCGTGTTCGATTATTTTAAGAGGCGCATCAAGAGACGTGTTGAACGAAGTCGAGCGGAACCTTCACGACGCGATGGGTGTCGCGCGGAACGTGGTGCACGACCCCAGGTTGCTCCCAGGAGGCGGCGCCGTGGAGATGGCCGTGTCCCGTGCTATCGCCGAAGAGGCTTTAAAAATTGAAGGCGTCGAGCAGTGGCCGTTCAAAGCCATCGGCCAAGCTTTGGAGGTGATTCCCCGGACCCTGGCGCAAAACTGCGGCGCGAACGTCATCCGGACGTTGACGAAATTAAGGGCCAAGCACGCGGAGGGTGACGGTTCATCGAACGGAAACAAAGCCACCTGTACGTTCGGCATTGATGGGAACAAAGGCACCATCGTTGATATGAAAGAGCTCGGGATTTGGGAAGCGTACGCGGTGAAGGTGCAGTCGATAAAAACCGCGGTGGAATCCGCGGCTATGCTTTTGCGAATCGACGACATCGTTTCAGGTTTGTCGCAGAAAGGCGCGCAAGCGGGCGCGGGTACAGGTACCGGCGTGGCGCCCACCAACGACGACGCGGACGAGGACCCGCCGGAGAAGCTGGGGGAGTAAGGGGGTACAATGTGGGTGGGAGACGCGCCAGGTGAGGCGCCATACGGGGGAGAGATACAATGGATTGATACTGTCAGTCGTGATGTCTGTTGAAATGTTTACACGAGCTCATGGAACTCTCTCCACACACACTAAACCGCTCTCAGAACCCCGCGTGCGGGTACCGTTCCCTTACCCTTTCCAAAAGTCGCGGGTCTTTGATTTCACTCCCCTCCAGCTGGTTCCCAAGCGCGACCCACCCCGGTTTACCCACGTTGTGCTGCCGCGCGAAGAGCTCGAGACACCGCGCGCCCGGCCATAATCGGTTGGCTATTCCGTATATCTCATCAGGTTTTCGAGAGCTCTCGCGTAACTCGCTAACGATGACGTCGCAGTCTGGGGGTTTGCCGGTGACTCCACGCGGCGGTTTTCCCTTCACGCCCACTAGACAGTGTTCCTTGGTGTGGTTCAGAAAATGACCCGTGCGCCCGGTTCGAATTACATTCTGCATCATGTTCACCTTGACCCAGACGATTTCTGAACATCGCTTGTACCCCCAATGGGTCATCAGCCGCCGGCCGCTTTCCATCGCCCTGCCCGTGACCCACAGGAGCAAATACCCATCGTCCTGCAGGGCTTGGATAGCGAGTTCTCGTAAGTCGTGGTCCGTCAGGGTGTCGTACGGAACGTCGATTCCGATGGCCCACGGTGGATCCATGCAGATCACGCCAAATTGCCCCAACGTCGATAAGTCGAAACCAGTACTGGTTTGCGGGTGTTGGTCTGCGAACGCAAACGGCGACTCAAACGTTTTTGGCCTCAAGTCGCAGCAAATCCACTGCGGCTCGGGGATGGCGCGTAGGCGTTCCGGGACTTTGTGTGCGGCTTCGGCGCATAACCGCAGGGGAGGCGCGGTGGGTCGTTTGCCCTGTTCAGCCAGCGTATCGTCAAGTTCCCAGTGCTGGTACCTGCACGTGGAGTTTGAGAAGCGGCAGAGCTGGAGGAAGTGACAGTCGCCCGCTTGGTGCGACGTCCAAGGGTGATGTATCTTCCTGAAGTGCACGTCACCGCACACGGGTGTGCCGCGTGCCGCGCGACACGCTTCTTTGGTGACGTGTGCGCAGTACCGCGTCAACGGAACAGGCGCGACCGAACGCGAGGGAGGTGAGGAGGGGAGGGGAGGTGAGGTGGGAAACGTCGAAGTCTCCAAGAGCGCCCCCGAGTTGGGAACACCTGGGAGGTCCATAGCGCGTTTAAGAGTGACGATACCTTCTCGAGCCACGAGACGTTCTTCTTCTCGTCATCCGAGAACTCTCGGTCCGAGAAAAAAATTGACGTGTTGTGTTGACAACTTCTATTTCTAACTTTTGTCTCTTTTATCACCCAAACCCAAACCCCTCGCTCCCTTCTGAAATCGCGAAGAGTAACCTGTCGCGTAACTCTTCCTTGGTGCCGTACTCAGGCAAATCCAGCTGGTTGAAACAGGTGTGTGCGGAGCAAAGCCGTCCACTTTCCGCCCCATAAGCCCGGTGAATTTGAAACTTCTGCGGCCCAGAAATCCCTTGAAGCGCCGCGAACCCGTCCAGCGGGACTTTCGACGTTCCAGTGACGAACATTAATAACCGGGCTTTGTCTTCTTCGCTCAAGTCTTCCCGCACGACTTCCCAGAACCACCGGACCTGGGGACTGTTCGTGCTGTAGCCTTGATATTCAGTGTTGTTCTTCAGCTCGTCGACGTCTATTGACGGCGTGCCTGAAATTAGTAATTCTAATTCACTCGGGTTCAAAATCTTGACCACGTCGTGCGGGACGATTTCGTTGAACCCTAAAGAGAAGGATTTGATTTGTTCGCGAATTTTATCCGTCATTCTGTGAGCGGCAACGAGGTTGACGTACTCTAGTTTGTTCTCATCCGTGACCGATAGGTTCTTCCCATCAGGCACGAGCTCCACCTCCGTCTCCACGCCAAAGTAATTCGCCGTTTCCGAAAACGTCAAATGGTCCAACCCCGAATCCGCCAGCGGGTGCTCCAACATGAAACTCAGGCTTTTGTGAAACTCGGGGTCAAACGCTTCCATGTCGTCGTAGTTTAGGGGGATGCCCAATAGGTGCTTGTAGAAGGGCCGGGTGAAGTGCGCGTCTACTAGGTACCCGTCAAACACAGCCTTGCCTATGACTCGGCCGATGAACTTGAAGTACGATAAGTGCAGCTCGTTCACTGATGAGTTTTCATAGGGTTGATAACTCCCGTCGCCCGAAGGACTCAGCTCGAACAAAGCGGCGTCCGGGTTGAACATCTCGCGCGCCATCAGGACGTACCACTCGCGAGTGAGTCCCCCGGCATCAATACCCTCTTCACCCGCGAACTCAATCATAACCCGGCCGCGCAGTTCGTTTGGCCGGAGGTACTGCAGCCGGGCGAAGGAATCTGTTAATACTTGTCGGCGGTTGATCGTGACTCGCGTAGCACCGTGCGAGCGGCTCCTAGGATCCTCTGCCAGTTTCTTCAGCTTCCCCCGGATGTACGAAACCTTGTTGTCGAAATCCAGCATTCGCGGCTTTTCGAGCAACACGCGTAGACTCCCTTCCGTGTCCAACAAACTGGGCTGCGTCCGGATCAACGCGTTGACGACAGACCGGTGCGAGTTCACAAAGTTCCACACACCGGAAACCGCGCTCTCTGAGGCGAGGGAGAACTTAGTAGGTATGGGTTGAACCGAAGCGTTTTGGTTTTGGTTTTGAGAGCCTGAAATTCCGGCCAAGCCAAACGCAGGTGACGCCACGCGCGCTAACCCGAACGCCGACCGAGCGTCGTCCAATTGTTGTGGTATTGGGGAAGAAGGTACAGCTGTAGAACTTGTCTTCGCGCGCTTCGATGCGCTAGGCGAATCAACTTTCTTTTCGTCACCGGGAACCCACCCTTTTTTGCTCCCATCACACGCTTCCTCCGCGTCGCGCTCCGCCGCCGCCGACGCCTCGGCTAGCACGAACCACGCTTCGACGATTGGCAAAATCTGTCTCAACTCCAGCCCACCTTGCTGGTTCCTCAAACCCAGGTGCCGCGACCGCGCATCCAGCGTCCCTCCCGCAGTGGCAATGGAAGGCGACTGCTCCATGGTTTCCGCTGCGGTGCCTAGCGCGGACCAAACAGGGTCCAACTCAGCCGCAAACACCCGCAGCGCGTCCCGCAACGCCACGGATGCCGAGCGCGGGGTTTCGCCGGAAGTCAAACCGCCGCCCAAGAACCACGAAGCGCCGTCGCCCGTACCGTCGAGAAGAATGCCATCCTCTTTGATGAAATCGAGAACAGCTTGCTTTCCAGCCTTATCAGCCTCAGGTTCGTCGAGATTACGTTTTAAAGCTTCCAATCGCGCATCCTCAAACACTTCAGCAAACCGCAACACCCGCAGCTCCTCCACCACCGAGTCGTCGCGCTTCAAGGTAGCCGCGGCGGCGCGCGTCAGGCGGAGCACGGCGGCGGGTGCCGAGGCTAACGCGGAAGCGCGTCGCGAGGAGTGCAACGTTGAGGGGTAAGAAGGAAGACCACTTTGTGTAGGCTCGGACTGACCACCAGAGTCCATCGCTCCGTTAGCACTTCCTTCGCCGGTATCTCCAGACGATGCCTTCTCCGCGTCCGCCGCATTTTTCCGCATTGCCGCGTCGCCGGCTTCGCACAGCGCCGCGACCGCATCCCCGGCGCGCGCCTTTGCTTCCGCGGCGAACGCGGCGGCGAGGGGCGCTCTTGCTTCGGGCGCGGTGATGGCGAGGTACCTGACGGCTTCCGCGGCCTTGGTTTGCGCGTGATGTGTGAGCGCATCTCGAGCGACCAAAGAAGCGAGCGCACGAAGCACAGACGGCGGCGCCGAGGAAATCGCCGACCGCAACACGCTCGAAGACAAAGGTTTCAACCCGCCGAGGGGTGCTTCTTTTTGCTTTTTGTTGCCAGCCGTGTTCAGACCGGGAAGGAACCCCATCCTCCACGGCTCTAAAGCGTTTGAAATCTTTTGGCTTTTGGGAACATGATTTTCGCCTTTTTTCGTGGTGCCATCTCCTCCGTTTTGCCATTTCTCCTCTTCTTCATCTTCGGGGATGAAAAGTGTGGCGTCCCCGCCGACGGCGTCTTTCCACTCGCGCGTGAACCGTTCGCGTTCTCTTTTTGTAGCGGATAGCACGGAGAGCAACGCCCCCAACGCCAGTTCGATGTGCGTGGAGTGGGGCTCGAACAAGTGCGAGCATAACATCCGGAGTAACACCAACGGCGCCGCATCCGCACCAACCGCAGTTAAATCGCCCTCTTCGTGGATGTCGTCAAGGCCGGTTCGTGATACGTTCGTCACAGGTCTTTTACCCTTGACGTCTTTCTTCTTCTCTTCGCCGCGCTCGGCTTTTGTAACGACTTCCTCGACGTCTTCAGGTCGGACCGCGAGCACCGCAACTCTCGCCGCGAATACATTACTCGCTCGGGTTAGAAACACGAGCGTCTCCAACGCGCGTCGCGCCAAAAACCGCGCCGCCGCTTCAGGCGTGGGGCACGTGACGTGCGCGTCCCTGCCGTACAATGTGCCGCACCCTTTTGAAGTAATGAGAGATTGCGAATCCGAACCCTGTTCAGAACCCGAAACGCGCTCAGTGGTCTCCATGGCGACCCGTACTGTGGCGAGCAGCGCTCGGATCAACACATCTCTGGTACCAGGGTGCGCGCTTATGTTCAGAAGCACGCGAGGAAGCGTGCCACTTGATTTCGTGGACAACGCGGGGGATAACCGCAGCAACCGAAGCAACGCGAACAAACCGTCGCGGGTAAGAAGCGGGTCGCTTGGGGGTGACGCTAATGCTGCGCGATCGGCGGCGGTGAGTCCGAACGCGCCGCCGCCTCGGCCTCCTCCTCGGCCTCCTCCTCGCGACGCCCCGGGACCGGAAAGCCCGAGCATGGAACGCAGCTGTTCCGCGAACGTCCGGCCAGAGGCATCACCGCCAACCACTGCGGCGATGTGGTCCGTAACACGGGGGTCTTCCTCGGCGCCGTCGCCGTCCGTAGGATTCACACCCGCGCCGCGTCCGCCGTTCCTGGCGCCGCCGCCGCGTCCCACCGGGGTCGCACCAGCACCAGGCTCCCCGTTCCTGTTCCCGAGCGCCCTCGCTTCGTCTTGCAGCGCCACAGGAAGCAATGCTAGCGTCTGCCTGTCCGCGGTGAGCAACACGTCCAACCGCGCCTCGGGGGGGAACGAGTTGATCAAATCCGCCTGCGAGGGTTGAGCGGCGGACCCCGAACCGCCGGCGGAGCCAGAGGGTATCGGCACGGTCACGCCAACCACGCCGGCAGCGGCGCGCGCGTCAGCTGCGTTGCCGCGCGCGGTGTCAGCCGCTGCTGACGCAGTGTCAGCCGTGAGTTGAAGTGTGGCGTGGGTTGATTCGGAGAAAGCCGGATTTGTGATTTCGTCCCGAACAGCAGCGACCGCGACTCTGTGCGCTTCTTCAGTTTCGGCGAATCGGCGGTCTGCCCTTTCCACCCTGTCCCTCGCTTGCCGTTGCACCTCCCGCGTTTGCTGCTGCACAACCTCGGCTTGCATATCAGGCGGAAGCGCGGCGAGGAACTCGGGGTCCACGGCGTTCATGATTTCGTCGTCCCTGGGGGCGTTGACAGAAGGGTTTCCGTCGTTCACAACCTGCTGGTTCAAACGCGCAATCGCCCTGTTCGTGTTCACCAGCTCGGTTCTTAACGACTCGGGAAGCGCGTTGAGAAACTCGGAGTCGACTTCCGGTTCGGGCGTTGGGGTCTCTGGAACAGGGGAAGGCGCAACCTCAGGCACAGTCTCGGCGACCGGTGGCTGCTCTATATTCGGGGCAGCTGTTTCCGTCGGACCCGGAGCGACGACTTCTACTGGCGGGACTGCGTCAGTCTGTGCCGTCATAGGACTCGGTTCCGTCGCGCTCGAGGGCGCCGTTTGAATCGGTTCGTCGGTACCCATCACGACGTCTTTACTCGGCACGCCGGGCGGGTTCGTAGACGTGGGGTTCAGAATCGGGTGTGAAGGATCTCCCGGCTTATACGACCGTTCGCTTGATGTATTCTTTGGCAGCGGTTCCAGCGTTGTCAATAACAAGTCCTCCAGCGCTTGCGAGTGCCCCCTGGCTTGCGGCGTTTCTTCGTTCGGACCGAGCGCGCTTATGTCGGACCAAGTCGCGGTTCGCGCGTCGGCGACGCTTAACCCCCTTCTTTGGCCGGCATCGCCGTGGCCGTTACGACCGTTTCTTCCATCAGCGCGCTCAATACGGAGCAAGCTCCCGAGCGACTCGACTTCAGGAAGAACCACGAACCCGGAGTCGGTGCGAATCTGGTGTGCGCCGTTTCCACGCGCGGATCCGCCGACGGCTCGCGGGTCGCCGCCGGGCGCCACGGCGAGTCGCGACATCTCACCCGAGATGCTCGCGAGCACGGATTGAAGGGAAGCGCTTGCGCCGCCCGGGCCTGTGGCACTCACCGCAGCGCCAACGCGCGAGGGGCCTATGTCACTTGTAGCGGCGTCACCGGCAACTTCACTATCGCCACTTGGGCGAAGCAACATAGGGTGCATGGCGGGCCCCGCGAACGCCCTGTCGCTGGCGCCGCCCCACACCACGTTCGACTCAAACGCCGAGGCTCTGTTCCCAGAGTCGCGCCGGCGACGGCCACCGGGGTCGCCTTGCGGAACTCGCGCGTCTCGCCGCGCGTCGTCCAGGGACCGGCGAAGGGCGAATATGTCACTGAGAATGCCACCCTGGCCCAAATCTCTTCCGACGTCGCCACCAGAGGCGCGGCCCGCGCCCGGTCCCAACACGCGGCGCACGCCCCCCCCAAACGGGTCCCTGGTGCTGTTGAGAATCGCGCCGCCGCCGTGCTGGTGTACGAGCTCGCGTAGTCTCATGTCCCGGACTCGCAGCTCCACGACCGGTTCTTCCCCTCCGCGTCGCTGCGCTTCGGCGATTATACCTTGTAGCCGTCCCGCGAGCTGGTCCG
>MDSY01122497.1_pt1 | contig 11694 bp, 10 predicted proteins | sample 811131 | NCBI WGS metagenome assembly MDSY01 (sample SAMN05326643, study PRJNA326480) | marine metagenome | isolation source: seawater | place: Atlantic Ocean: South West | collected 2010
AGCGCGAGCCCAATAGCGATCTGTTTCATGATGTTTCACCCTAAAATAAATACCAATTGTTCGCTGTAACCCAAGTCTACAGCGACTGATGACGTGCTTTTGAGGCGCGATCAGGCGATTGGAGGGCGAAACAGAGAGGGGGGAATACCAGAGGTGAGGTTGGCCTGATAGTCGGCTTGTCCGTTTTCTGAGAATAAATTGGCCAAGTGTGAAGCGGCTCCGGTCAGAACGACAGAGCCGTGGCCATGACAATGGCAGCAATGGTGGCAGTCATATACAGACTGTCCGGGCTGATCGGGTGTCTGCTTGGCGAGCAGATTGTCGTTTTGGGTATCAGTGGCACTGGATTGGTGCGAATGGTCGAATTCCAAGTGCTCCGTCCCGAATTGATGAAGCTGGTGAACGTCCGCCATGGCAGCCACGGATTGCAGGGCAATCAGTAGAGCCAGTAGACAAGTTAAATGATGGCGGATGTTCATGTGAAATGTGGAGCCCTTATGTTGTCAGGTTCAAAACACTAGCTGCCATAGACTATCATATTATAGAAAAGTTCACCAAAACCGTTTCCGGTCAGGATTTCAGCTGCAAAATACGTCGTGCACCGTTTAGGACAACGACGCCAATAATGAGACCAATCACCAGATCCGGATAGCGGGAACCGGTCCAGGCGACCAGGCCACCAGCCAGGATAACCCCCAGATTGGCAATCACGTCGTTGGCGGAGAATATCCAGCTGGCTTTCATATGCGCTCCACGATTCCTGCTTTTGGCGATCAGCACAAGGCACAACACATTGGCCGCCAAAGCAGCCAGGCCCATACTCATCATCAGGACGGACGCTGGCTCGCTGCCAAACATAAACCGCCGCACAACTTCACTCAAAGCGCCAAACGCCAACATCAGTTGCAACCAGCCAGAAAAATGTGCCGAGCGCAGTTTCAACCGAGTGCTGCGCCCAACGGCATAGAGCGCCACGCCATAAACGGCGGCATCAGCGAACATGTCCAGGGAATCGGCGATCAAGCCAGTGGATTGCGCCCACCAGCCGATGGTGATTTCAATGACAAACATGATGCCGTTGATGGCGAGTAGCCATTTCAGAATACCCGATTCTTTTTGTGCCTCCTGTTGTGCATCTTCATGTGCTTGGGCGATGGCATCACTGTCTACGGGTGATGTGATTTCAAGCGTAGCGCCCAAACCAACAGAGTGCATCCGTTCCTCAATCACATCGGCATTATCCCCATGAAAGATACGCACTATGCGATTGGGGGTATCAAATTCCAGCGTTACTTTGGGTTCCACACTATCCAATGCCATGCGGATCACGCCTTCCTCCGAAGGGCAGTCCATCCTGGAGACATGATACTCGCTAACATAGCCGCCTTGGACGACGCTTGTGCCATCGGAAATCTGTGGTGTGTTGTCTCGTGCATCGCTGTTACAGCTAGCACAGCATTGCTCAGTCATATTAAAACGCTCTTGTTTTTTGCTGGTTATGCAGTTTAAATTCTATAGTCACTATAGAATCAAGAGTGAAATTGGTGGTTATGAAAATAGGAGAATTGGCGAGCGTTACCGGCTGCTCAATACAGACGATCCGTTATTATGAAAAAGAAAATCTGCTGCCCTCAACCCAACGCACCGAGGGAAATTTTCGCTTGTATGACAAAGCGGCCGTCGACCTGTTGCTGTTCATTAAACACTGCCGCAGTCTGGATCTCAGCTTGAAGGAAATCCGTCAACTATTGGCGCTCAAACGCTCGCCTGGCGCGCAATGTGATAAGGTGAATCGGATGATGGACGCCCATATTCAACAAGTGGAAGACCGCATTGCCGAGCTGACGCAATTGCGTAGGCAACTCAAAGCGTTGCGCCGCAGTTGCTCAAGCGACCGCACGGTGGAGCAGTGCGGCATACTGCAAAATCTGACCACCTAGTCAGAATCCGAAGCGGTAACATTGGTTTTCTGATCATTGGAAGTCACACGTCTACCCTGGATATCCCATTCCACCTTGTTCGGCGATTTTTCACTGAGGTCGGGCTCATGGCGCAGTTTCTGGCCAGTTCCAGGGAAACTGCTCGAGGCTATGTCCGTGTAGACAGGCGAGGCAAGGCATTGACGTAGATCGCTCGTTTCGAATATTATGGACGAATCGAACGATATTTGGTGAGGTACCAGACCATGGACACACTTTCTGCCAATGAAGCCAAAACCCAGTTTGGTGACCTGCTGCTAAAAGCGCAACGTGCGCCAATCCAGATCAATAAAAACGGAAAACCGGTTGCTGTGGTTATCTCAATGGATGAGTACGAGAGCATTAAAGCGCTCAAGCTGAGATTGTTGCAGTCGAGGGCCACTCAGACCAAAGCTGATATCAAAGCAGGTAACACCGTTGATGGTGAAGCATTTTTTAATGATTTGGAATCAGGTCACCACGACTAGACGATAAAATTTCTGGGGGAAGAAAAATGTCTGCTGTCGAGCTGAATGCAGAACAACTTCAGATGGTAAAGATCATCCATGACCACGCCCTCCGGTTTCCTCTTACCGAAGCCGGGGATGAGCAATTATTGCAAACCTGCTACGACTACATGGATGTGTTCAAACGGGTGATGGATAGCACCTCTCACATCCAAATGGATTACATCTGTCAGCAATACGATGGCTTTTATCGTTTTGCCAAACTCATGGAAATGCTGGCACAGGGGATCGCCGATGGCATTGTCGATGTTCCCAAGGATCATTAGTCCCGCCAATACGCCATGTCAAATTACCGCTTAACCCCGGATGCTCAATCCGATCTTATCGACATTCGTCGTTTTACCCTAGACCGATGGGGAGAAGCGCAGTCGAAGAAATACCTGTTCGAACTCCGACAAACCCTTCACCTGCTGGCTGAAACCCCGTCCCTGGGAAAGCCCAGGCCGGATGTAGGGGAGGACGTGTTGAGCTTCCCCCACATCAGTCATGTCATTTATTACGTGGTTCATGCGCAGCAGTTGGTGGTGTTTGGTGTCCTGCACAAGCGGATGGTGCCAGTGAATCACCTGGATGGGCGCGAGGTGATTTAAATGTGGCTGACGATCGGGCCGCATTGAATCGGCACTCGCTATGGAAAATATCGAACGTATTCAGCTGTTATCCAGCACGGAAGTCGAAGAGTTATATGCTCGCCCAGAATTCAATACCCATGAACAAAGCCTGTATTTTTCATTAAGTCCGACAGAACGCGCCGCGCTTGAGCAGTTTCGCAATACCCAGACCCGTATCCACTTCATCCTGCAATTGGGTTATTTCAAGGCCAAGCAGCAGTTTTTTAACTATTCGCTCGATGAGGTCAGTGCCGATGTTGAATATATCGTTGCAACCTATTACAACGGTGCAGATGCGGCACAGTTCACCGGAAACCTCTCTCGTGAATATTCGCGTAAGCAACGCCAGGCGATACTGTCACTTTTCGACTACCGAAGCTGGTCGCCTCAATTTAGAGCTGAAATAGAATCCCACATCGGTCTGTTATTACGCTATTACCCCAAAGGGCACAGTGCTTTCCGGCAGTTGCTCGCGTTTTTCGATCACCAGAATTTAATCATTCCGTCCTATCGAACGTTCCAGGACATGTTCAGCCGCGCCTTTGCCGCCGAGGAACAGCGGTTAAATAACGCCATCTCTTCCATACCGTCATCAATCAGTGGCCAGCTTATGACGCTGGTGCGGCGAGATGATGGTATCACGGCGCTCAACATCATTCGCGCGGATCAAAAAGACTTTCAGTATACGGCGGTCAAATCGGAAGTGGACAAAGCCTTGCGGATTGAGGAGTTGTACGAGTTTGCGAACGGTTTTATTCCGTCTCTGGGGTTGTCAAAGAATGCCGTTCGCTACTATGCCGATGTTGCCGAACAGTATGCCGCATCCCGCTTACGTCGGCTGAGCAAACCGCAAAAATGGCTCTATGCTTTGTGCTTTGTTTACCACCGCTACCAACAGATTATGGATAATCTGATCGTTAGTTTTTGCTATCACACCCGCGCCATTATGGACGCCGGCAAGACCTACGCCTCAATGGCTCATATGGAGCACAGCTCCAAGGTGGTGACCGACTTTCCCAAGCTGGCCAAGTTTTTGAAGTGGTTCCCAAATCGAAACCCCAACATGAGTCAGGATGAACTGAATGAAGCAGCCTACAGCATGTTGCCCAAAGAGCAGTTTTCAGCCATGGCAGAGTTTCTGGAAGGCAAATCTTTCGATAAGAAAGCCGCCTTGTGGGAGTACTATGGAAAATCTTCTCGCATATTTGCACTGTATCTTCGCCCGATATTTACAACAGTCAAGCTGGAGTACTACAAGGAAAACAGCTACATCGGCGAATTGATCAATCTACTGAAAGCGCATTATGCCAGCGGGAAAAGTCCATCGGATTTAAAAATTTGTGATGACCTGGGGTTTACCATCCCCAAAAACATGAATCAATATTTGAAGCGGGAACCGAATGACACGCACATCGATCCGTACCTGTTCGAGTTCTTTGTTTACCAGAAAATTTATCATGAGATTGACCGTGGCCGTCTCTATTGCAATGACAGTGTCTCTTACTGTGATATCGATACCGATCTGGTGGACGACGCACTGGTAGACGATGTTGAGAAGATCGCGGCGGAGTTTGGTTATCCCAAGATACCCATCTACTGTGATCAGCGACTTGAGGAGGCGCTTCAGGAGCTGAACAACGCCTGGGAGCGAACGACTCACAATATCCGTGAGAATAATAATCATGGATTCAGTGTTCGAGAAACCAAGACCGGACAACAACACTGGAGTTTGCTCTATGACAGTGTTGAAAAGCTGGATGATGCGTTCTTTAAAAACCTGCCCAAGGTGGACATTGCCAGTATTGTCATGTTCATCGGCGATCGGATTGGAATGTGGAGCGCATTTACCCACATGAAAGATCGCTACACCAAGCGGAAAAAACCGCTGCCTCTGGCGATCAACGCCTGCTTGTTATCAGAGGCGTTTGGGTTCGGTACATTGAAAATGGCTGATATGTCTGACCTGGAAATCAGCCAGTTACGTGCAATGCGGGAGGATTTCGTGCGGGTGGATACGCTATGCGCCGCCAATGAAATTGTCAGTAACCACATTCATTCGCTTCCCATATTTAATCAGTGGAATTTGATGGATGAGAAAGTACTAGCGGATGCGGATGGACAAAAATTTGCGACCACAGACAGTACAATTCAATCCCGTTACTCCAGGAAGCACCTTGGCAAAGGCCGTGGTATCTCACTCTACACGCTGCTCGCCAACTATGTGGCAGTTAATGCGAAAAATATCGGCCTGAACGAGTACGAAGGACATTCGCTGTACGATATGATCTACAACAACAAAACCGATATTGATATCCACATGGTGACCGGTGATAACCATTCATTGAACAAGCTGAATTTAGTCACGCTGGATTCCATCGACGTGGATTATGTCCCCAGCATCAAAAATGTGCGAGACGCTGCTGACGATATCTATACCGCTGAACCGTTAGACTATGACACCGGAATCCTCAAACCCAAGGGCGTGATCAATGTTGATCGTATCCGCTCACAACGTCGAGGTGTCATGCGGGTATTACTTTCACTCATCATGCAGGAGAACACCCAGAGCAATATCATCCGTAAGCTCAACTCACATGCCCGTTATGCCAGGCTCAAAGCCGCGCTGTTTGAATATAATACCATCTTCAAGAGTATCCATGTTCTCAATCTGATTGACGATATGGAGCTCAGGAAAGCAATCCGAAGCGCCCGTAATCGCACAGAGGCCTACCATCAGCTTCAGAGCAATATCCGGAAGACTTATAACGGCATCTTTCAAGGCAAAAGAATCGTCGAAAACCGGGTCAGTGCCCATGCTGCCAGGTTAATCGCCAACTGTATCGTGGCCTACAACAGCATGATCTTGAATGCCGTGTACCAAAGGATGCTGGCCAACGGCGCGCCTCAAGCGGTCATCGATGAATTTATCCGGATTTCACCGATTGCCTGGACACATACGTTATTTACAGGTCGGTATAACTTCAAGAAAAGCAGCGGGAAAATTGATGTAGACGCGATGGCAAGGATATTGGAGGATCATGTGAAACAGCATTTTTGGCGTGACGATGGGCCTCAGAATTGATGATAAATTGGTCGTTTATGCAAACTTGTCAAATTTGTCGGTTCTTCCACAGGACCCCTTCAAGGGGGCTAAAGTGCTGACAGGCGGACAGTTTCCGCTCAGCCGCAGAACACCAGCCGCACACTATCGAGTACTAACTGAGAGCCCTTAATTGCCTCAAGAACGGCGTCACGCTCTGATTCAATCGACGCAACTTCGGAACGTGACACTGAACCGCTTCCTTTTGCCAATGCTTCTAGCCGATCAATTCTGATCTCATACGCTTCAGCTGCCTTTGCTGACGCCCGATCTACCATCTTACCAAGCTGGCCCATGCCCATTTTCTCCAGCTTGCTGATCAGAGGTCTTACCTGGGCTTCTTTCTGTTCTACTAAGCCACGGGCCGTGCCACGCTTCAGAGGCAAAACAAACTGCCCAAGGTCAGGCTCGTTAACCTTCAGGTCACCGGTCGGCGTCATAGTCAGATGCATAGCGTCCGGTGGCAGGAATCGTTCGATCTGCAGAGCGCGAGCAGCGGGACAGATCGCAGCAAACTGCAACTGAATAAAGCAATCACCGGTTGTGAAGTCGTGATTTTCGATATAACCAACAGCGGCATTGCCGACAGGACTGGTTGTAAGAAGCTCAAGCGCCTGATCAACGAATGGATGCTCCCAGCTCAGGAACTGAACATCATCCCGGCTCAGGGCGACGTCACGCTGAGTCGTCGCCATAAACCCATCTTCAGGCAAGTGCGGCAGGTCTGGCACCAGCATATGATCGCCCGGCGTGATAGAAATACACTCACCGCCAAGATCTGCAACCTCTAAGCCAAACGCGTCGGCGAACAATTCGATGAAGTCGTTCAGTTCAGCTTCATCTTCAATGTGCTGAATTGCCATAGCCTGCGCTTGCTGGCGTGCACGCCCGGGCGGGCAGGAGTGAATTTCGAGCAGCCTGTCGCGGCCCTGTTCGTACTGTGCTTCGAGAGCCTTACGTTCTGCAGAAATTGTCTCTGCCAGAGAGTCGGCCGATTCATCAGCAAGCACCACCGCCTTAACCTGGCCTTCATATTTCTCCAGAAGAGGCTGGGCGGTAGGGTTAGGGTGACTGAAGCAGTCGAATGCCTGATTCAGCAGCGAGGCCCAGCGTTCAGTGGCGTGCCCTTCGAACACTGGGATGTGAATATTGATGTCTTTTTTCTGACCAATGCGGTCTAAGCGACCAATGCGCTGTTCAATCAGATCACAGTTAAATGGCAAATCGAACAGGATCAACTGAGATGCGAACTGGAAGTTACGCCCCTCACTGCCAATCTCAGAGCATATAAGGAGTCTTGCACCTTGTTCCTGATCCGCAAAGTAAGCCGCGGCACGATCGCGCTCAACCATATCCATATGCTCATGGAACACTGAGCAAGGGACGGCGTGTTTCTCCCACAGAAACTTTTCAAGATCGAGTACTGTGTCTGAATCATGCGTTATCAGAACGAACTTCTCTGACTTATTCTGAGCAAGCACATTAAGCAACCATTCAACGCGACTATCCACGGAACACCAGTCATAAAGGCCTTGCTGCGGATGCAACTGATCTGGGCTGTCGGCAAAATCTGTCGGCAACGGCAAGCGAACGATATCAGGAAGTCGCGAGGGGAATCCGGCAACGCCGTGGCGGGTGTTTCGGTAAAGTGCACGTCCCGGACCGAAGCGATCAATAAGTGCGTTGAGAGCGCGCTCATCAGATTCTCTCTCATGGTCAGCGATACTGCTATCCAGCAGCGCTCGCTGCTCGCTTGTCAGTTCATCACCAGAGTCGAGCGCTGAAGCCAGCTCAGCGTATGGTCGATACTTATCCTGCTGTTCGAGGAAGGCCGCCAGAGAAGGATAACGATCCGGGTCCAGCAGGCGAAGACGGGCATAATGACCCTCAATGCCGAGCTGTTCAGGAGTTGCCGTCAGCAGCAGAACCGATGGGGCGATATGTGAAAGCTGCTCCACCAGTCGATAGCCGTCGTCCTGATGATCCTCAGACCATGACAGATGATGAGCTTCGTCGACAACAACCACATCCCAATCTTCGGAAAGTGCTTCGGCTGCTCCAATATCAGTAGTCGCCAGCGACAGTGGGCATATGAACATCTGCCCCGAGGAAAAACCATTTCCCTCGATGAAGTCGGCCTCAGTCGCTACATTGAAGTGAAGGTTGAAGCGGCGGACCATCTCCACAAGCCACTGATGCACAAGGTGATCGGGCACCAGAATAAGGACCCGCTGCACGCGATGCAGTCGGATCAGACGATGCAATATCAGACCTGCTTCGATGGTTTTACCGAGCCCGACTTCATCGGCAAGCAGAACGCGAGGCAGCGCATCCTGAGTAGTCTGCTCTGCAATGTGCAGCTGATGTGGCAACAGGTTAGTGCGCGCGCCCAGCAAACCGTAGTAAGGGCGGCTACGTAACTCCGCGATTCTGGAAAGAGCAGACTGCCTCAGCTCGAACAGATTGTTATTATCTATCTGCCCGGTAAACAATCGATCGGAAGGCGCATTCAACTGAATCGCAGCGGCTAGCATGGTTTCAGGGATATCCCGGTCGCCATTGCCGTAAAAGAGAATATCGTCTATTTCGGTGACTTCAGCAACTGTAAACAAGCTACCATCCTGAAGTGGAACTTCATCTCCCGGTGCAAACCGGATTCGGGTGAGGGGCGCACCCTGAATAGAGTATGTTCTCGATTCATCCGCGACAGGGAAGTAGACGGTGACCATTCTGAAATCGACACTTTGAATAAGCCCCAATCCCAGATCTGTTTCTGCTTCACTGATCCATCGCTGACCAACTGCGTACATAAATATCGGCTACCTGATTTTGAGACAATCGTGAGTGACAGCGGTGCTGTCTTTGGGGCGCGGAGTGTAACTCATGAGGGCGGATTTTCCCATGCTCAGGAATGAGTGACACACGATTATCCGGGTTTAACTTTTTAATCGCTTAGCCGATATAGTATTGAGAACCAACTAGGATATGGAAACAAGGAGGCGGATGTGGATACCATCCAATCGATACTCAGCAATTCAGTTGCACCAACACGCTCATCTCTGCAGATTGAAGCATCGCATGCCCCCATCCAGAAGACTGAAATTGCAGCAGCCAGTAACTCAGTACAACACTCGCCACAGGTCTCTTTAGGGGATGCGAACTTCAAAGGGAGCGTGGATCGATCAACCTTGCCCAAGGACGAACAACAAGCACAGGCTTGATCCACTCGGCGCTGTACTCAAACAGGTTTCCGGGCGGGCTGAGATCAAATACGAATACAACCGTTACTAAAACGCCGACGATTTTCTGTGCTCAGCAGGAGTAAGGATTACGGAAAGCCCTCAATTGAGTACGTTGCGTACTACATAGTTCGCGCGAAGGTTATTTCCGCGTCCCTTACAAGCATGCTATTTCCGATAATTGTTATTATCGGAATATAATAAATAGGAGAAATTGAGCGGTCTTTCGCGAACGGTTCGGCCACGAATCCGTATCGATTTGTCTTAGCAATGCCTGGACTAAATTCCCCCTCAATCCTTCATTCCAACCACCACTCAAGACGCATTCAGCCACTCGTGCTTACCGAAATAAAAACGCCCCCTGATTTTGAGCATGTGCGCATCAAACGAATGAACTACGGACTTAACGTTTTATCTTTCAATTAGTTAGCTCATTCTTCTAAGTCACTTTCTACCACCAAACTCAAAAGCAGAGCTGACATCAAGTATAAGAAACTGCACCGCAATGCTCCCTAAGAGCGCCTGATCTGCCAGTACAATCCAGGCCTTGCTACTTCCGATAATTTGGAGCACAGTTAAATCCACAAATCTTCACACTACCAAACCTTATGACGACAATATGAAGCCTGAGCATCAGACGCCGACACCACTCATCGACCAGCTCGACGAGATCAGCAACCCCTTGTCGTATGCGCGAAGAACTCTGTCTACTTACGGGGCCAGCCCATCGGATGCCTTTGATGATCTCGTTCACACGATCACCTTCTTGCAGGCGTATAACGGATCAACAGCAACCTTTAATAGTTATCGGCGCGAGACAGAGCGCCTGCTTCAATGGTGCTGGACGATTCAGAAAAAATCGCTCGGTGAACTCACCCGGCAGGACCTTGAGGCGTACGTCCACTTTTGCCAGAATCCGCCTAAGGCTTGGACAGGATCTGTTCAGGCCCCACGATTTCTTTCGAAAAACGGAGAACGCACGATCAACCCCAAATGGCGCCCGTTCGTTAGCAAACCAGACAAGCTTGGCAAGACTCCGTCTATGGCCCTGTCGCAGAAATCGCTTCAGTCGCTTTTCGCAGTTCTGTCTACCTACTTCAACTTCCTGATCCAGGAAGATTACCTGAAGCTCAATCCCGTCAGTCTGATTCGCCAGAAGAGTAAGTTTTTGCAGCGTCACGCGTATCAGGAGCCTGTCAGAAGGCTCTCGAATTTACAGTGGGACTTCATATTAGAAACGGTTGAGCAACTCGCTGAAACCAACCCAGCTGAACACGAGAGAACTCTTTTTGTTATGAAATGCCTGTTCGGCATGTACCTCAGGATCTCGGAGCTCGTCGCTGACGAGCGCTCCGCACCTGTCATGGGTGATTTTCAACAAGACCAGGACGGTAACTGGTGGCTGAGAGTGGTTGGCAAAGGAAACAAAGCGCGAATGGTTACCGTATCGGATGACATGATGTCCGCCCTACGCAGGTACCGGACACACCTATCCCTACCTCCATTACCTTATGTTGGCGAGCAGACACCATTACTTCCCAAGCTCAGAGGACGCGGCCCAGTTACCAGTACCCGTCAAGTGCGTTATCTGGTGCAGAAATGTTTCGACCTGGCCTACGAGCGCATGTCAGAACAGGGATTGAAAGAGGAAGCGCAGGAGCTGAAGGTCTCCACAGTTCACTGGTTGCGACACACTGGAATTTCGGAAGATGTGAAATTTCGACCCAAAGAACACGTACGTGAAGATGCAGGTCATGCCAGCATGGCAACGACAGATCGCTATATCGACACCGAGATGCGTGAACGCCACGCAAGTGCCCGCCACAAGAAACTTAAGCCCGAGCTGTAGCTGTGAGCGCGGCAAAGATGGGTTAACCAGGCAATAAGCTTGAAGGGCGACCGGCGCCCTTCAGTGTTTTACAGGACCGGTCAGTGCATGTACTGACCACCATTCGCAGACACATTCGTCCCGGTAATGAAGCTGGCATCTTCATGCGCAAGAAAACTCACCACACGAGCAATATCTTCTGGTTTGCCGAAGCGACCAACCGGAATATTCTTACGAATACCCTCACGGATTTCTTCAGGCACTTCCATAATCATTGGCGTGGCGATGTACCCAGGGGAGATAGTATTAACGGTCACCCCTTTGCTCGCGACCTCCTGAGCAACAGCTTTAGTGAAACCATGCATGCCTGCTTTAGCCGCAGAATAGTTGGCCTGACCGAATTGCCCTTTCTCGCCATTCACTGAGCTGAT
>MDSY01036509.1_pt1 | contig 11690 bp, 9 predicted proteins | sample 811131 | NCBI WGS metagenome assembly MDSY01 (sample SAMN05326643, study PRJNA326480) | marine metagenome | isolation source: seawater | place: Atlantic Ocean: South West | collected 2010
AAATTCATCTTCCGTTAGTTTTTCACCACTTGTTGGATCTATTCCTCTAGACTCTAATTCTCTTTTATACGTTTCTATTTCTTCTAAACTGGCTGTTGTCAAATCAGGTTTTTTAATAGATTCCGTTGCAGTTTCTGGTGGAGAAAATTGCATTTTTATATTTTGCAATTCTTCTGTTGTAGGTTTGTCTCCTGCAATTCTTACTTTAACAACACCTTGATTTGGAGTTCTTACTTGAATAATTCCCATTATAAATTCCTAAACAGGTTCATAAATGCCATCCTTTAAAACATAAGGTGGCTTAAAATCTTTTGCTATATCTTCTTTTAAAGTAGTTCCAAAGCCAGCAGTTTCTTTTTGTTTTGCATATTGTGCTATAACATCACTGCCTTCACCTAATTGAGGAGTATATCTACCAATTAAATCTCTTTCAATTTGAGTCATATCATTTAAAAAACCTGCCTGTGCTCTTCTAACTTCTCTCAAACCATTCTGTAATGACTTAACAAAAACTGCTTTTGGTGTGGCGGTTAGAGCAAAATTATAAGTACCATCTTTTTTATTTTCACTAATTATACCATCTGCTAAAAATCCTTGAATTAATAAATCAACGTCTCTGTTAGAAATAGAGTTTGCAGATTGAGTTTTTCCTAATGTTACTTTTACAACTCCTTGTAAAGCCGCTTTTAAATCTGTTATAGATAACTTTTTTTCATTCCATCCTTTAGGAGCATCTATACCAAGAACAGCAAGAAGACTAGCTCCAGCAGTTTTAGCAGTCGCTTCACCACCCACTACTTTATCTGCTCTTAAAATAACAGACTCTATTAAAGAAGCCGTTGTTTCGGCAGAGGCAGCTCCCTCTACTGCTGTCTTGTAATTCTTCTGAAATGTTTCTCTTTCAGGACCTTTTATAATTTTCATTTCAAATAGCTTATTGTTAAATTTATTTGTAGCATTTGCTCTTGCTGCTATGGCAGAAGCATTTGCTGTATATATAGAAGCATCTTGCAATCCTGGAGGTAACTTACTTCCTGCGTTAAAATAATCTTCATCTGATACTCTTATAGTTTCTCCTGGTTTATAAGTTTCTCCCTTCCAAGTTATTGGTTTAGCTCCTTCAGCAACTACAAAATTAGTAAATTTTCTTTTATCTGCTCTTAACTGAGCTTCGTCTTTTGATATTTCACCTAATCCATATTGAAGAGCAGACAATTGAACTTGTCTATTAAAAGCATCTCTTTTAGATTTATCTTTTATTAATTTTTCAGATGTAACTGTTAAAGCATCTGCTATATTTTTTACTGCATTAGGACTAGTGCCACCTGCCATAATTGCTCCCATTTGCATAAGAGCTAATCCTGTATCTAATCCTTCGTATTTAGGAGCAGCGTCAGTAAATCTTTTCATCAACATTCCTAATCTATCTTCTGATGTTTTTTGATCATCAGCAACGTTTTGATTAATAATGTTTGTTTCTTCAGAGACAGTCTCATCTTCAGTTTTACTAGGTTCGTCTCCTTCTGCTTCATCTATTAGTTTTGTTACTGCATCTTGTTCCCTGACAGTTGCATCTTTTTTAGCTTGTTCTTCTGCATCTTTTTTAGCTTGTTCTTGTTCTTTTTCCAATAAACTTTTAGCTAATTCGCCACCTTTTTCTTTAATTTTTTCCCTATCTTCTTCTGGTATTTCTTTAGCTTTTAAACCTTCTTCAATACCTTCTTCATCTTTAATTACACCACCTTTAGGATCTCTTAAAAAAGGTTTTAGTTTATCTTTACTTTTTTCAGTTTCTTTCAATAATTTTTCACCATCTGTTTCAGCGGTTGTCACACTTAATTGTTTTGTTATCTGTTCACCTAAAGTTTTAGGTTTAATTCCTGGAGTTTCAGAAACAATATTTCTTGCAATTTCTTCAACCTCTGCTTCTTTTCCTGGAAATCTTTTTTTAACTAATTCTGTTACAGAAAGTTGATCTATACCAAATTGTTTTAGTCTAGGATCTGTAGGAACATCTGCAAAATATCTTGCTATACCACCTAAAGCAGGTCCTGTTTTTTCATCTAACACAGTTCTTAAAGGATTAATACTTTGAAAAGTACGAAAAGGATTAAAGCTCATAGCAAAATCTCCCGCAAAATCTCCAAATCTTCTTATTCTACTTTTAGGAACTCCTTGAGGAACTGGGACATTAGCAAGTCCTCCTTGATCAAAGTTCAAAGGAGACATACCACCTTGTGGATTACCTGCACTTTGTGCCACCATATCTACCAGTGGTTGTGAAGATGCCATAATACCAACGGCTTCTTCAGGTGCGGCAGGTTTCATCGGAGCTAGTCCACCACCTTGAAAGTATTTTCTATTTGCTACTGTTGATCGTACTGGTTTTCTCATTATTCTGCGCTCGGTTTAAATATAGATTCAAACGGATTACCAAAAGCTTTTATACCACCAAGAACTGCTGTTCCTGCACCAATAGCCTGTGATAACGGACTAGGTGATGGTGCTACGTTTGTTCCTAGTGTGGTAGCCGCAGAACCTATATTAGGTTTAAAGATATCACTTGTAAATCCAATTCTTTGGAAAGGCTCATAAATCTGTTGTAGTTGTGACTGTCTAGCCGCATCTAGTTCTGTCTGAGCTTGTTGTTGTCTCAAGTTACCAAGACCTGCTAACAACTGTGTCTGTGACTGTGTCAATGCTTGACCTGTGCCTGCTAACTGTTGTTGTGCCTCACCAAACGCACCTATACCTTGACCAAGTCTTTGTGCTTCTTGACCTGTAGTCTGTCCTATACCTGTTAACAATTGGCTAACCTGTTGTTGTCTTGCTTGTTGGTTCTGAAAAGCATTTTGTGCATTTTGAAAGTTTTTAGACATATCTTCAAAAATACGTCTGCTTTGCAAATCAGTTAAGTTTCTCTGCAACTCTGCTAACTGTAACTGTCCTCTGTCACCACCAAGTGCACCTATACCTGCTTGTTGAGCAAGTAGTTTATTTCGTTCTATATCTGCTAGTCTAGCTAACTCAGCAGTTGCTTTTTCTGTAACAAGACTTTGATACGGATCCATTAAGGCTTGTATGTTTGCCTGTGTTGGTAACTCATCGGCACCTCTTGCAGTTGCCGCCGCTTCTTCTAATAATCCTGGAACACCAGTTGCTCGTGATTTAAGTGTTGCCAATCCCTCATCAATAGTGCCTGCACCTTTAGTAAAAAAAGGCATAAAAGAACCAATACCTGCACCAGTTTCAATCGCTTGTGTGGTTAATGGATCTTGAGCCGCTACCTGTATCTCAGGGACATCAATTGGTGTTTCCCCTCTTGCCAGTGCTTGATCTAGTATTTTTCTTTGTATCTCCTCTAAAAAGGGAGCTTGTCTTACTATACTAGAAGTGGTTGTCATCTCAGCCATAAGCAGGACCTCCTTCAAATCTTCTCATTAAATCATACATTCTTGCAGCACCTACATTTCTATCTCCACCACCTGCGTTTCGTACTGCTTTGGCAGTCATAACAAATTCACCATCAGATAGTTTAGCGTTTACATCATCAGAGGTACCTGTCCCTGGTCCAATAACTTCACCACCACCTGCAAAATTAGCAAGATATCTTTGTGCATCTGCTAATTTTATGCCTGCTATATCTGCTAGAAGTTGTGGGCTGTCTGCATAAGGAGAGAAGATGCCCGCTTGTCGTTTTAAATTTTGTGCCTCTGCACTGTTTTTATCGGCTAATGCTAAATACTTATCATACGCAGATCTTTGTGGTTCAGACATTTGTTGTAATTGGTCATCTGGTACTTCACCTTCAGGTGTTAAAAAGTATACTCCTGCTGCAGTTAATCCTGCTATACCCATAGGACTTGTTGCTAAATCTTTAATTATTTTTCCTGCTCCACCTGAAAAAATACCACTAGATGTTGTTCCTGCACCTGAAGATCCTGAAGCAGAATAACTTTGTGCGCCAACATTAGGATCTGGAGTATAACTTGAAGTTACCTTTACAGGCTCACCTGTTGCAACATTTGTTTTACCTGTAACTGCATCACCTGAAGTAACAGAACCATCACTTGCTTTTATTGTTTGAGTACCTACAGAATCTGTTCCTTGACTTCCTTGTGTAAAAGCAACATTCATTTGAGGATTAGATTGATAAGTTGGAAACAATGCTTGACCTATTCCTGTATAAGGAGCTATTCCTTTTGCACTCTCTCTAAATAACAAGTTTGCTCCTCTTGGGCCGAGTATGCCTTGAGCAAATGGGTTTTTTGCTCCACCACTAAAAATATTACCTGCGGCTTTAATAGGAGACAATGCACTATCTTTTAAACCTTCTAAAAATGATTTACCGTACCCTACTGATGAACCTTGTTGAAAGGCTTTACTTGCACCTCCTGCTACAGTTTGACCTGCATAAGCTAATGCCGCACTTCTAAAAGCATCGGACATTGAACCACCTTGTATTTTTGTCATCAAAGCAGATGCAAGAGGTCCACCTACGCCCGGAGCTATCATATTACCAACTATAGGTACAATAACAGGGGCGGCTTTTTTAATAATTTTTCTAACTGCTCTAAAAGCTTTTTTAAAGAAAAACTCTGGTTGACCAGTTATAGGATTGATTGAGTTTAAACTATTACCTACCACATATCGATTTGGGTCTTTGATACCCATCATACGCATTTGTGCAAATAATTGGTTCTTTAGTTCTGGGTTAGCGTCAAGTATTTCTGATGGCACAACTGTTTCGCCTTCAGCGGCGTGTACCATATATGTGTCTCCATATCTACCTAATGATGCTAAACCTGAAGCAACGGATTGAACACTTGGTTCACCTGAATATTTAGGACTTGTCTGCTCCATCATGAAATCTCCAAAATACTTAGAAATGCATTAATTACACTTCCTGTTGCACAATTTAATATGAGCGTATCACTTTCCTCTAAAACAAACGGAGCAGTGAGGGACGTTTCTCCAGCGGCAGCCATAGTGCTCTTATCTATAATGACTGTTGTAGAAGCAGAGCTATCTCGTATACTTACAATAACATCTACTGTTCCACTATGATTATTATACAAATTTATATTTTTTACAATAGCTTGTGTAGCGGTAGGACACGTATATATTGTGGTATCTGATGTCCCTGATACTACCGTTGCTACATTTTGAAACGAGTTTGCCATAGTTTAACTAAAAAACCAAGAAACTGACCTAGATCCATCTAGGCTTTCTACTTCCTGAGGAAACTCTTTTTTAGTCAACGCTACCTCTATATCTCGTAATATTCTTTGAAACGTTATTACATCATACTCATCTGGAGCATCTGCAAAACTTTGTTCTAACAATTTAGCCATTATCTTCTCCCATCTTTTCTAATATCTAATCGTAAATCTCCAAGTGTCCACGCAACATCTTCGGTATTACTTTCTACTCGAACCACTGCCTGTCTTGTTCTAGCTCGTAAGAAAGATTGCTCAGTGGTAGAAGTAACCGTGTTGGTAGAGTTTGTTGTTAAACTTTGACCAGGAAAGTTTCTAGTCTTAATGATATACTGCACGGATGCATTGGAGTTATTTAACGATACATCTGGTATTAATCTATTTACAAACATAAACTCATTACCATCACCTAAATCAAAGTCCGCAGATTCAATGAAACTTGTCATAGGAGTTCCGTCATCATTATGACCTGTTTCGTGAGTATATATATATTGTGTTCCGTTCAAAGAACCTGCGGCTCTAGGGTTATCATGTATTCCGTAATCAACCCAAGCTGTTCGTACCATAGTGCCAATATCCCAAGTATTTTCTGTGTAGTTATATTTTACATAACGATCTATTTCTGTTGAGTCACTAGATACATAAAACCAGAATACCTCATCAAACATTCTATTTGATGCGGCAAAAAATTTAAAGCTTTGTTGTAAGTTAATATCATCAAAAACATAACGAAGTACAGTACAAGGTATAACTTGTAATTTACCAGTGTATGCATAAAAATTTTCTCTATCCATCCAAAACACTCTATCTCCTACAGTCGTGATAGCGTTTGGCCCTACGATAGAAACATTACCTGCAAGCAAGGTAAAACTAAAAGTAAATGGTGGCCCTACAAAACGCATAGCGTGTAGATTAGCATCTGTTAATATTAATATTTCTTGTCTTGTTTTTCTTGCCGTAATAATTTCTGAACCAGAAGATATTCTTTGACCTCCTGCGGTGTTAGTGGCAGTAGGTGTCCAGTCAAATGGGTTCTCCTGATCAGACCAACGAACTTGTAACAAGTCTTGTTGTGTTTCTCCTCGAGGGTTAGACGCTAAAGCAATGACGTGTCTATCAGAAGGAGATACCATAATCTTTCTTACAATTGTAGGACAATCAGATGCCCCTGCTTGAGAGGCTAAACTAGAACCTCGTGTAGAAGTGCCAAGTGTTTTATCCCAGTAGAACGGTGTGCCATCAAACACATTAAAAATTAAATCTTCACCCCAATTGTCTTGAGACCATAAACGTATGTTCTGGCCAGTAGATGCCGTAGTTAAAGAACCCTCACCCCATCCAATAAAATCATTTGCTTCTTTAACAGATACACCAGTACTATGTGCCACGGCAGTTGTGCCTCTTGCTCCTCTAACAACTCCTGCATCAAGTGTGTTTGTACTTTTACCTGTGTATAAAATTAATTCATCTTCTATTAATATTATTCCTACAAAAGTAACGGCATCGGTGCTACTATGTGCCGCTATAGTAGAGCCATCAGAAGCTCTTGTTAAAGAACCAAATGTATTTCCTGTTTTTGTTGCGTATCGTATAAATTCACTGTTTATTTTTATAGTGCCTTTAGATGGAAAAGAAGAAGCATCTACTACGGTAATACTTGTGCTGTACACATCTAAATCAGAGCTTAACGTGGTAGATGCAGTTTCAAAATCAGAAGCACTAGTTAAAGGTATAGAAGTAACAGAGTTATTAATACCTGTAGATAATGTTGTTGCAGAATAAGTAGAAGTAGTTCCACCCCAAAAACCTGCACCCCAACCTGTGCCTGAAACAACCGTTCCTAAACCTGTATTGATTTGATATTGAGCTAATACAGAAGAACCACCTCCTGCGGTAGAACCAGAGGACGCACTTCCTGTTGTAGTTATCACATAAGAGTTTGCGTCTATAACTTGTGTAATTTGATGTTCTTTATTTATTTGTGCAGCAGTTATTCCATCGACAGCAGTTGCTCCACTGTAAGTAACATAATCATTTACAACGGCTCCGTGACTTGCGTGTGTAACAGTTAGATTACTTGTTCCCGCACTACCAGTGTAAAATGGATTAGATCCTAAAGTAACGGTAGATCGAATAGGAGTAATATCATTATATCCACCACCTTGTTCAATATAAAATTTTGCCTCGGTTCCTAAACCCATAAATTTAGAGCCATCTAAAGCCGCCCAAACGTGTAACGACCTACCAGTGCCATCATAATTATTACTACTTAATCGAGACCATCCTCCCATTTTTTCAGGACGACCTTTTCTAAATCGTATTAAATCAGAATTAAACCAACCAAATTCGTTAGCATAAGATGTAGTTTCTCTATTAACCCCTGGTTTAAAAGGTATTTTTTTTAAAGGCACAACTAACCACTCTTTCTCGGTCTGCCTCTTTTTTTCTTAGGCTTACACTCACAAAGTTTACCAAATAGTCTCTGTTTTATTTTACCTAATATAATCTTTAACTGTGCTATCACTTGTCCACCTATCTACTCTTGCTACTGTTTTTATAGAGCCGTCACTATTTAATTCATCAGCATACAAAGCTTTAAAAGCTGTCATATCACTAGCATTAGTAATCGCAGTTTCAATATCGTTACAATCTTTTCTTATAGCTGCAACATAAGTTTTGACCACATCAGGTATAGCTTTGCTACTATCATAAATACTTCTTTCTACTAACCAATTAAATTTAGCTATTAAATCATTAGCTTGAGTCTTACATTTTTTTATAGCTAATGTTTTTAAACCATAATTAATAATTTTATCACCATTAGCATCTAATATATTATTACCAGAATCATCTTTAGCTTCAACATCATCTAAGGATTTGTTAGTAGTTGTATATTTTGTAGTAACTTTTTTATTAGAACTATCAAAAGTATAAGTAGGTTGGCTTGTTATTTCAAATCTACTATCACCTTGTGATCCTTGTTCAACTATATATATGCCAATAGAATTTAAATCGTTTGTTGACCAAGCACCAAATATTCTTGAAGGATGTCTTATATCATCAATCACCATGGTTTTTGGTCTGGCTATTATCTCTTTTATTTTATTATCTTTTACATATGCCCACATACTATTTCACCTCCTTAAAATGCGTTATTAAATTGTGCTGGTACGTCTCCCCAACAACCATAAATATAATAATCAGTAGCTCCATTAATACTTGCTGCATCTGCCATAACCTTAAATCCAGTTGCAAAAAAATCTACTTTTCTTGCACCTGTTGGCTCTACAGATTCTGCACCACCAGGATACCAAGATACTTGTTTATCTACTAAATTAGAAGTGCTTCTTGCAGAATCAAACACATACCAACCATACGCCTCAGTTGCACCTTTAATAAATAATAATCTTGGTCTAAATCCAGTATACACCGTACATCCGTTATTGTCTTCATTATTGCCAATGTAATAACCAAATTTTTGCATACCATCTACATTTGCCCAGCAATAGCTAATAACGTCTGTAGTGCTGTTGTTAGGCATTAAATTTCCAGGTGAACCTACAGTAAAAACATTAGCATCTGGCATAGCACCATAAGTATTTGTACCAGAAGTAAATGTATCATATCCGTTTAATTGAAAATCTCCAACCGATCCTAAATAATGATGAAAAACGTGCCATGACCAATTACCTGTACTATAGGGTTTTGATATTATAAATCTTGGAATAGCTCCCAGCCCATGACCAATAGTTTGATTAGAAGAATTGTTAGAGGTCCATTTCACTATGCTAAATCCAGCATCTGTATTAGCTTGTACAGTTGATGTAATATCACCATTAGAGTTTGACGATGTTGAACCTCCGTTAGCTTTCCAAAACCAACCAACGTGTTCGACACCACTGCCATTAACATTAGCCTCTGATCCTAAAGTGACACCAGTAGAAGTTATAGCAGTAACACCAGGATAACTAAAAGAGTTATTAGTATTAACTGCGGATTGAGCATAATTGTAACCTCTTGTAGAATCAACCATAATATCATCTTGATTAGTACCACTGCTTCTTTTCTTGAGCCAAATAAGGTCAGGCTGAAAGCCACAATTTACTGCAAGAGAACCACCGTTACCAGTGTAAGCTACAACGTTAAAGTTTAAAGCTGGATGTTTTGTAGCTCCATCAGCACCTGCTGGGTCTATATTAGCATTGGTTGGTAAATTCCCTGAACAAAGAGCTAAAAAACCAGAGGGCACCGAGTACTTAAAATTACCGAAGCCATTATCGTCTACTCCTGTTCCTGCTGATAAACCTCCTAAAAAAGTCGAGTCTTGTCCTGCGTTTATTACAGCACCTCTTGAACTGGTATAGCTAAAACAATTAAAAAATACCTCTGGTGGATTAGTAGTCCAAGTTGCTTGAGGGTTAGTTCCGTTTGCTGGGTCACCAGAGTTAAAAAATGTACCATTTCTGGATATAAATAATTTTTTATTATCCATATCCAAAGCAAACCCTACCACATCTCCATTATTACAAGCCTCAGTGTTAGTTTCTGTTAAAGTTATAGTTCCCCAAAGATCACTATTCATAGAGCTAGTATTATCTTGCATTCTAGTGCTACTTGGTGCATGATATCTTATCTCTCCTTGAAATCCGTTATTGGGATGAAAATCTTCGGCATTAGGACCACTACTTAAACTAATATAAGGATAACTAGAAGTAGTTTTAAATACTCGAAACTCAACATACCATTTACCAGAACTAACACCTAATGTTGTATTTGAACCTCCAGCATCAGAGCTTGAATTACCCATTAATTTTTGATTTCCTTGAGTTATATCTACATAATAAGCTCTATCTCGTGTATTCCAAACTGCAAAATTCCCACTACTCGCCATAAGTTAACTCCCAAATGTTGGACTATCTAGTACGACATGATCAGCATCTAAACCATATGTTCCAAAGTCATTATTATTACCTGAACTATCATTTCCAATCGAACTTGAATTTTCAAATTTTAAACGATACCCATTATTTCCAAATGTTAAACCCGCAGTATCTATAGGTTTCCATACACCATTACTTTCTTCTGCGAAAGAAGTTGGAGTAAGCTGTTGCCCATCTATCGAATTTATTTCAGCCATATATCCATCAAAACCATAACCATCAGCTTGATTTCTTCCTATGTAATGTCTATTACCACTAACATTATATCCAACACCAGTATTTTGTGAAATAGAATCATCAAAACCACTTATTTCACTTCCATTAACGTAAACTTTTAATCTATCAGCATTACTACTTTGTGTGGTATCCCAAGCTATAACCAAATGAAACCAGCCTGTTGTATCTCTAAATAACATAGTAGAGTCACCACCATTAATAGTTCGAGTAGTATTAACACCTAAAGTATCATTAGTGCCACTCTCATCAAAAGCTGAATTAATTCCACCTGACCCAGTATGTGCATGGATAACATTCATATAATAATTTCCCACTAAACCTCTTTTAAGCCAAGCACTCCAAGTATATTTGTATGAATTAGTGGGAGATCCAAGTGTATATGAACCTGCCCCTCCCCACTGCAAGCCTGAATTATCTGACCTATCGAACCTTAACGATTGCTCTATTTGATAGTCATAAAACCCACTAGCACTACCAGGATTTTGAAAAAATTCACCTTGTAGCATTACTTATGTCTCCTATGCAAATGCAAGTTGTGGTGCTCCTAGTTGTATGGAATCAGCAGCCTTAACAAAATATGGTATGACATCGACTGCATTAGCAGCAGTCGATATGGTTAAACCAGCACCACCAGCAGTTTCATAATCTGTACCAAGACTTAATGTTCTACTACCTGTGCCATCTTGAATAAATACTATGATACCAGATTGACCCACTGACTCCGTGCTTGGATTAGCTAAAGTAACATTACCTGTTGCTGTTAAAACAAAATTTTGATAGGTGTCAAAATCAAGTGTCACACTTCCTGTTTGTGATCCAGCGGTTTGTGTGCTACCCACTGCTCCTGCACCCATCAGTAATTTACCTTTAGCAGACATATCAAACGTTGCAGGTGTAACAGTAGAACCACCATCGTTACCTTTTATTAATAAATCTTTATCAGATACTTTAGTTTCTAAAATAACATCGCTAGAACTATTATGAAGTCTAGCCATTTCGGTGCCATCATCTTCATAGATAATACCACTAGCAGCAGTGCCTGCATCTAAGGTTATACCTCCCGCTGATTCAATATTAATACTATCTACGGCAGTACCATCTGCTACAAGATCTAAATCTCCATCTGCATTTGAGTGTACATAAGTACCAGTATCATTAAATGTTAATTTATTGGTACCGTTTAATGTTAATCCTGTGCCATCGGTATGAGTAAGAGTTGTATCGTTATCTGCTCCAAAACCTAATACAGAACTATCAGTATTTAATTTAACATCGTGATTAAATGTAGCAGTTC
>MDSY01073913.1_pt1 | contig 11690 bp, 14 predicted proteins | sample 811131 | NCBI WGS metagenome assembly MDSY01 (sample SAMN05326643, study PRJNA326480) | marine metagenome | isolation source: seawater | place: Atlantic Ocean: South West | collected 2010
CAAGATGATATCTCGGCCTTGGGAGTCTCGTAATTCATGGGGTTTCATTCCCCCGACGTAGAGCCCCGCCACTTGATCGTGGATCGTGGCATTCAGGTGAGCCATCGTATCGTCCAGATACTGTCTCCGATCCGAGAGCACCAAGATCTTTCTACCGAGAGCATGCTCCTTCCGGATGAGGTCTTGGAGAACGACCTGTCTCGGTAGAAAGGCGCACACATTGTTGATCATCCGAGGATAGCAGGGTTTGCCATACGAGAGCTCTTCTCTGCAATAGGCGGGGTCCGAGGACGTGTACTCATAGATCCGTGTCTCGATGTGATCTTGGTTCTTGTCGGTGGTCTGGTAGACCATCGGACCGATGTACCACTCAAAGACCTTCCGCAAGCCATCCTTCCGATTGGGTGTGGCGGAGAGTCCCAGACTGTAGCGACCCGCCACCTTCGCCATCGACCTGTGAAAGACCTCCGCCCCCAAATGATGGCACTCATCGAAGATCGTGAGTCCGAACGAATCAAACGTACCGGGTGGATATTCCTTCATCGAGAGACTCTGGACCATCGCTAAGACGATGTCCGCCCCTTCGATGTCAACGGTGCTCTGCTGGATCTTTCCAATCTTCGCTTCCGGCACAAACTCCGTGATCCGATCGCGCCACTGCGTCATCAAGAAATCCTTGTGGACGACCACCAGGGTCTTGACCTTCAGAACCGTCAGGATGTGGAGCGCCAAGACCGTCTTTCCCCCACCGCATTTAAGCGAGATCAATCCTCCGCCACACGAACGTGCCGATTTCAGATATAAGTCTTCGATCGGTTGTTGTTCGGGTCTCAGAGAGCCCTTGAAACGGACGGTTAGGGGGTGTCCCGCATGTAAACGGTTTTCGGTCGGATCCCCGAATCTCTGGTAGCCATAGTGCCTCGGTAGATACAGACTATTCGGAGACTCCATAAAGAGCTTGAAGGAGGGCACGGGCTTCGCGAAGCCTTTGGGCACGAAAGGCTTCACCGTCAGATCCTCTTTGATGCTCTGGAGATCCCAGAGCGTCAGATCCGCTTTCCGACACTTGTAGCCCGCGTTCGATAAGATCGTGCGCACCATCGCTTTCTACCTCCACGTGGGATCCCCTTAGGTCTCAAATTTTTTTACCATATATATATATGACAAAGAGACGTACGAAGAACCGTACGAAGAACCGTACGAAGAGACAATTGCCCCCACGTCGTACTCACAAGAGACGTCGTACTCCTAAGAGACGACAGACTCACAAGAGACGGGGGCACAGGGGCGGTTCTGAACTAACGTTCTACAAAGCGTCTGCACCTGGGTCTGCACCTGTCATTTCTTCGCAAGACGAAGCGCGCGATTATCCCGTATGGATTGATGATTCTATAGCTCCCAAGTGCATGTTATGCCAAAAGGTATTCAGCGCAAGATGGCGGCGCCATCACTGTCGTTACTGTGGCTGGGCGGTGTGTTCCACCTGCATGGCTCCAAATTGTATTGAGGTGGACCACTGGGTCACCTCAACAGAAGGCCACGGTGTCAGATGGGGTGATCGTACTAAATGTAAGAAAGTGTGTACAGAGTGCGCAATCGCCATCCCCTCACATATGAATAGATTTCGGACCCGCAGATTGGTACGATGTCGCAAGCGGTACCACCGCTTGAGCGGTGAAACCAATACCGTGTGTGACATGTGCGCAAGCGCCATCCCCCAATCCGTAAAAAACATCAGCTGTAGATGCGGGCTGTTTCAGCTTCCAGATGTGACAGAAGATACACTTACGAGAGTCAATGGTATATTAGAATATTTATTTAGACAGGACGGAGATATCACGGTAGATTCCCCTCCTCAAGTAATACAGGATAGATATAACACAGAGCGCACTATACTAAGTCACATACAAATGGGTAACCACTCTACGGAACCAGGAAGCTTCGATATCAGGCCTTTACGAAATCATAGTACTCAGCATTTTATGGATACAGGGGGGAAGGAGGCGCTGATGAACATTATGGGGGGATATGGGGTTCCCCCTGATGTGATGGATCCTAATTATCAAATTCCGATCACTTGGCGAACTTATAAGTACCAACTTAGACCGTTATTGTTATCTGATCATGCAACCAACCCTCCTATATCAACAATAATAGACTCCATTAATGAGAATCTATTTCCTGATATAGTACAACTCGTTCGTGAAACACCAGAGATTTTAAGGGACACATATAATACATGTGTAGTACAAATGGCTGGGAAGATGGACGAAGTGTCTCCCGTCAAGGCACCGACACCTGCACCCCAAGACGCACCGAAACCCTTGAAAGTGGTTGGGAAAGCGGGCGAAGGAGCAGGAGAAGAGATGACGGAAGAAGCGCCCCCCCCTTCCAGCAAGGTGGGGGACCCCAAGACACAATTGTCTGACAGACAATTAGACGACATAGATTTGAAAGATATGTTCAATAAAGCTTTACGGGAAGCCGTCCGCATAAGCAAGGGACTACAGGAGGTACGACAGGAGGGACTACAGGAGGGACCGCGGAAACCTTCCATGTTTGACTTGGAAAAATACTGGGATGGGAAACCAAAGAATCGTTCCGATTGGAGTGTGGGGGGAGTTCCCATGGGTTGGACCAACTGTCCCAAATCTATGGATATCGTTGATATTTGGTCAACTACTAGACGTCGTTGGTTACCAGCGAGGGTCATGCGTGTATACATTTCTGAAACTGGAGATGAATGGGAAATCGATGCGACATACCTTGAAAAAGCCCATGACGAAAGACTTGGGGGACAGAATTTCTTACAGAAGTTTAATGTTCTACCAACCAGTGTGGCCGTTCACGGTACAGGGGGGAGGGAAGTTCCCCGTGTTATTACGGGAGAACCTGTTGTGGACCCGGGCCCGGAACCGGAACCTCAACCTCAACCTCAACCGCAAAAAACCCCATGTGAATGCCATTTCTGCACGGGCACTCAGGTGATTACCCCAGCTGAAGAGAAGGCAAGAAGACGAGATGTTCAATCAATTAAGATTATGGACCAACAATTTCCGCATAGTAAATAATTTGAGAGAGAGTAGTATATGGACACCCTCGTCTTCGTGCTTCTCACCATCTCCATCGCTCTCTGGTTGTCGTATCCCGCCTCCGAACCCTTTATCGATAAAGAACCAACTCAAGCAACCAAAGCAAAAGCCACCCAACCCCCAGCCAAAGCAACCCCAGCCAAAGGCACAGAACAAGAGAGTCAGCCGTATCTCCAGCGGTCGTTTGTGACCATTCCCGAATCCACCGAGAACCCTGGGATGAACTGCCCCCAGAATTACGAGATCGCGAACCGAGAGCTCCAAGTTCAGTTCCAGGATATCAGTCTGAGTGCCTTTGGCTACTCCAAGAATCCCTACATCGATCTGACACGCTTCGTGAACTTCAAGACGATCAAAGAACCCTTGCCCGTGAATCCGGATTTCTTCTAGCCATCTGCGTCTAAAACAGAGGAATATAATGATGGAGTCATCATATCCAATGTCGAACGAAACAAGTATCGGGAGCTTATCGGGGGGAATCAGTGACGAGGACGCGAAACTCGTGGACTCCATCCTGAATGATCTGGGCCAAGGCCAAGGCCAAGGACCGCAGCAGGCCCCGCAGCAAGCCCCGCAGCAAGGGCAGATGTCGCCCCAGCAACAGCAACAGATGGCCCAGCAACAGATGGCCCAGCAACAGATGGCTCAGCAACAGATGGCCCAGCAACAGATGGCCCAGCACCAGCAACAGCTCCAGCACCAGATGGGCCCGCATGGACCTGGACCCATGGTCACGCAAGGCCCCGGGATGGAGAGCCTCATGGACGATATTAAGGGCGAGGCCAAGTCCATCGTGGTCGTGATCTTCCTATCGATCCTCTTGAATCTGGACCAGGTGAATGATCTCTTCAAAAAAATAGCGCTCTTCGTCTCGGAGTCAGGGGCCCTGAACATGCAGTGTGTGTTCACGAAGGCCCTCCTTATCGGATCGCTCTTCTTCGTGATCAAGAGTAAACTCCTCTAAGTTGAAGTCGGACCCATCTGGGCCACGAGATCCGTGACGATCTCATTGGCCTCGAGCTTCTTGTAGCACTTGTTGACGGTGACCTCCGAGATATTGCACACCACCGAGATCTGTTTTTTCGTGAGATCTTTCCCTCGCGCCTTCGCGTAGAGAAAGATACAGCCCGCCGACATCGAGGGCGGGGTATTGTCGTTGAGCAAACCCAGGTCGTCACTGAGCGAGGCGATCGCATGAATCGCATCGATGTCGGTGTCTCCGAGGTCTAGGTTGTGACTGAACCGTCGGATGAAATCGTGAAGATCAATGCTCTTGACCTCCGTGATCCGCGACAGATCCGTCTTAGACATCCGCATGATCTCCACATATTGCTTACATCCCTTAGTCATCACTTTGGTATCGATGCGGAAGACTCTGGATAACTCATGGACCGTCCGTGGAACCCCGCACTCCTTACACGCATGATAGACGCAGGCGGCGATGATACCGACCCGATTGGCCCCTCGCGAGATCTTGGTCTCTGCTACGATGCGATACAATGATTTCGCCGTGATAGCGATGATCCTCGGTAATCCATTCGCCAGACATTTGGTCTCGATCTCGTTATACACCTTGTAGAGACTTCGTTCCTTGTATGGCATGCTATTCCACTGCTGATACATCCCAATCTTATTTGTCGTCATGTCCCGCTTCTGCGTGGACACCGACGTCCCTAACGACGACTTGGGTAAGAGTGAGTTTCCGGGCATCCCACATCGCGTGGTATCTTTACCCCCCGAGTCGTAGTTCCGCCATTCGGGCGTATCCACGATATTATGGATTGTATTCCGGCACTCCTGGCACACGATGACTCCCTCCCCCATCCGATGGTTCCGGAGAGAGTCACAGCAAGTCGTCGCCTCGGGAATCCGAGATCTCTCCTGATGCTCCTCGAGTTCCGTAAAATAGGCAGAGAGATCTAGGGTCTCCATTCACAGAGAAGGTGTACTTCTTATCTTTAAATTGATGTCAAATTTAAGGGAATACGTTGGACGAGTCGCATTAAAATGAGACGCATAGTAGATGTTGTATGCGGAGATTGTATCGGGCCTCTGGATCGGCGATGCCGAGGTGATGAACCACCCCACCTTCCTGAGGGATCAGGGGATCGGACTCCTGATGAATTGTACGGACATCTTTGACTTTCCGTCGTATGAGTGCCAGAAGGTGCGGATCCCCCTCCCTGCGAACCAATCCAATGAGAATAAAGTGGGGCTCTTGCACGCCAACTACAAACAGATCACGGCGTTAATCTCGGAACATCTGGTGGATCACAATATCTTGATCTGTTGCACGGACGGTCTCTGTATCAGTCCGTTGCTCGTGGCCCTGTATCTCAAGGAGTATGGGAATCTTCCCGTCTCCAGTATCTATGAGATCATGCTGACCAAAGATCCTCGGTTGTCGTTGTGGTGCGATTTAGCCTCCTTTACCTGAATCCTGGGCGATCAATCCTACGAGATCCCTTTGCTGATATCGGAGAAGGATATCGAGAGAGGTGAGGGGAGACTCATCGTACCACGGGATCCGGTTCCCCCGCTCATTGAAGACGGGTCGGTCTTCATCGTGGCGTCCAAATACCAGAGAGTCGGTCTCCTCCACCATCCGCTGATGGATCTTACAATACTTATCGTGGGCCCGACGGGTACACCGAGCCCCCGTATGGTTCGCCCACGTCCGTGCTTCACAGCGTTCGTCCTCGGGCACCGTACACGTGGTAGCCTGTCCGCGCAAACGTGGATCGGTGATCAGTGTCTCCTCCGTGAGTTCCGCCACCTTCTGCTTCGCCTGGCGTAAGGCATCGGCCTTCCGGAGTGGGTCCTGGAGCTCCGGATGATCCGAAATCTCCTCCGTGAGTTCCCGAAGGAGATGCGTTCGTAAGAGTGTCTGGAGATACATCGTTTCTATCCATCGTTTCTATCCATCGACCCCCTTCGTCAAATTTAGAAGACAGCTTGGAGACCTTAGAGCAAGGCCTCCCTCACGAAGGTCGATAATTGATCGGGACTCAGGAGCTGCTGATCGATATAGTGATACTTGAGGAGCAATTCATCGATTCGGGATTCATAGGATTTCTGCTTGATCTCCGAGATCTTCCGCTTCAGATCGGACACACGGAGGGCACACCAGCCGTTCGGCATCGTTTGCAGAGGCATCGGTGCCAGAGCCATCGTTTGCAGAGCCATCGGTGCCAGAGCCATCGGTGCCCTAGCCAAACGAGAATGCAACGAGAGAATCGTCTGTTTGAGACGAACAGTCTCTGCTTGGAGACTCTCGCATTGGATCCGACCTTCTTCGGAGGCCTTGTGAGATTCCTGAAGGTCGTCTTCCAAGGTGGTCTTCTGCACAAGCAATTCATCGTGATCACGTTTGAGCGTGAAATCGGTGACGGTTTCACTCTGTAACTCGGTGTAGTCCGCACGCAATCGTTCATTTTCACATTTCAGTTTGTAGAGCTCTTCGTCGGTCTCACGAACGAACTCCATTTTCTGTTTGAGGCCCTTGATCTCTTCTTGGAGACTCGCGATATATTTGTCGTGGTCTCGGTTCTCCCCACGCTTCAACACCGTCTGATTCAAGAGCATATCCGCCTCCAGGCGCTTGGTGGGTCTCGCAACGTCGAGAGAGGAATCGGCCCCTGTCATCAGACGATTCATGTCCCCGATGCGATTCAGGAAGACATTGGGTTCCTTGGGCATCACGATCTATCTTCTCCTCTGGATTAAATTCTATGGTTCCAAACCACACGAAACTACACGTGTTCGGTATCAATCTTCCCATGTCCCGAGTGGGTGAGGAATCGGGGATCGATGGTATCGGGGCAGGTGGCGATTTTCTCTCGGAGATAACAGACGAAACTGATTCGGGTATAAGGAGTGTAGAGTCCCGCCGTGCCGACCTTGGGATTGTCCTTGAAAGGAGGGGTGAGGAGAGCGTTGGATCGTTGGTCGTCTTCGGTCTCGTAGAGCGGGGTGTTCGCATGCCATTGATGGACATCCATCGCCACGAAATCGTGGTTCCGTAGGTCGATCCCGATTCCATACTGCGGAAAGACCGTATGACCCCCGTGATACGATCCTTGTTCGATCACCGTCAGGTTTCCAAAGCCTCCCTTGAAATCCCCCGCATCGCGATGGAGAGCCGTCCTGAAATTACGATTGATCGTGACGGTGGAGAAACTCGTTTCCGGAATCTTCAAATGGGGCTTGAGCATCGCTCGGTCCCATTGGCACTGATGGGCCTCCGGTACCAGGTGCTTGAAAAGCGCATCGATCTTTTGGAGGAAGGGTAATCCTTGGTTGTATTTCTCAAAATTCGTGCGCGTGAAATGGGTGAGACGACACGGAAGATCCGCGAAATTCTTCCCCGCCTCATAGAACCCGATAGGATTGGATGCAACCTGGTTATTGACCTTCATTTTGGAGACCCCCCCTCCCTTCTGGATCAGGCGATGGATCTGCGTCTCCCGTGACCCGTCTTCCGCGAGACCCTGTTCCTGGCAGAGCGAACCAAGTTCTTCGTCGGTACAGGAGTCATACGTCTCTTTCAAGAGGTTCCCTGCTGGATTCAGATAGCCCGTGGACCACTTCTTGGGATCCACGAGGGTTCGTTTCTTCCAGTAATCGCTCGAGGCATCGATCGGACCCGCCGAGGCGCCTCGGCCGCGACTGGCCTTCGCCAAGTCGCGATACGAGTCCCAGCCGATCCGAACCAAGGATTCGGGGATCTGGGCCTTCCGAAACTTCAGGAGTAACACTTCGTTTCCTTCGCCATCGATGCGATAGACATCGGTATTTGTCTGTAGCACCGGATACACGATATCCGATTCTTCCATCCAGGTGCCCTCCCGAGCCTTCATCTCCTTATCGGTGAATAAGGGCTTTACCACAAGCTTCTTGGGACGACCCATCTTATAATCGGTCGGAGAAAAAAATAAGGTTCCAGACGAATGATTTCTTTCTACCCTGAGATATGTATTTCACAAAGCGTGAAGAAGATCAGGATGGACTCTGGGTCTGGATCTCATTCACGGATCATGTGGTCGAGGGCGGAACGTTTGATGATTTCCTGAGACTCTGGATCTCGTATTACGACGCCCAACGACCCTTCACTTTTGTCTTTGAGACACAAGAACTTACGAAGATTCCCTCTCTCTCGTATGCTCTACAGATGGTCCTCTTTATCCGAGCGCTCAAAACGCGTCCGACCCAGTATCTACGACAGAGTCATCTCTATGTCTCTCAGAAGTCTCTGGTATCCCTCTTAGATTGGATCTTCGCGATCCAGAGACCCGTCGCACCCGTCTATATCTATCAGGGGGGTGACCCCCTACGACGGGGCCAGGAGAGCCCCGATGTGATCGTTAGGTCCGATCCTCAGATGAAACCCTAAACCTTGACAAGACGTCTATGCCGTTCGGTGTCCCGACCCCTCGGATGTAGTGATAGAGATAGAGTCCGTAGAAATTCTTGGAGACGATATCCAAGATATTATACATCGTATTCTTGGGGCGCGGTCCCAGATACGCCGCCACGCCATAGAGCCCCCATACCCCTACCAAGAAGGTAAAGAGATGGGTCCCCGTGGGGGTGTGTCGGGCATACTGGTCGTAGATCAGGTGAAAACTGAGACCAAAGAAGACGAACCCTAACGGAATCGCGATCTTCGGATCCAGGACACCGATCTCCGCCAAGAAGCCACAGAGCAACATCCCCCAATTGTAAGCGAAGATCTGGAGGATGTTCGCTTGGTGATCCCGAAGGAACCCCTTGAAAGTCAGAGGGGCCCCTGTGTCTTTGGTCCGAAGATACTCCATAAAGATGATCGTGGTCAAGAGCATCGTGGGGGTGGTAATCACCCAATCGAGGTAACGTCGCGAAGCCATAATCTTGAGCTTCCGTAAAGAGAGGATCACCCAGATGTAGAAGATCGCCTCCACGACCTGCACGAAGGCCTCCAAGAGCAAAATATCATGGAGGATGGTATCGTCCGGATCCAAGGTGTATCGGAGTCCATCCAAGGAGATTCCCGTCGTGAGGAGCTGGATCGCGAGAGAGGCATAGACCGTCCGAGAGACCCACTTCTCGTGTATCATCTATATATATCCTCTAGATATTCCAGAGAGACATGGAGCCCCATATGGGCATTCAGGATCCCCAACAGGAACCGATTGAAACAGGTCTCCCGCTCCATCTCGCCATCTAACACTCTCTGGAGGTAGTGGTGGATCCAGCGGTCCCGTGACAGGACACCATACATCCCGATCACCCCCAGGGAGTTCAGGGGCGTCAGATGACGATAGAGATGGATCGGGGTGTGGATCCCCGCCAAATAGACGACCACCAGCCCTTGCGACACACGATGTGAACGATATCGCAAGAGACAACCGAGGAATCCCAGCGCCACAAGGTAGGTCCCGAAAGTCCCCTCCACTATCGGATACCCATCCTGGAGCATATGGAGAGGCGTCCCTAGCACGGTGATACATGCGAGGAGTGAATAGGGCAGAGTGAATGCACTCCACGTACTTAGAGCATAGAGGGGGAGCCATATGTTCAGCGGAGTGCTTATGTCGGTGATACCATGGCATGCGATGAACGGGAAACAAAACGAGAGATCCATGGTCTCTCCAACCCCAATACGTCTTAACTGAGTTTCTTAGAGAGACCGTAGGACGCCATGGCCATCATCACCACATTTTCGGAGATCGTTGCGTACGATAAGGGGATATGAAAGAACGATCCGAGGCATCCACATCGGAGAGCCGTCCCTCGCACCATGCTCAGAGACACCCCGAGCAAACTAAGACCCATGAGAAGAATCGTCATCAGATAAGAATACAGGAGAGTACCCTTGTAGAAGAAACTGAGTCCGAGGAGTATCTCCAGAAAGGGATAGAGAGATCCATACATCGGGATCCGTTGACTGAGGAGATCGTACTTGGAGAAGATCGTGGAGAATGTCTTCAGATTGACGAGTTTGAGAGTGCCAAACACGAGGAAGATCGTGCCCATCATATGATTCATGAAGTCGCTTGTATCGATCTCAGAATCGTCTCGTAGAGACAGATACCCATAGGTCACGAAGGCGCAGGAGGCAAACAGGAGGACGAGTAAGAGACATGAATATCCCACGGATAGCATGCTACCTCGCTATAGATTTTTTCTACGAAGCAAGACATAGACTCCGATCAAGATCAGGATCAAGATGAATGCTTTGCTGAGTAAGGAGAGCAACGGAAATTGCTTCTGAGTATAGAGCTCGGTAGCCTCTTCATAGGACAAGACCCGTTTGTGGTTCGCGAGGTTCACTTCGTTGTGGAGGTCGATGGTCCAACGCATCAGAGAGTCGCGATCCTGGAGATGGTCCCCGATCGGGACCTTCCGTAGGTTCTCTCGGTAATGGCTCGCACAGGACTGACAGGGGAGGACCCCTTGGAGCGACTCAAAGAAGGCCTTGTACGCCGTTTTGTCGTGGTCCGTCGGTGTATCGGGATACCCTAAGGCCACATAGTGCATGAACTTCCAACCAGGAGGGCCCCACACATCGGGTAAGATATTGTTGGTCATCGTTAGTAGTTCGTAGATTTTATTTCTCAGTTGCGTCCACTGATCAGATCCAAAAGCATCAGGAAGAGGTTGACGATATCCAGATAGAGCGAGACCGAGGCCATCACATAATCATCGATATGGAACATGATCTTCCGATGGTCCCCGCCCACGATCAGTTGGGTATCATACACGATATACCACGAGAAGATCAGGGAACCCGCCGAAGAATACACGATACCCAGGAACGGTGCGTGTACGAAGGACGCCATGAAACCAAAGAGGAGCAAACCGAGAAGGGCCACGAGGAGATAGCCCCCGGTATCAGTATAGTCGTATGTGGTCTGGATGGCATACAGGGACAGTCCCGAAAAGATTCCTAGCGTGGAGAGACCCGCCAACAACAGAGCGGTCGTCGAGACAGAGAGGGCGAGATAGCCCATCAGGTACGCCATACATCCGGTAAATAACGTCAGGTAGAGTCCGCTCATCGGACAGGAGCGCAACTGCTCTTGGAGACACGATAAGAGACAGGATAAGAACAAGACGAGGACCATGGAACTAACCATCAATGTGTTTCCCAGAGGCGATACCATAAACTCTTGGAGAGGCTTCAGGTGATGGCAGGCCCCGATAGCGAGAGTCGTCACCAAGAGCTGGACCCATAAGATTGAATAGACCTTCGTCACAAAGGTGTGTCGGACGGCTTGCGAGGTCCCGGAATGGAGGATTGTAAATTCATGGGCTAGAGTGGAGGTGGCGGGAACGACAATCTGGTTCGGAGACACCGGGTGGGCCTGAACCGGAATCGGGTGGATGTGCAATTGATCGGCGATACGTATGTATTCGGTTTCTTTCGGCATCTCGGATACTCTACTCTACTCTCTCCGATCCCGTTTAAATATCTTTCATTTAAACACTATGCTCTCCCGATAGGAGATGGAATCCGTATGCAACAACTGTGGGTTGAAGGGACACGTGTATCGGGAGTGCCGGAAACCGGTCTTGAGTTATGGGCATTTGATCTTCACCCAAGATCAACACACACAG
>MDSY01083624.1_pt1 | contig 11690 bp, 7 predicted proteins | sample 811131 | NCBI WGS metagenome assembly MDSY01 (sample SAMN05326643, study PRJNA326480) | marine metagenome | isolation source: seawater | place: Atlantic Ocean: South West | collected 2010
ATTTTAAATAAAATGTATCTTCTGATGATAAAATTTGAGAAATATAGATACTTAATTTATCCATAGGATTAGATGCAATATCATCAAAAAATAAAGCTATATTTTCAATGATGGCGCTATTAATCGTTTGATTAATTGAATAAACGGGAGGGATGGTGTTTTTAATATGATTTTGGGTTTTTTTATTTGCTATTTTATCTTGGCGAGATTCAAATTCTATATAACGAGGAGCTGTAATGGTGCTAAGTGCTGTGTCATTGACTTCTAAATTAATATTTTGAGGGATAAAAGGACTGTAGATAATAGCCGTGTTGATAAGCACTGACAATGCTAAGACAGCATAAATCATATATTGCTTTAATTGATCTTTATTTAGATGAAACATTCCAGAAAACATTATCTATTTTTTTAAACCATGTCATTTGACGTTTTGAGAATTGATGCGTATGAATTTTAATTAATCTTATCATTTCATCTCGAGTAATACTACCATTTAAATACTGAATGGTTTCTTTATATCCAATACAGTTGAGTGCAGGAAGACTTGATGTATAACCAACATCAAGTAAGTGTTTAACTTCATCAATAAGACCATTATTAATCATAATATCAACTCGTTCATCTATACGTTGAGTTACCACATTTCTATCACATGTTAAACCTAAAACGGTGACATCATTGCGAGGGGTAGCATTTTGGAGCTTAATAGAAGATGGAGGTTGTTGAGTAATATGATAAATTTCTAAGGCTCTAATTAATTGATGTTTGTTATTGATATGGATATTAGCCGCTGTTTTAGGATCAACGGAATGAAGTTTATCCCATAAGGATTGCTTAAGGCCTTTATCATAATCATGCATAAGCGATTGACGTATATTAGGGTCGCTTTTTGCTTTAGGAAATTCATAACGATAGAGAAATGATCGTAAGAATAGGCCATTTCCCCCACATATAATGACTTGTTTATTGGATTGAAGGTAGTCATTACAATAGTGTAAAAAATCAGTGACATTATAAGGTTGATCTGGTAAGTGGGTATCAATAAGGTGATGAGGCACTAATAAGCGATCATTCTTAGATACTTTTGCAGTGCCAATATCCATACCTTGATAAACTTGATATGAATCAGCCGAAATAATCTCAGTTTTGAGGTGTTGAGCAAGGGATAACGCGAGTTCAGATTTGCCAATTGCCGTAGGTCCAATAATATAAATTATTGGTTTGTCGATATTTATATCAAAAAAATTCAATGTTTTAAAATGGCTCATTTTCGGTACTTTTATAATAAGACAATCAATAACTATACAGTTTTATAGTAAGGAGTTGCAAGATGCAATCTAGTAAAGAAGATAAATTAGAATCATCAAATGATATCATCATTTTAGAAGGTGTCTTTTTTGTTCGTGCATCTGCTATAAAAAATAAGACTGAAATAGCCAAAGAAGCCTTAAAAGATATGAATGAGTTTATTTCTAAAAACTAATCATACAAAGATATTAACAAAAGATCGAACCCGAAATTAAAAAGCAAAGTCAGTCCAGATCAATCTATAAAGCCAATACCAGTAAATATGCACATATAAAAAGAGGTAGGGATAGTGAAGAAGGTATGGAGAATGATTATCGACATCAAGTTACACTGGATTACACTTCTACTAATTTAGATAGTTAGTCAGGGGTAATGCGAATCGTGATAGTTTTATAGTAATGTTAATTTGTTAATTACCACTGATAACGCTGATAATGAAATAGCTTCAATCCCAATTAATGAGGATAGATCCTGTTTAAATGAGCTTAAGCTGCCTCCATACAAAGATTCAATATAAGCTTTAGTAACACCCTTAGGGTCCTCGCAGTTAGAAATACAGTGTTGAATGACTAGTAATTTCTTTTGAGATAATAATTTATGTAACAATTTATGTTGTTCAACTTCCCAGGTAGAAAAGAGCATGACGCTATCAAGCATGTCAGACAATTCATCAAATGCGAAATAACGATAGATAGTATCAATGGAATCAAATAAGGTAGATCGTTGTTGATCTGAAATAGTATGAAAAACAGTATAGAAAGGAATAAAGTTACGAACAGAATGATATAAGGTATCAGAATTAATTTCTAAGTTGCTAGGATAAAAAGATCGATAGAGTTTATGAGTTGAGAGAATGTCATCGTAATGTTCAAGAGAAAAAGAGTTTGAATCAAGTAATAATGCATCTAAAATCATATATTTTAGATGATCTTCAATAGCAATTAATTCTGAATATTTTTTTGCATAAGGAATAGGTTGTGACAAAATTTTCTGGCGCATAGTATCACAAGAAAATAAGCGATTTAAAATGAAATAGGTTGTAGCAATAGTATCAGTAGCTTGATTGGTCACTTCTTTCATAAAGCTAAAAAATAAAATACCCGCGTTATTAATACAGTAATTGGTGAGTGATGTTGCTGTAATATCAGCTCGTAATGGATGAGCTTGTATCAGGTTTTTATAGGATTTAGCGAGTTTTTTTGGGAAATATGATTCAAATAATTTATTATAAAGTGGGTGAGATAAGCAATCGCTAGAGGATAAGGATTCAGATGTTTCTAACTTAATTAACGATTGTAGTAACGCTAATAAGGGTCTTGGTAAAGGAAGTTTCTTTTTATCTAGTTCTTCAAATTCTGATGATTTTGGGATGGTATCTTTCTTGGGATTAATAGCGCCTTGTTCAATAAAAGAATTAATAAGAGTTTGGTAAGGGTAAATTGCTTTTTGAGAGCGGCATTCTTCTAGCGAGATTAATTGATGTTGATCTTGATTATTATTTAGAACAAGCTGAATCACATCAGGTGTAAGAGAAGCTAATAAATCAGAACGTTGTTTGGTTGTTTTAAGTTGTTTTTTAGCTAACAAATATTGCAACAATATTTTTAGATTAACTTCATAATCAGAAATATTAACTCCCGCAGAGTTATCGATAAAATCAGTATTAAGTTTGACAGATTTTTCACTTAAGTAATATCGAGCATGTTGAGTGATAGCTAAATTAGCGCCTTCCCCAATAACAGTTGCTCGACAATTAACAGCATCAATTCGAACGGCATCGTTAGCTAAATCATGAACAGAGCTATGAGATTGATCATAACCTTTTATGTAAGTTCCAATACCTGCAAACCATAAAAGTTCAACGTTGCATTCTAAAATAGCCTTGATGAGTTGAGATCCGTTGAGTTCGCATGTATCTATCCCAAGCATAAGGCGAGCTTCTTCTGAGATAACGATATGTTTAGCCGATCGATCATAAACTCCTCCGCCTTGGCTGAGTAATTTTTTATCATAATCTAGCCAAGTTGACTTTGGTAAGTTAAATAAACGATGACGTTCTTTCCAGCTAGTTGAGGGGATAGGGTTAGGATCAATAAAGATATGAAGATGATTAAAGGCGGCAATGAGTTTAGTCTTTTTAGATAACAACATGCCATTACCAAATACATCTCCTGACATATCCCCGATACCAATACAGGTAAAAGGTTCTTTGTTAATATCTTTATTAAGTTCTTTAAAGTGTAGTTTAACGCATTCCCAAGCACCTTTGGCTGTAATACCAAGATCTTTATGGTTAAATCCTTGAGAACCGCCAGAAGCAAAGGCATCATCTAGCCAGAAATTATGTTGATGAGAAATTTCATTGGCAAAATCAGAAAATGTCGCAGTTCCTTTATCGGCAGCCACAACGAGGTAAGGATCGTCTGCATCATAGCAGATAACCTGTTGGGGCTTTACAATACTGTTATCGGCTGTTGTATTATCTGTGATACATAAAAGGCCTTGAATAAAACGTTGATAATGCTCTTTAGATTCTGATTGTAGCTCTTTATGAGGGAGCTGTTTTTTAATAACAAAACCACCCTTTGAGCCATTGGGAACGATGACAACATTTTTAACACGTTGTGTGCTAGCTAAACCCAATACTTCACTTCTAAAATCATTTAAACGACTAGACCAGCGGATACCACCACGAGAAACAGGGCCAAAGCGAATATGAATGCCTTCCATATTAGGATCAAAAACAAAAATTTCTCGGTATGTTTTTTCTTGGTGGGTAATAATAGATTGCCCGTCAATTTTAAGACTTAATAGTTGTGTATCCTCGAGCTCATGTTGAAAGTAATTTGTTCGAAGTGTATGTTTAACTAAGCTAAACATCCATTTTAAAATAAAGTCTTCATCAATATCACTAACGGTAGATAATGACTCAAAAAAGTTTTTTTCAATATTATCACATAAAGAGAGTTGCTTTTTAGAAGGTTGATGGGAATCAGAGTATGAAAATTTATGTTGGAAATAATTAAGAAGATGTTCAATAGGAAAGCGATGTTTGAGTAAGGTCTTATCGATTCTATCTTTTGTATAATTAGGTTTTAACTGAATGAGGTAGTTTCGATATGCTTGTAAAATAAAAATATCTTTCCATGTTAATTCTGTACAACTAATAAGTCCATTAAGAGGATCGTTTGGTAGTTTATGATCAAAGATAGCTTTTAGTAAATCAAGAAAACGGGGTTTAAAACTTTTAAAGTCAGGAGCATATGAGTTTGAGTCTAAGAATTTAATACGAAATGCATGAATATAACCAATCATTTTTGTTAAAGACCCAACACGAGTTGTTAATTCATCAAAAAAATAAATATTTAAATTTTGAAAGATAGGAATAAATTGAAAGAGATCAATTTTTTCAAAATGATAAATATTTAGTAAAGATGCCTTGCCTGATAATAAAGAATCTTTAAATAAAAATGGGATAAGATTAAATTCAGTTGATTTTGTTTTTTTGGAACGTTCAAAAAGTTCGATATCTAAAATAGTATGATCAGGAGTTCGACGAATTTTATGATGGGCTGGAAATAAATTAATATATTTTTGAAATAATCGATCACTCTTATTTTTAGAAAAATGCTTATTAAGTTCATCTTTAAGTCGCTGATCCCAAGGTTTTAATAAGGCAGTAACATCTGTTTCGATAATATGAAGATCGGGGTGATAGTCTGGCATGTTAGGTTGGTCAAAATAAATGTGGAGTCGTGTAAATAATTCACCAGGAATAATAATATATTCGTATCCTTCATGAGGAATAGAATTTTTTAAATAATCAATCACTTGTTTAATGGCAGATTCTGAAAATAAATCATTAGGGATAATACCTAATAAGAATAATTTAGATTTTTCAATTCTACTTCGTGTAAAAAAGGCAATATCATTTGGATTAGTGATCGAGAGAAGATTTTCGATAACTTGTTGTAAATTTTCTGTGGGCGTTTTAAAAAGTTCAATTTTAGGGACATCATTTAAAAGTCTAATAGTTTGGTTGTATTGATGACTTCCTTTCCAGAAGCGTTTATTTTCCATAATCTTTTGAATTTTTAGTTTAATAATAGGTGTTTGAGTATTTTTAGCCAGAAGAGAACTGCGTTTGAGTAAACCAATAAAGTTATAAACAATCCATTTTTGTTTGCCAGCAGGGATTTTAAGACTTACACGCATTAAATTTTCAAAACGTTTTACAGGACTCTTAAAGCGTAAGGAATCAATAAGGTAAGGAGATCGATAATTAGCACGAAGTTTTACTTGCTTTTTAGTAACCTCTAATAGATCTGAAGAGGCAAAGGAAAGGTAATCATCAGATAGTAATCCCAATTGTTTAGATTTATTAACAGTAATAACCTGACGCTTAGTAGAGTCGTGAATATTAAATTCAGCGTATCCAAAAAAAGAGAAATTATCACTAGCAAGCCAATCTAATACTTCTACCCATTCTGTATGAAAATCAATTTTAGGGGTAGGGATTTTAGCAACTTCACTTTGAACGGTTGTTAAGCATTTTTGAATAGCATCATTATCTCGAGTGATACTTGAAACGGCATAAATTCGTTTTAATAGTTCTTGTTCTAAGCAATCAATAGATAATGATTTAGAATCTAGCGAGCATTCAATATAACAAACAGAAAATCGTTGACTATCTTGATTAGGATAATCAATTAAAACAACTTTATTTTTTTTATTAATGTAAACGGATAGTAAGGGGTGGTAGAGTTTTGTTATAGAGATATTAAATTGTTTAAAAACATTTTCGAGTGTAAAAATTAAATAAAGAGCATCAGGGCAGATAATAGAAATTTTTATTTGTTTTTTATTAATATGAGAAATTGTTAGTTGTTGTTTATTAGAAGATTCAGCAATCTGAATAAATTGATTGAACTGATCAAGTAAAAAGGATTGTAAGCTTGATACTGTTTCGTATTGGATGGATTTGGCAGATAGTGAATTTAAATAACATTGAGAAAATTGTAATAAGAGTGGATTTTTAGAGAATTTTTTAGCTAAAGAGGTTTCTAACTTTATTTTATGTGCATCAATTTCATCAGGAGTGTATAAATGTTTCATAATTAATTTATATTTTAACGCTTATTTTATCTTTTACCATATTGCCTTTTATTCCTAAGTTACTTAATATTCCCATAATGAGGGAAAAAAAAACATTTTTAATTGATATTGGTAATTCATTTTGTGAATATTGTGAGCTTGATAGCAATGATGATTATAGTAACAGAGAAAGTATTCCGACAGAGTTATTAACACAAGACTATGTTACAAGCATATTTCTAGATTCAATATGTTATATTTCATCTGTAGTACCTGATAAGGATGATTTATTTAAGAATGTAGAAAATGTTAATAGCTACTTTGCTAATCATAACCTTGTGACTGATATAAGTATTAACTTATCATCACCTGATGAATTAGGTGCAGACCGACTGATTAATGCTTTGGGGGCTTTTTCTGTATATGGAGGCCCTAGCTTGATTGTTGATTCTGGTACTGCCATAACATTTTGTTTTGTAAATGAAGAGGGTGTTTACGAAGGGGGGGCTATTTTTCCTGGAATGAGATTATGTTCATGGGCATTAAATAGGCAAACCGCTAAATTGCCGTTAGTATGGGTAGAATCAAGAGACGCTCTTTATGGAAAAAATACAAAAGATGCAATTGAAGTAGGATTGTATCAAAGTTTTTATGGTTTAATAGAGCATATGATTGGCCAGTATCAAGGTAAGTATAAAAATATCAAAGTGATTGGAACAGGAAAAGGACTATCGATTTTTAAAAAAGAATTATCATTCGATTATATTGATAATGACTTAATTTTTCATGGATTAAAGCAGTTCGCATATAAAAACCATGTAGTTGATAGTGCTTTTTAAATAATAAATTTTATGATGATTTTTAGATGATACTAGGTAAAATTATAGAAATATGTTAGAGTGAAAAAGGTAAAAATAATATAAATATCCAGATAAATGATAACTAAAGAAGACTATAGGAAAGCTTATTTAATTAATCGATTTCCATTTACTATTGGCAATATTAGATGGAATTGGAAAAAGCCTGCTTGTTTTATATTAAAATATACAAAAATGATCTAGAGGGATATATAAATTTTTACGAAAATTTTATTAAATATCCTAGGTTGTTAACAAAAGTATCAGGCATAACGATGTTGTTGAGTGTTAAATAAAATCTACGCAAATTATAAAGACAGAGTAAAGATAAAGGGAGAGAAAGATGATTAAAATAGTGACGACAATAAAGAGTGGTATGACCAGTATTGTCGGATGCAACAAACAAAAAAAGAAGGCAATGGAAGAGGTTAGTGAGAAGATTGATAAGATACAACAAGATTTAAAAGTGGGGATTTCTGACAGAGATAAGAAATCTGAAGAATTTAATGAAATAACGAGAAAAAATATAGCAGCTATATCAAAAAAAGAAGCTGAAGATATCGATCACATGAAAAATAAAATTAAAGAAACTCAGAAACAGCTAGCTATTAATAAAGAAGTAAGCAAAGAAAATAAAGCAGGCACTAAAGCAGTAAATAATAAGTTGGATGAATTTGCTAGAGAGCATATGGGTTTAAGTGGAGAGGTGAACGACGTACGCGATGATGTAAGAAAGTTAGAAAGACGTTTGAGTAGTTTAGATAGGGATGTATCAGATTTAAAGGGGGGGAGAGAAAATGATTCTAGCAAGATGGGCCTAGGAAAATTAAGTGATGTTCCAATTGAATATGACGAAGTAACCAAAATAGAAAAGAGTGTATATAATCAGCAGCCAGTAAGGAGATTATATAGGACTATAAGAGAGATAATAACTATTGCTGAGAAGCAAGAAAGAAAAATAAAAGAAAGTAAAGTTTTAGCAGCAAAGAAAATAGAATCGGAAGCTAGAAAAAAAGCAGATAGTGTTATAGAGGAAGCAGGCAATAAAGTTGAAACTGCAATAGAAAAAATCAGGTTAGAAAGATCAGAAGTATTATTAGAAGATAGTATGTTAGCGAAATTGGTAGTAGAAAAGGTACGATATCAAGAAGCGGCATATAGCCTACTCAAAGCTGCAGAATCAGATAAAAAGTCTATAAAGAGAGCTCAAGATAATTTAAATAAAGCAAAAAATAAAAAGGGTATTGCAGCCGAAGATTTCAAGAAAGCTAAAAATTGTTTAAGTAAAACACGGGGAGAGACTGCTCAAGCGGTAGCTGAAGGGGCATCTCGCTCACTAGATGCACAAAGTGCTGTAGATAAATTAGGTGTAGCAGAAAAAGCCCTGGATGTATTAGAAAAAGAAACATTTTTAATAGATAGTCATCAGTGTGAAAAATGGAAGAAAATATGTGAAAATAATGAGGAGGTGGGGTTGGGATATTGGGGTGATTACCCCAGCGATGTCAGCTTGAATAACGGCTTGATACCTGAAAAAGAATTAAAACATGTTAATGGGGCGATAGCAATATTAGGAAATTTAAACATTAATTTAAATCCTTATGACAGAGAAGACAGTCAGGTAGTACCGATTGAGGATGCGCATGGAAGACTACTTTATAATATCATGGATATCTTAGGTATTATGAAGGTAGCTAAGATGAGCGAAAGATATGAAAGACAAGATGGTTATAAAAAAAGTGGTGGTATTAATGATCATCTAGTAAATATCATCAGGGAGTATATCAACCCAGATAAAAATTGAAAAAAGATTTTAATGATAATGTTGAGGTAGTTTATACCTGTTATTAGAGTTGGTTAGCCGGGCATAAAAGAGATCAAGTTTTGATAATGATCTTTTGATAGCCGAGGACCAAACTGCTGCACAAGTAAAGCTGCCGCTTCATTAGCAAATATACCTGCGTCATAGTAAGAATCCTGTTGTAATAAAGCTGATAAAAAAGCGCCGGCAAAAATATCACCAGCACCATTGGTATCAATGGCTTTAACCGATTTTCCTGTAACAACATATTTTTGAGATCCATCATAGATCACGGCTCCATGTTCGCCACGTGTAATCACAAATGCATCTGTATAAGTTAGCAAAGATGTTTCAGCTTCTACTAGAGAATGTGTTTTAGTAAAAGCCAAAGCTTCGGCTTCATTGCAAAAGATAAGATCCATTTTAGGAGAGCAAAGTTGAACAAAGGCATTATAGAAATGAGTAACGATGCCAGGATCAGATAATGATAAAGCGCGTTTAGTTTGCGCTTGTTTAGCATAGTGAGAGGCTAATAAAGTTGTTTTTAAATTATCAGGATTAGTAACCATATAGCCTTCTAAATACATGATTTTAGAATTTGCTATAACGGATTTAGAAATAAAGGGTTCGGTCATGTGAGCGCTAATACCAAGATAAGTACTCATGGTGCGCTGAGAATCAGGCGTAACTAAAACAACGCAGCTACCTGTCGGTAAGTCATCGTGATTATGGGGGGCTGAGTGATGAGAATCAACACCAAATTCAGTTAAATTATTTCGATAGGTGGAGCCTGTATTATCACTAGCAACACGATATAATTGAATACAGGATGAACCAAAGCTAGAAGAAGCTACCAAACTATTGGTTGCAGAGCCGCCACAGCTTGAAATAAAGGGGAATTGTTTGTCTGCTAAAAAATCAAGTAAGGTATTTTGTTCATCAAGCGTTGCTAATGTCATTTGGCCATGCGTTAAACCTAATGTTTCTAATATTTCAAACGGGATTTTATATTGCTGGTCAACTAAGGCATTACCAATACCACAAATGTCATAGGTTTTTGTCACAAGAGTTCCTTGATAACATGAAAATCTCTATCAGAAAGATACATCCCATTAGATCGTAATGAAACGGTTTCATCACGTTTCCACGATCGTTCACAGCGAGGTTCTTCTCGAAGATCTATAACGTCAATCGTATCATTGTTTTGAAATTGAATTCGAGAAACTCCAAAAATATCAGCTAGCTGGCAAGTATCAGACTGAAATTTTTCTAAAGTCTGAGGAAGTTTTAAGCCAGCATCTAAGCTATTATCAATTCCTTTTTCTTTGTAATCTTCCAACCGTTTTTGGGCATCGTGTCGTGCTATAAATAAATCATGCCAATCCTGTAAGGAAACATCAAACGTAATATCAAAGGAATCAGCTAAAGCAATACATAAGCTAGGATCTTGATGAAGCGATTGATAGGCTTCGTCGCTGGTATGAGGTAGGATCGGATAAATAAGTCGTAATAATTTTTCGATAATAAGTTGGTAAGCAACTTGAATACGATATCGTTTAGGTGATTGTGGCGCATCACAATATAAGGTGTCTTTAGTAATGGCGCAGTAAAAGGAAGATAATAAATCAGTACAGCATTCATAAATAAGTTGATTGGCTTGTTTAAATTGAAAGCTTCGATACGCATTGTGAATAGATTGTTCATACTCAACTAATTTTCCAAGTACATAGGATTCGATAGAGTGCTTAGGGAACAAGTTTTGAAAGTCAGTTTGAATAGCATCTTTAGATAAAAGGGTGTAGTCAGATAAGTTGCTTAGTAGGAAACGAATTGTATTACGAATTTTTCGATAGGTTTCAGAGGCTGTATCAAAAAATGACACGTCTACTTTAATATCATTTTCATAGTTTAGCGAACTAACCCACCAGCGAGTTACTTCAGCGCCATATTGTTGCAAAATATCACTAACATCAAGAGTATTACCCATCGATTTACTCATTTTTCGACCTTCTTTATCAACGATAAAGCCATGGGTTAATAATTGTTTATAAGGAGCACGTTGATGAACACCAAGGCAAGTAAGTAGTGATAAATGAAACCAACCACGATGTTGATCTGATCCTTCTAGGTAAAGATCAATGGGTTGATTACCATGGTGTGGTTGCATGACAGCTTGCCATGATGAACCTGATTCAAACCAAACATCAAAAATATCATATAATTTTTCAGCCTTATTTTTATCAAAGGATTCTGGACAGTCAGGATCTTGAGTTGGGTTATAATTTGCTAATAAATCCTGAGCCGATTGTTTAAACCAAGCATCAGAACCTTCTGCTTCAAAAATAGCAGCAATATGTTGGGTAGAGTGTTGCGTTAGTAAGATAGTATCACCTGACTTAAATGCAGGGATAGGTAATCCCCATGATCGTTGTCGAGAAATACACCAGTCAGGGCGAGATTCTAGCATGCCACGTAAACGATTTTGGCCCCAGCTAGGAACAAACTCAATGTCATGATCAATAGCAGCTAAGGCCAAATCTCGTAATGACTTTTGAGATGATTGCAAAGGTTTATCAACCGAAATAAACCATTGTTCAGTTGCTCGAAAGATAACGGGCGTTTTGGAGCGC
>MDSY01066675.1_pt1 | contig 11689 bp, 10 predicted proteins | sample 811131 | NCBI WGS metagenome assembly MDSY01 (sample SAMN05326643, study PRJNA326480) | marine metagenome | isolation source: seawater | place: Atlantic Ocean: South West | collected 2010
AAAAAGTTAAAATCAATGGATGGGATTGTTAGAAATGCTTTATATGTATCTAAAGAAGATGCCCAAAAATTGATGATGAAACATGTTGGTGAAGATGCATTTGAAATTTTAGATGGTGTTAACCCATTACCCTCCTCAATTCATGTTAATTTAACCTCTTCTTATGTAAACCCAGATAGTGCTCATAATTTTTCATCCTTAATCTACAAAGGAAATGAACATATAATTTCTGAAGTTGCCTACAATGAATCACAATTTTTAGAGATTGGGAATGTTTTTAAAAATTTTGAACTTATTATGATTTTTGTTGCGAGTGTTTTATTAGTCATCGCAATTTTATTAATATATAACACTATTAGATTGGCAGTTTTTTCTAAAAGATTTATGATTAGAACCATGCAATTAGTGGGTGCTAAGTCTTACTTTATTAGAAGACCCTTCATTTTTAGGGCTTTCTATCATGGTATGATATCAGGGATTTTAGCAATTTTATTTTTAGTTTCTTTATGGTATTCATTTACTTATATTAACCCAAGCATAATTACATCTTTAAGTTCTAGCAAGGCAGAATTAAATAGAGAAATTTTAGATTTTACTAAGGTTGCTTTTGGAATTTTAACAACAGGTATTCTAGTAAGTGTAATTTCTACTTACTTTGCATTAAATAAATTCATTTGGGTAAAATCTGAAAAACTACATTAATATGGAAGAAAAATCAAAAATGGTTCTTGGGAAAAAAAACTATATTTTCATCATTATTGGATGTTTAGTAGTTCTATTAGGTTTTATTTTAATGTCTGGAGGCGGCTCAGAAAACCCCAATGTTTTTATTGAAGAAGAGCTCTTTTCTTTTAGAAGAATTACATTAGCCCCCTTTATGGTCATGCTTGGATATGGACTAGTGCTTTTTGGAATAATGAAAAAGCAACAATAGTTTGTATTGGATTATTTAACTGCACTAATTTTAGGAATTGTTCAAGGACTAACAGAGTTTCTTCCTGTTAGCAGCAGTGGGCATTTAGAAATCACTAAAGAGATTTTTAATGCTGATTACCAAGCAAAAGAAAGTTTACTAATGACAGTCGTCTTACATTTTGCAACTGCTCTTAGTACAATATTCATATTTAGAAAAGACATTTTAAAAATCTTAAGAGGAATCTTTACAGAAAAAGATGATTCGGAAAGACAATTTGCTACTAAAATTATTTTTTCTATGATACCTGCTGCTATAGTGGGTGTTTTTTTTGAAGATATAATAGAATCATTCTTTAATGGGCAATTAATCTTAGTGGCAACCATGCTAATATTGACTGGGCTTTTACTTTTTTTAGCGGATAAGTCTAAAGAATCAATTAGTCAAATAAGTTTTTTAAATAGTTTTATTATTGGTATTTCTCAGGCAATTGCAATTCTTCCAGGAATATCTAGATCAGGAGCTACTATTGCGACATCTGTTATTTTGGGAGTTGACAAAACTGCATCTGCAAAATTTTCTTTTTTAATGGTTGTCCCCTTAATTTTTGGTAAAGTATTGAAAGATATTTTTTCTGGGGATATATTGTCTGAATCTGTTTCTTATGGCCCTTTATTTTTAGGCTTTTCAGCTGCTTTTATAACTGGACTATTTGCATGTAAGTGGATGATTAGCTTGGTAAAAGCAAGTAAATTAAAATATTTTTCATTTTACTGCTTCATCGTGGCTTTTTCAATAATTATCTGGAAATTTACATGACTAAAATTTCATTTATTGAGGGAGCTATTTTACCGATTGATAAACCATTAAATTGGACATCATTTGATGTAGTAAAAAAAATCAGATATGAAATAATAAATCATTTCAATATTAAAAAAATTAAAGTAGGTCATGCCGGAACATTGGACCCACTGGCAACTGGTTTAATTATTTTATGTACTGGGAAAAAAACCAAGACAATAAATGAACTAATTATTGATTCAAAATATTATGAAGGAGAAATTAGGCTTGGTGCAACTACTCCATCATTTGATTTAGAAACAGTAATAGATCAGAATTATTTAATTCCAGATTTAGATAAAGAAATCTTAAAAAATATAGAAGAAAAATTCACTGGAGAAATAAGTCAATTACCACCATTATTTTCTGCCAAGCGAATCAAAGGGAAGCGTGCTTATGAATATGCTAGAAACAATGAACATATTGAACTAAAACCAAATTTGATATCTATATATGAATTACAACTAAAAATTTTAAATAAAAATACCCTCGGTTTTAGTTGTCATTGTTCGAAAGGGACCTATATGAGATCACTTGCTAGAGACATTGGTTCTTCCTTAAATTCTGGTGGGCATTTAATTTCCTTAAGAAGAATTAAATCAGGAAAATTTAAAATTGAAATGGCTAAATCAGTAGAGGAATGGATTGATATCATAAAAGCATCATAATTTTTATTAATTTCGTGCCTCAATTATAAATAGTAATATGAAATTATCAGAATTCGAATTTGAATTACCAGAAAAACTAATTGCTGAATACCCAGCGGACCAAAGAGATGAATCTAGATTGATGGTTGTACATAGAGAAACTGGAAAAATAGAACATAAAACATTTAAAGATGTCATCGACTATTTTGATGATGGAGATGTAATGGTAATGAATGATACCAAAGTTTTTCCTGCTAGAATGTATGGAAACAAAGAAAAAACAGGCGCAAAAATCGAAGTCTTTCTTTTAAGAGAATTAAATAGAGAAAGTTTATTATGGGATGTTTTGGTAGATCCTGCGAGAAAAATTAGAATCGGTAATAAATTATATTTTGGTGAAGAAGATGATTTGGTTGCTGAGGTTATTGATAATACAACCTCTAGAGGAAGAACTTTAAGATTTTTATTTGATGGGTCTTATGATGAATTTAAAGCTACGATAACAAAACTAGGTCAAACTCCATTACCAAAATATATAAAGAGAGATCCTGTTCCAGAAGACCAAGACAGATATCAAACTATTTTTGCTCAAAACGAAGGTGCTGTTGCTGCTCCCACTGCAGGGCTTCACTTTAGTAAGCAACTAATGAAGAGGTTAGAAATCAAGGGAATTGAATTTACTCCAATTACGCTTCACGTTGGTTTAGGCACTTTTAGACCAGTTGAGGTCGAAGATCTTACTAAACATAAAATGGACTCTGAAGAGTTGTATGTAGGTGAGGAGACTGTTAAATTGGTAAATAATGCCAAATTAAATAAAAGAAAAGTTTGCTCTATTGGAACAACTGTTACTAGAGCATTAGAATCTTCTGTTACTGTGAATAAGGAATTAAAGCCTTTTTCAGGGTGGACTAATAAGTTTATTTTCCCTCCTTATGTCTGTAATATTCCCGATGCAATGATAACTAATTTTCATACTCCTAAATCTACTTTACTTATGATGATTTCTGCTTATTGCGGACATGATTTAGTAATGAAGGCTTACAAAGAAGCCGTAAAAGAGAAATATCGATTTTACTCATATGGGGATGCCATGTTAATTCTTTAAATTTTAAAACCTCGTTATCGAGGTTTTTTTTTGATGGATCATAAAATTGACATAAGACAATTAAGCTTAGAAGAACTTACCAAAAAGATGGTAGAACTTGGTGAGAAGCCATATAGAGCGAATCAAATTTACGATTGGCTATGGAAAAAAAGAGCAATTGCTTTTTCTGAAATGACCAATTTATCAAAACCTTTTAGGAATCTTATTGAAGATAATTTTAGAATAAATGCAGTTCAATTAAAAGAAGCTCAAAAGAGTAAAGATAGAACTATTAAAAATGCATTTTTATTAGCCGATAATGCTGTAATTGAAGGAGTTTTAATACCTACAAAAAAAAGAATGACAGCATGTGTTTCAGTTCAAGTTGGTTGCAGTTTGGATTGTGCTTTCTGTGCAACTGGAAAACTTAAAAGAGTCAGAAACTTAAATGCAGATGAAATTTATGATCAAGTGGTAATGATTAATAACCAATCAAAAAAAGAATACGATATTCCTATTTCTAATATTGTATATATGGGTATGGGAGAACCACTTTTAAATTATAAAAGTGTATTAATGTCTATTGAAAGAATAACTTCTCCAGATGGTCTTGGGATGTCTCCCAAAAGAATTACTGTAAGTACCGCAGGAATTTCTAAAATGATTAAAAAACTTGCAGATGACAAAGTAAAGTTCAATTTGGCCTTATCTCTGCATGCTGCTAATGACGACAAAAGAAATAAAATAATGCCTATAAATGAGTCTAACTCTTTAAGTTCACTTAAAGAAGCTATGATTTATTTTGTTGAAAAAACAGGGATTAGACCAACATTAGAATATATTATTTTTAAAGATTTTAATGATGAAATTTCTGACGCTAAAGAGTTGGTTCAATTTGGAAAATCTTTTCCTAGTAAAGTAAATATTATTGAATATAATTCTATTGACCAAGGAAAATTCCAGCAAGCACAAAAAGATAAAGTTGATACTTTTGCATCATATTTAGAGTCTCATAAAGTAATTGTTAATGTAAGGAGAAGTAGAGGTAAAGATATAGATGCAGCTTGTGGACAATTAGCTAATAAAAACGAGCTAGTTAACTAATTTTTTTGCACTTTGATTTAAGAAAAAGAAACAAATTCCTGCTGATAAAACATCTGATATTGGAAATGAATACCAAATCCCATTAATTCCTAAGAAATATGGCAAAATTAAAACTAAAGGAATTAGAAAAAGTCCTTGCTTAACTAAAGTTAATAGTAGTGCTGGAATGGGCTTGCCAATTGCTTGATAAAAAGAAGGAGGAATTAAATGAAAAACTATTATTGGCGTTGCTGAAAATATCCAAAAAATAGCATTGGGAGCAAACTTGATTAGTTTTTGATCTTTGGTAAAAATATGTGGAATAATTTCGGATCCTAACATAAGAGCAGCACCAATAATGGTAGCAATTAAGAAACCGCTAATCATGGAAATGTTAATGACTTTTTTTACTCTTATATATTTTTTTGCACCATAGTTATAACCAGCAATAGGCATAAACCCTTGAGCAATTCCAATTAGAGGGAATAAGGCAAACATGGTCATTCTGGTTGCTAAGCCATAAACAGAGATGGCAATTTCTCCACCCATTCCTCCTTCAAGATTTCCGTAATAGTAAAGAGTATTATTTAGGATAACAGCTAGAAAACTTATGGTTCCTTGCCTTACAAGATTAACCGAACCAATACTAAAAATTTCACTTATTATTTTTCTATTAATTTTAAATAAATCAAGTCTTACTTTTAACTCCCCTCTACCAGATAAATAAAAAAAAATGATGTAAATCGCACACCCAATATAGGAAATGGTTGTAGCCCAACCAGCACCTTCCATACCCCAATTAAAAATATCAATAAAAATATAGTCTAAAATTATATTTAGAATGGATGGTATTAAAAGAGCTATCATAGCAATTTTTGCTTTTCCCTCCGCTCTTAGATTGTTATTGGCCATCATAGAAAGAGCTAAAAAAGGAATTCCTATTAGTACAATTGAAAAGTAAGTATTTGCCAAATGCATTATAGCTCCTTTAGCACCAAAAATATTTAATATGGGAATTTTTAAAAAAATGCCTAATAAAATAGCGCTTAATGCTAAAAAAATAGTTAGTAATATTTGGTTGTTAAAAGATAATAATGCTTTTTTAAGATCTCCACCACCTAGTGATCTTGAAACAATACTTCCCCCCCCAATACCAATGGACATTCCAATTGATGAAAAAAGAAATGATATTGGAAAAACAACAGAAATAGCTCCAATGGCTAATTCACCAATATATTGTCCTACAAAATAGGTGTCTACAATCATATTCATAGACATCACCATAAACCCAATAGCTGCAGGAAGAGCCTGTTTTAATAATAATTTAGGAATGTATTCTTCTCCAAGATGGCTGGAATTTTCACTTTCAATTTTCTCGTTCATCAAAGAATCATAAAAGATTATTTTCTATAATATAATTAGCAATCTGAACAGCATTTGTTGCTGCACCCTTTCTTAAATTATCTGAAACTATCCATAAGTTAAATCCATTTTCAACGGTATTATCTTCTCTTATTCTACCAACAAAAACATCGTTTTTATTTTGCGCTGTAATGGGCATTGGATAATCAAAAGTCTCTGAATTATTTTGAACAACTACCCCTTCAGTATTATTTAAACTTTCAATAATATCACTTATTTCAAAAGATCTATGGGTTTCAATATTAACAGATTCACTATGCCCACCAATTACAGGAATTCTTACAACAGTAGCTGTAATTTTAATATTGTTGTCATTAAATATTTTTTGAGTTTCATCTACCAGTTTCATCTCTTCACTTGTATAGCCGTTTTCTAAAAAATCACCTCCATGAGGAAAACAATTTTGATCAATAGGATGCGGATATATTTTTTCACTTTTTAAGCCTTTTCTTTCGTTATTCATTTGGGTTACTGCTGCAGTTCCTGTTCCTGTAACAGATTGGTAGGTTGAAATAACAATTCTTTTTAGACCAAATTTCTGATGAATTTCATTTAATGCCACTGCTAACTGAATTGTGGAACAGTTGGGATTTGCAATTATTTTTGTTGATTTTTTAATATTAATACCATTTACTTCAGGGATAACAAGAGGGATATTTTTTTTCATTCTCCAAAAAGAAGAATTGTCTATAACTTTAGATCCAACTGCCGAAAACTCTGGTGCCCATTTTTCAGAAACCAAGCTTCCCGCAGAAAAAATCACAATATCTGGTTTTTTCTTTAACGCTTCCTCAATAGAGACAATGGTTATAAATTCATTTCTAAATGCAATTTTTTTCCCTATACTTTTTGGAGATGCTACGAGAGTAAGATTAGAGATTTTAACGGATAATTCATCTAAAACTTTTAGAACTACACTTCCTACCAATCCTGTACATCCTATAATAGCTAATTTCATACATTGACTTTATTCAAAAGTAGTATATTTATTTCTACAAAATTATCATATGCGTCTTCTAGGGTTTCTATCTATTTTAATATTATTATCGTTCCCCCATTTTGGCCAACTAAGCGATGATTTTTCTGATGGAGACTTTTCCAACAACCCTCAGTGGGGAGGTGACACTTCAGAGTTTATAGTGAATGCAGATTTCAAACTCCAACTTAATGCTCCCTCCGTAACTGACACTTCTTATTTAAGTGTTGAAACTGGAACTCTAGATTTTGAATCAAATATCTCGTGGGAATTTTATGTAAAAATGGATTTTCCCCCATCAAATAATAATAACTTTAGATATTATTTAGCATCAAATAATAATAATTTACAAGGTTATCTTAATGGTTATTTTATAAGAGTTGGAGAGAATGGTTCATTGGACAAATTAAAACTTTATAGGCAAGATGGTTTATCTACCACCTTATTAGCATCTTCATTACACGAATCCTTTGGAATTAACCCAGAATTTAGAGTGAGAGTGAATAGAGATATTAATGGCAATTGGGAAATACTTTGTGATTCTACAGGGGGGACTAATTTTATTTATGAATTAGGAGCAACTGATTTAACACATACCTATTCAACTTTTTCAGGTCTATGGAGTAAACATACTTCTTCAAATAATGACAATTTTTATTTTGATGATATAAATATAATTGGAAATATTATTATTGATTCACTTCCCGCTACAATTCAAAATGCTTCGGTAATTTCTCCAAATGCTATAGAAATTCAGTTCTCAGAACCTGTTAATAATAGCGCCTTGAACATAAATAACTTTAATTTAATTGGAAATATACCTTCTTACCCTTTGTCTGTAAATAATTCCCTATCTGGATATGAGCTTATTTTTCAGCAAACATTTACTGGTAATCAAATACTCAATTTAAGCATTCAAAATATAAATGATTTAGCAGGAAATTCTCTTTTTGATACAATTCAAATCATTGTTCCTGATACAGCTCAAAAAGGGGAAATTTTAATAAATGAAATTTTATTTGATCCATTTGCTGGAGGATCAGACTATGTTGAAATAATTAACCATAGCAATAGTTCTTTTGATATTTTTAAATACTTTATTGCGGATTATGACAATGGAATTTCTAACCTTAAGCGAATTAATCAACATTTTATAATAAACCCCAATGAGTTAGTTCTATTTACAGAGGATTCTACCTCAACAATTAATGACTACCCTTCAAATAATTCTTCTAGATTCATTCAAATGGACTTACCGAGCTTTCCTAACGACTCTGCTACTGTTTTTATTCTAAATGCTGATTCAATAATTCTTGACCAATTCAGTTATTCCGATGATCTTCATTTCGAATTAATTAATGATCCTGAAGGTGTATCATTAGAAAGAGTTATCTTTAATAGTGTTAATTCTAATTTAGCTTGGCATAGTGCTGGCGAAAATGTAGGTTGGGGAACACCAGGCAATTCCAATTCTCAGTATAAGTTATCAGAGTTATCCGATGTTAATTTTCATGCTGTCAATGAAGTGTTTTCACCAGATAATGATGGATTTGAAGATGTGGCTATTTTCTCTTATAAACTTGATCAAATTGGGATGGTAGGAAATGCTTTTGTATATGATAACAGAGGGAGACTAATAAAAAGTATTTTAACAAATGAGTTGCTAAATTCTGAAGGAAAATTTACTTGGGATGGGATTAATCAATATGGACAAAAAGCAGCCATAGGAATTTATTTAATTTATTTTGAATGTTTTTCTATAAATGGGGAAGTATTAAATTTCAAATGTACTACCACCCTTAAATCTAGGTTTTAATTTTTGAATTATAAATTAAGCTTATTCAAAACCTTGTGAGACTATTAATTTTAGGATATTTGTTTTGTAATTATGACTGTCGACGATATTAAGAAACCGGTTAAAGAAGAAATGGCATTATTTGAAAAAAAATTCAAATCTGCTATGAAAAGCGATGTAGCACTTCTTGATAAAATCACTCATTATATTATAAAAAGAAAAGGAAAACAGTTGAGACCTTTGTTTGTATTTCTTTCTGCTAAAATGATTGCTCCAGTTGAGGAAGGAACTTATATTGCTGCATCATTAATAGAATTATTACATACCGCGACACTTGTACATGACGACGTTGTAGATGATGCTTCAGAAAGAAGAGGATTTTTATCAATTAACGCTCTTTGGAAAAATAAAATTGCAGTTCTAGTTGGTGATTTTTTATTGTCTCAAGGACTGCTACTAACTACCTCAAAAAATAGAATAGACTTATTACATCTAGTAAGTAAAGCAGTTAAAGCCATGTCCGAGGGAGAACTTCTTCAAATGGAGAAATCTAGAAAAATGGATATAACAGAAGAAGTATATTATAAAATCATCAAGCAAAAAACTGCCTCATTAGTAGCTGCTTGTTGTGCTACCGGAGCTTGCTCTGTCACAAAAAATAAAGAATTAATAGCCAAAATGGAACAAGTAGGAATTTATGTTGGGATGGCATTTCAAATAAAAGACGATATTTTCGATTATGGATTTTCTAATGAAATAGGTAAACCTACTGGGATAGATATCAAAGAAAGAAAATTAACACTTCCATTAATTTATGTAATGAATAAAGTGGATAAGAAACAAAAAAATTTAATCATCAATACTATCAAGAAGGACCAACAAGATTCCAAAAAAATAAATGAAATCATCTCTATGGTTATTAATGAGGGCGGCATTCACTATGCAGAAAAGAAAATGCATTATTATAAAGATAAAGCCCTTAAACAATTAGAAAATCTTCCAGCTTCACCTTCCAAAGAGGCTTTTATCGGACTCATCAACTATTCAATAAATAGAAAAAAATAGGTTTTCCTTATTTTTACAATTCATGTCTAGTTCTAATTTAGATTTAAAACAACAAATTAAACTTCTGGAAAATGTTCCTGGAGTTTATCAGTTTTATGACTCTAATGACTCTTTACTTTATGTTGGCAAAGCCAAAAAATTAAAAAACAGAGTAGCCTCTTATTTTAATAAAATAAAATTTGAGAATAAAAAAACAAAAGTAATGGTTCAAAAGGTTGCAGACTTAAAAACCATTCACCTAAATTCTGAAATTGACGCTTTATTATTGGAAAATTCACTGATAAAGAAATATCAGCCGCGTTATAATATTCAATTAAAAGATGATAAAACTTATCCATGGATATGTATCAAAAATGAGTTTTTCCCTAGAATTTTTTATACACGAAAAAAAATTAAGGATGGATCTATATATTTTGGACCCTACCCATCAGTTAAAGTGGTGAAGACAGTACTTGAATTAGTGAAAGATAACTTTGATATAAGAACATGCGAACATCAATTAAATAAGGAAAAGGTAGATAGTGGTGTTTTTCAAACCTCTGTTGATTTTTATATTGGTAATTGTAAAGGTTGTTGTCAAGGAGATGTAACAGTTGATGAATATGATCAAAGAATAATTAATGTAAAACAAGTATTAAATGGATACACCTCTAAGGTTTTAAAATCAATGAGGTTTGAAATGCAAAATCATGCTTCTAAGTATAAATTTGAGGAAGCAGAAAAGATTAAGAGAAAAATTAAAAACATTGAAAAGTTTCAGTCAAAATCTGTAGTAGTAGATTCTAACTTAACATCTTTGGGAGTGCTTAATATAGTTAGTCATGAAAAATATGCATTTGTAAATGCTATCCAAGTTATGAATGGAGCTATAACAAAATCAAAAACAACTGTAGTTCAAAAAAAATTAGATGAAACTGACCCTGAAATATTACACTTTTTGTTAGCAGAAAATATCAATAACTTTTTTGATCATGTTAAAGAAATCATTTTACCATTTGATTTATCATTTGATTATCCAATAAATTTTTTGTTTCCAAAGCGAGGAGATAAAAAATCTTTACTCATGTTGTCTAGGAAAAATGCTATAGCAAAAAAAATAGAGTATTTAAAAAAAGAATCCATTAAAAACCCAGAAACTTCTAGCCCTAAGCTACTGACAATTATTCAAAAAGATTTAAGACTAAAAGAATTACCTGTAATTATGGAATGTTTTGACAATTCTAATATTCAAGGAAATTTCCCTGTAGCAGCTTGTATTGTATTTAAAAATGCTAAACCCAGAAAAAAAGACTATCGACACTTTAATATAAAAACAGTTGAGGGACCTGATGATTTTGCGTCGATGGAAGAAGTTATATTTAGAAGATATAAAAGACTTCTTAATGAAAATAAACCATTACCTCAGCTAATTGTAATAGATGGAGGAAAGGGGCAGTTGTCTAGCGCTTTAAAAAGCTTAAAAAAGCTAAACTTAAACAATAAAATTGCCATCATTGGAATTGCAAAAAAACTGGAAGAAATCTACTTTCCTGGAGACCAATATCCTTTATATTTAGACAAAAAAACGCCTACACTGAAGGTAATTCAAAGCATGAGAAATGAAGCCCATAGATTTGGTATTTCTCATCATAGGAACAGAAGGTTGAAAGGACTTATTAAAACGGACTTAAGCTCTATTGATGGGATTGGAGAAAAAACCATTACTCAGCTTTTAAAAAAATACAAGTCAATTAACGTAATAAAGAAAATCTCCCTTAAGGAACTAGAAGACTTTATAGGACTTTCTAAGGCGCAAAAAGTTTACCAAAGTTTTAAAAAATAAGCAGTTATTTTATTTCAAATTATTTTTAGCATCTTGGTA
>MDSY01139753.1_pt1 | contig 11689 bp, 11 predicted proteins | sample 811131 | NCBI WGS metagenome assembly MDSY01 (sample SAMN05326643, study PRJNA326480) | marine metagenome | isolation source: seawater | place: Atlantic Ocean: South West | collected 2010
AAATAAAGCTGATGTGCTACGTAATAAATAAAGCAATAGCATAATATATAAATATAGAATAAGTAATAAGGTTTATTTCGTTCGTTCGAATAGAATAATAATGAAGATATCATATATTACATGTAGTTTAATAACTTTATTTATTGTGATGCAGGATTCGATGATAAAAAATACCTTCGTACAAGTTTCTATCTACATATATATGCCATACCTTCGTTCGAAGGATAAATATTAGAAGAAGCGCTTTTCTTCGATAAATATTGCCGAGGAAGCAGATTGGAATATCGCCCGGCTTGATCATATTTGGTCGTGACCATTTATAGCATGGGGTTCGGTTTTGTTTGCGCGTCACGTGGTTTGCACCTTTGCGGTGCACACTCGTCACTAGCAGTGAACTTTTCGAAGAAGAGCAATAACCTGCGACGGAAGCTTGGCCTCACGTCTTCAGCAATTCATCGTGAGCTTGGAACGCGTACTTGTGCGGCTCTCGGTGGATCTCCTGGCTTGGATCACATTAGCAGCGGTGCGCTCACACCACAAATATACTGCGATGCTCATTTTTGGTGATGTTTGCCCCGCCGCTCTTTGACACTCAAGGTATCTAACCCGACCCCCAGGCGTTGGCCTTCGTGCTGTCGTGAAAGCTGCGTTCAACGAGGCAACTAAGGCTGCTTTGCTGGGCGAAATCGGTGTTGATGTCAATGTCACAGAATGCTCCAATCAAATCATGGGAGACTATCAGGTATTTCGTATTCGTGATTCAATGATTACGCCTCGGTACCGAGTACGCTATTTCATCAGTGCAATAGCGCGATGTCAATCTTTTCTGAGCTAAAACGCCAAGGGAGTACTAGGTTCGCAAGTCCCCGATCTCTGGCTGAAACAATCATCCAGGTTAGCTCTGTCAAGTCTTGTAGAACTTTGTGATGTTCTTGTGCTAAAAATTCCATACCTAGGAACTACCGGACAGCAACGGGCTTTTTGAAGAAGCAAGTGTCGCCGGTCCTGGGTTTATCAACGTTTCGTTTTCCACATCCATACTTGCCAGCCGGGTACAAATGTTGATTCAAGACTCAGGTGGTCTTAGAAAATATTTCTGCGGGCTGGATAACTGACTTTCTTCTCTGATATAGACGGAAAAGCGTCATTCGCACAGTCTGCGAAAAATGCGCTGCCCAAACGGGCAGTGGTTGACTACTCTTCCCCGAATATCGCAAAAGTCAGGGCTAACTCCTCAACAACCTCTTCTCATTGTTTCTCATGAACATGCATAATTTGTGCAGGAAATGCACGTCGGCCACTTGAGAAGCACTATTATTGGTGAAACGATCTGCCGTGCTCTTGAGTCCTTAGGAGTAGACGTCGTACGGTATGTTCATCTCAAATCGACATGTTTTAGGCTCTTATAAATCGGTTTTGCCTCACCTTCAAATCAAATTTCTTAGGTTGAACCATGTTGGTGACTGGGGGACGCAATTTGGTATGCTGCTCACGCATCTGGAAGACAATGCGACTTTCGGTGGATACGAAATCAAAGATCTTCAAGCATTTTATAAAGTTGACCTGTGCTCTCTTCTCTCCCCCTCGGCGCTCACCCTTTTCTTTCAGGAGTCAAAACTTCGCTTTGACAAAGATGAAGAATTCAAGGTTGTCTCACTTTCTTGGGGGAAAATGAAGCTAGTAAACTTTTCAAACATTTCACAGGAGAGATCGCAACTGGCAGTTGTGAAGCTCCAAAGTGGAGACCCTGCAATGACACGCATGTGGAAGGAGATCTGCGAGGTTTATCTCCTCCTAGTGGTTGCGACAACCTCCCTGAGATTTATCATCGTTTTTTCAGATAAGCCGCAAAGAGTTTGAAGACATATACAGAATGCTTGGCATTTCACTCATTGAGAGAGGAGAAAGTTACTATAACGACATAATACCCATTGTTCTCAACGATCTTGTTGATAAGAACATAGCTGTTGAAAACGATGGCGCCCTGTGCATATTTGGAAGTGAGGATGACCCACCGCTGATTTGCAGAAAGAGTGATGGCGGATTTAATTATGCTTCGACTGATTTGGCTGCGATTTGGCAGGTGTGCTTGTTTTGATTTCAGTTGACAACAGATAAATGAGTGCCTTTGTCTACGAACTCTCAGCGAGTGACGAAGTTGAATGCACAATGGGTCATATATGTAACAGATGTCGGGCAGGGCAAGGTTGTGTATCAGTCAATCTCTACTGCCTCGCCGGCATCCTTAAATATTATCTCTACAGCACTTTGAGGCTGTATTTGATGCGGCAGAGAAAGCTGGCTGGCTGACATTGGATGATGTAATTTTGGCATTGCTTGTTTTCAAGGCTTTTAATAACTGTCAACTGTAAAGCAGGAGAAACAAAGCGTTCGTGTAGACCATGTTGGTTTCGGACTTGTCCTGGTATAAACATCTATAGTTTAAGAAAGCACTGAGCTTAATGGTGTTCAAATAGGATGAAAATGGCAAACGATTCAGGACCCGATCGGGAGATACGGTGCCTCTGAAAGCACTACTCCATGAAGCCCAGACAAGATGCTTGAAAACCTTGCAAGCGAGGGGAACTAACCTCGCCGCTGATGATATTGAGGTGTGCAACCAGACTCAACATATATCGCTGAACAACGACATTTACTCTGTATCACAATAATCTTTTGCCGATTGACCTTCATGAAAGGAGGCTGCGCGAATTATGGGTAAACGTGATATCAATTATTGAATTTCTCATCCTCTGATTAGCAATCGACTCAGGCATGGCTGCAATCAAATACTCAGACCTTCAGAATAATCGGTATGTCGTGACTGTGCTAAACCAGTATGTTTCCCGAGCAAGAATCTTACAAAAGTCCTTCATCGGCAGCTTGACAAACTATACATTTTCGTATGACCGCATGCTTGATATGAAGGTCAACATTTTTTTTTTTGTACACCTTCGCTCCCAAGACATTGACGCGTACTGTGTTTTGTCCAGGGAAATACGGCAGTGTATTTACTATATACACACGCCCGAGTTTCATCAATTTTATCTCGTTCAGAAGACAAGGTGGGATCAAACAATTTCTAAAAATGTTGGCAGGCTCTCTCAAGAACATCAACACTACGGTTCAGGATCTCAAAAAGTTTGATGTAGATGAAAATGTATTGTTGTCTTGTTACAAGTGTTTGTGATTTTCGTTTTTGAGTTTCCCGGCATTCATTGCAGACTCTAGAAAATGAGAAGGAGAGAGCACTCGCAATAGCCATCCTCAAGCTCCCCGATGCGCTAGATTCCTTAGTTCAAGTAAGCCTACTTGATACTCACTACATCGGAATCTGGAATCTCATCAAGAGCTTGAATTTCAGGAGCTGCTGCCTTCACGCCTTTGTGATTATGCGTACAATCTGTGTGTGTCCTTCAACGAATTTTACAGCTGTTGCAAGGTGAGCTATCGAATGATCTGTGAAACACAGACAAGCTTTTTTTTGTCAAATAAAGGACAAGTGTGAGCAAGTGTGAGCTTCATGTAGGTGATAGGAAGCGATGACGAGACAACACGTCTTATCCTCTGCCAGGGCACTGCGATTTCTTTGAGAAGAGCTTTGCACATTCTTGGCATCGAACCCTTGTATAAATTATGAGGTTGTGATAGCATCCACGTGAAACCAGGCACTGTGAGTACAGTAATGATCATGGCGGGGTCGGTGTTGTCAGACGCAATTGCGTTTTGAAAGAAACTGAAGGCAGAACATAATATTTCCATCCTTTTGCATTGGAAGTTGAGAAGTGCATGGATGATAGGGGCGCGACAGTGTGATCATTGAAAATACAAGCGTTGTCGAGCGTTTCTGACATTCTTGCATCGCCTTGCTGTTTCTGTACAATACTATGACTACCACATCTCACTTCGCCCCGTAAATCGCATGATGGGCATTTGCCAAGTTGCGAATAAAGAGATGTAATCGCGCGCCGTCAAGATTCTTTGGAGATTCTCCTCTCCTGCATAATGTGTCAAACCATTGCGATTTCCTTGGGAATATTTTCCTCCGGGATGGGGACATACTGTTCAAGAATCTCTCGGAATCTCTCACCAGTCATTGTCTCTGCTTCAAGGAGTTCTTCAACAATGACATCGATAGCCTCCCGGTTGTCTTTAATTTGCTGCAGAGCCACAACGTATGCCTCGTCTGCGATCCGCTTGGTAGCAACATCTATGTCATTAGCAAGTTTTTCAGACATGGCATTTCGTGCCATCATACGCATGATCATATCCCCTCCTTGGGATGATGGATCATTCAAGGCCCAGGGACCAACATCAGACATGCCAAAAGTGGTAACCATTTGTTTCGCCATGTTTGCAACTTGCTGGAGATCACCTGATGCACCCGTCGTGACTTCAGCATGCCCGAAAATGACCTCTTCAGCGGCGCGGCCCCCGAGGGCTCCCACCACGCGAGCAAATATTTGTTGTTTACTAATAAGGGAAGGGTCCTCCCCTGGAATGAACCATGTGAGACCCTTCGCTTGCCCACGGGGAACGAGGGTAACTTTCTGTACAGGATCGTGCCCTGGGGTCAGGGTGCCACATATCGCATGGCCAACTTCATGATACGCGACAAGTGATTTTGCTTTACCATCGGTCATCCGCGTTCCTTCCATCCCTGCGACAATACGGTCGACGGAGTCATCAATCTCAACCAAGCTGATGGCATCCTTGCCTCGACGCCCGGTGAGAATTGCCGCTTCGTTGAGTAAATTCGAAAGATCTGCGCCGGAAAATCCTGGGGTGCGTTTCGCAATCGTTTCAATGTCAATGTCTGCAGTCAGACGTTTGTTCTTAGCGTGAACCTTCAAAATTTCAATGCGCCCTTTGACGTCAGGCACGTCGACAGTGACTTGGCGGTCGAAACGACCAGGGCGGAGAAGCGCAGGGTCAAGGATGTCAGCGCGATTGGTTGCCGCGACAACGATCACACCAGTATTGCCCTCGAAACCATCCATCTCAGTCAGCAGCTGATTGAGGGTCTGCTCACGTTCATCATTGCCCCCGCCAATACCAGTTCCGCGGGACCGACCAACAGCGTCAATCTCATCGACAAAAACGATGCAGGGTGCATTTTCTTTTGCCTTCTTAAATAGATCGCGCACGCGTGAAGCACCAACACCGACAAACATCTCGACAAACTCAGATCCAGATATCGAAAAGAATGGGACACCTGCCTCGCCAGCAATGGCCTTAGCTAGAAGTGTCTTTCCGGTACCAGGAGGTCCAACAAGGAGAACCCCTTTGGGTATTTTGGCACCTACGGAAGTAAACCTTTCCGGCCGCTTCAGAAATTCTACAACTTCCATGAAGTCATTTTTCGCCTCATCGACACCCGCGACATCGTCGAAGGTAACACCAGTGTTGGGCTCCATTTGGAACTTAGCCTTTGATTTCCCGAAGGCCATTGGATTGTTACCCCCAGGACCTCCCATGCCACCAGGCATGCCGCCGCCATTGCCTTGATTGCGACGTGTCAGAAGAAAAAGACCACCGACAAGCAGAAGAGGAAATGCTAGGTTTCCTAAAAGGTTGAGAAACACAGCTGAACCATCTTCAGCGTTTGTGTGTGCTGCGAAATCAATATTCTTTTCGCGGAATTTGCTAAGGAGTTCAGATGAAGTGCCAGGAAGTTGGACACGTACGCGTTGCACACGATTGCCAAGTTCGGGGGAGACTGCCTCGACAATAGCAATAGTGCCGTTTTCGTACAGGTCAACCTTCTTTACTCGGCCCATATCAAGGTACTCCTACAAAGTATTCAGGGAGAGGTTGGGATAAGTCGAAGGTCCTAACGAAGATCTACCTTGGTCCGAGTCTTGGGAGGATGCCTCGTGTGAATTATTTGGCAAGTTGGCGAGGGGTAATACATACCAAGAAGCGAGAGTAAGACATGCGTGAAGAGGCCACACCCTGATCATCTGCCGCCGAGGCAGCGTTTGAGGGTAACCAGGTGGCCGCCTGCAGGGTCAGAAGAGACGTGTCAGCTTAACGTTGCTTAGAAAAGAGCCAGCACATCCGATCCGAAGTTGATATGGAGACAACGGTGTCTTCGATTCTTAACTTACCCCGAGTAAGGCTATCCTTAGAACATCACGCCGCGCAGGAGAAGATATGTCCTCTGAGAGCGCCGCCCTGACTTCCGCTTGATGCTGACTGCCAAACTTCGATGCGGCCGCCACCATTGCAGCGCCGAGCTTGCGTTCGGCCGCGGGGCCGGCATAACGATATACCGCCGAAACGCGAGAGTGTGCATTTGGCGTGAAAGTACGGTGTGCTGCTCCCGAAGCAGCCATTAAGGATGTCATTGTTCGCTGTGCTTCGACCTCCTTTGTGTCGGTGATTTGTGAGGCAAGGAATGACTCAAGATAGACTATTGTTGAGGAAATGACGTGGCACTCTCTGGTGACCGATTTCGCGAGTCGATGAAGAAAAATCCTGCCAGGAATTATTCGGCAAAGACGATCTTACGGGATCCATTGGAAAAACATTGGAAAAAAAAAAATGTTGTCATAAATTTCGACATCGATCATCAACATCGACATCTCAGAAACGTTGGTTTAGCGTTACATATATTTGAATAAATGTTTACTATTTTTTACTCATACGTGTGAGGCATATATGTAATATAACTCAATTAATTCACATTTGTTAACTTACGAGGGTACATGAATTTTAATTGACATGTTGTATTCGGACTTAATTTCGGGATTTCGGTTTCCTGAGTCACAGACCGTCATAAAATATTAATCAGTCTTAAACTACATCCCACGTAATAAACTCAACTTAATAAGAACTTAAGTCACGTTAGCGCTATTCCAACCCGACTTTTCTTCGCCGCGTGATCGTTATACGTCTTCTGATTGGTCGTCAGTTCGATATTTCTGATACAACGCTGTGCGACGGCTTCCCGTTCTTTGGAGTACGACTGTTCCGCGGCACGTCCTTATCGTTGCGCTTGGCGTGCACGTACGCGTCGTCCTCACTCGCACGCCACTTCTGTACGAAGCACGTCGCAAGCGCGTCTCTCTAGGAGGCGGTGGTCGACGTCGAAGTTGACCGAGCATCGATGAAAACTCAGCTTCAAACCGTAAACTATGTGCACTTCTTCATCGAAGCTGCATCGATCAAATTCTGGACAGTCAAAGGACTTAAGTCCCGAACCAGCCGACCGCGTCATTTCTGAGTCAAAAACCCCGGTCATTCATCAAGGGAGGCACTTAAGCAATCATATTCGGCATATCCGGTCGGCGGGATCCTTTGGAAAAAATGTGCCTACCCACCTGGTATCGTTAATCAAGGTCGAAGGTCTATTTGTCTCTTACATTGTCTCAATTTTCGACATCGTTAACTCAGGAACGTTGATTTAGCGTTACATATAGTTGGTCCCTTCCATTGGACGAAATGAACCAATTTTCTTGAGTCACGTGTTGAACATTTGTGCATGAGTGTTTACTGATACGTGAGGACATTTATGTAATATAACTCGAATCATTCACATTTGATGATTAGACATGTCCATCAGACCAAGCAACCAATAAATAAACGTACGTATGTAGTCGTACCCTCAGTTTCATCATGTTTTAATTAATGCCGATACACCGGGAACGGACCCACGTAATCACGTTTAACACTGTTTGCTCGGTCCCTGGAAGATTTTTATTATTACGATCTAATCGTCGTATGGTAACATAGTTTATATCAATCAAATATACGGGTCGGTGGGACATTATTTGCCATTGAGTTTGAAGTTTTCCAATTAAGTTTTCCGCAGCTCGAGTGTTTTGGTCCAGAAATAATTCTGTCACTTTGCTCATACAAAGAAGTTTGAAAATCGACAGCCTCCACTCTTTCGCTTCGCCATGGCCGAACGACAAAGCAAAAGACTACAGCCAAGTATTCGCGGGAGACCTAAGGGCCCCCGTGCCACTTGTATCAACTTAGATCATGACAGTGAGCGGCGCTGGAAGTGGAAGCGCAACAACCTGCGCGAAACAACCGAGCTGCGCAAACCTTCAAACTTAACGGCAAATGCATTCGTCACAGTGACGTATTCGTATGAAATGGAGTGTGAGGTTTTGCGCAGCTTTTTTCCTACCCATAATGATGGATTAAATCCTGCGGCGGCAGGTTTTTGGCGATTTTTCTTCATTGACTCGTGAAATCAATGTGTCACAATTAGACAATTAAAACACATATTGAATACTCATAGGTAAATCGTGGCAGTTTTGTGTTAGATTTGCCTGAGAACCCCCCTGCGGGGCTTCGCGCGCGCGGTTCGGCACTTTTGCCTTCGTGTACCAACGTGAAACTCGGTACGCGTCATGCGGGCATCGTCCCTGATCACCCTACCGAGTTTCAGGTTGATGCACGAGGGCAAAAGTGCCGAACCCCAGATGGAACCGATTTGGGCGTCCGTTGGTGACGTGCTCGTGAAATCGGTCTGGTGCGGTTCCTTCAAATTATATTTTCTAAAATCCTCAACGATTGCGGCGCATATGACTTTTTGGTTCGAAACCTAAAATCTCATCATTATTTAATAATATTACGAAGCAGGTAAGCACCACGTACGACGGATAGAGCGAACTTTTATGTGGAAAGGAAATGAACGACGTTTGTAAAAAATAAGTGCGTTTCTCTCAGTTGGCAAAACCCTGGCCGCCAACTGATAAGCCTCACTCTCAGCAGTCTCGACCGCCGCGCGCCGAGTCTAGTGGCACAAGATGGTGCGCATCAGCGTTCTCAACGACACTCTCAAGGTAACAATCGAGACGATCGACCACCTCTAGAACTTCTGCGTCGCACAGTTCTTGTATTCGGCATTCTAGGGTCTGGAGTTTCACAAAGTCTTTTGCAGGCAATGTACAACGCCGAGAAGCGGGGTAAGCGCCAAGTTCTGGTGCGCCCTGTGTCAAAGGTGGTGATCAAATTTCTTCAGGTTATGCAGAAGCATGGTGCGTGAATCAAACGCTATTTCCTACCGATCCGCTCTTCAAGGTCCGAATTCCTTCTTCACCCCTCTCAGGTTACATCAACGAGTTCGAGTACATCGACGATCACCGGTCTGGCAAGATTGTCGTGGAACTCAACGGGCGTATTAACAAGTGCGGCGTTATCAGGTATGCATGCGTGGCAACGAATATAGACTCTCGTGTGTTCGTATATTCCTGTGCTGCCCGAAACTGACTATCTTTTCCCTTCTTCCATTGCAGCCCTCGTTATGACCTGTCACACACTGATGTGGAGGACTGGGTTGGCCGTCTGCTTCCCTCTCGTCTGGTGAGAGATTTGTTTCCTTGTTTCGCTTCAGGGTGACCTCGCCCATCTCCTCGCAAAACGTGCACATTTTTAAACCATCTTTTTGCCTTTCATAGTTTGGTGTGATTGTACTCACCACAGCCAACGGCATCCTTGACCACGAAGAAGCCCGCCGCAAAAAGGTCGGCGGTAAAGTTCTTGGTGAGCCCGGCAATGTATACATCTTGGCACGTCTCTTGCAATAACATGTTCTACGCACGCAGGTTTTTTCTACTAAGATTACGTCAACAGCTCCCGGAACGTACCTAAGCGTTTTCTTGACGCAAGAAAATGTCACATAGCTGTATGTAATCACCGATGGGTTCGCATGAACACTATAAATCTTTACGGTGCTTATGAAATTGCGTGATCATCGCATAAACAGGGCGTGCATATTTCAAGTAGTACACTCGTCGACTCGTTCCTTCATAAACAATGTCAGCCACAGTTGGTTCGTTGCCGCTTTCCTCGGCATTCACACTTCTTGCAGCCACTTCGCAGCATCAATCGCGAAATAAGTGAGGGTGAGGTCAGCACCTGCGCGCTTGATAGAAATAAGACTTTCGAGCACAGCATCTTTTTCATTCAGATATCCTGCAGCCGCCGCCGCCTTCAGCATCGAATATTCGCCAGATACTTGATAGGCGCTAATAGGAAGCGCGGAGTTGTCCTTAAGCGCCCGGATAATGTCTAGGTAAGCTCCAGCGGGCTTGACCATCATAATGTCTGCGCCCTCTGCTTCATCAAGGGCAGCCTCTCGAAGGCATTCACGGAAGTTTGCAGGATCCATCTGATACTCCGCCTTATCTTTAGGAATCCGCCATTCTTCAGTGCCTGGGCGAGGGGCGCTAGCGAGCGCGTCTCGGAAAGGACCGTAATATGCAGAGTTATATCTGGAGGGTATGAGTCAGCAAAACAGGTTCGATCGACCCGAGAAAAAAAAAGAATCCAGCAAGGAGAGGCGATAACGTACTTGGCGGTGTAAGACATGATGGCGACATTTGTGAATCCTTCAGCATCGAGTGCATCACGGATGGCGCCGACGCGGCCATCCATCATATCAGAGGGAGAGATCACATCCGCACCGGCGCGTGCTTGCGAAACAGCTTGTTTGCAGAGGTAATAGACAGTCTCATCATTCATAATTACACCGTCAGACCTGACCATCCCGTCATGTCCCATGGTGTTGTATGGATCGAGTGCGACGTCCGTGTAAACTTCAAGATCAGGAAAAGTATCTTTGAGGAGAGAAATGGATCGCTGTGCGAGACCATTTGGATTGAAACTTTCTTCAGCAGTGGCAGACTTCAAATCGTCAGGTGTCTTAGGAAACACCACCACTTGATTTACACCGGCAGCACGTGCCTCGCGAACCTTCTTAATCATACCAGATTTCCAACCAAGGCGCGCTTGGCCAGGCATTGACTTGATAGGTATATCATCTTCCCCGTCGTGAACAAAGATGGGATAGATAAAGTTTGATGGAGATAGTACTGTCTGTGACAAATGGTTCGATCGAATCAGTTCGTTAGGTATTGTGGCCGGATGCAGCGAAGAGTGCGATTTCATGACGTTGTAAGATCTCTTTGATCGTGGCTCTGCGCACCTCGCGGAAAGCTTCGCGCACGGTCGCGCTGCGTCGGTTTCGGCGTGGTCGCGAGGCCAAGTCTTGGGGCGGAACTACTGGGGCGCCTGCGTCGGACAACGAAGTTATAAACGCCCTTGCTGATGTGAGGCAATATGTGCTGCGGCAGTGAACAAGAAGTACATTGGACGCGTAGGTTGCGTGTTCAAGGGTACTCACCCTCAGGGGCTTTGGGAGGAACGCGTTTAGTTGGAGGGGCGAGATCGACATCCACAGCCTTTGCTCTCGGAGTTATAGAACGCTGGGTGGTCAGTTCACGGTGTTTTACGGGGGTGAGCGCTGATCCAAAGAATGCTGCTGCGATCATAACTTTTCAAGAATTGTTTCTGGTAAACTTTCTAACGGCACGCCGGAGAGGAACGTGCATATGTGCCCTCGACGTTTTGAAGAGATCGTTAGATAACCTTTCCACCAATCAAATATCTTGTGGATCCGATCAGCTCTTTGCTAATGTATTTTATAGAATATCTTAGATCAGAATATCCATAATAAAAAGGATCATACATTATATACATTTATATTTCCCGTAAGCCATTGTAATCATCGATTAGAACTTATCCTCGTCAGGATTAGAACTCGTCGCTGATCACGGCTGTGGGGGTGCGGTAGAACTCGGCCGCCTGCGTGGCGTGTCCAGCTCCGTTCCAGCGCGTGGAAGTGACTGTGTGTCCCAGGACCCTTCGCATGATGGTGTTGATAAGAGTG
>MDSY01022163.1_pt1 | contig 11688 bp, 9 predicted proteins | sample 811131 | NCBI WGS metagenome assembly MDSY01 (sample SAMN05326643, study PRJNA326480) | marine metagenome | isolation source: seawater | place: Atlantic Ocean: South West | collected 2010
GCGCACAAGGAGGGAGAAATATAGCAGACCAAGAATCATCAAAAATAGCCATGGAAACTTGGCTTAAAGTTGGACTTGTTTCCTCTCTATTCCTCTCTGTTCTTGTAATCAGTGTTGTGAGTTGGGACAAGAACACTGTTCTTTCACCTTACAACAATGCTGCGGACGAATATTCCATGCAGCAGTTGACTGAAATGCGCAATGTTGTCGAGGGTAAGGATTTCAGTATTGCAAACACTATGTCGACACCCATGCTTGTCAACGATTGGAATGACCCTCACAGAACCATGTTAATTATCGCTGGTCCAGAAAAGCCCTTCGATGCTGCTGAAGCATCTGCACTCCATGACTTCGTCACCAAGAAAGGTGGAAAAGTAATTCTCGCAGCAAGTTCGACCAACGCCCAACTCGTTGCATCGGAATTTGGTGTCAAATATTTCGACGCACCGGTCTATGATGACCAACGCTACTATGAAGTCGAAGATTCCGTTGGTGTCATTCAACCTGCAGATTATCGACGTCTTTGGTCCGCAGCAAGTGTTAACCAAAACATCAGTGAAATGGGTGCAGAGAAATTGATTCCATGTTCTGAAGAGGCTGTTGCACTCGCCCAAATTGACAATTGCCGGATGCCAGTACTCTTCCACCGCCCAACAGCGATCCAAGTTCTCGATGAACAATCCGATTCAAATCGCGACATCAGTATTCTCGCAGCAGCATCGACTTCTGCTCGTGTTGCTAAATTCCCAGATAATATTGACAGTAACCAAAACCCAACATTGGGTGAAGGAATGACTGGACTCATCATCCGTATCGATTATCCTGTTTCCGGCGTCCTTGATGTCATCAAGAACAATGACTACGGTGAAATCGATGTTACCGGTTCCATTGTTTTCGTTTCCGACCACTCTGTTCTTGCAAACCATCTTTGGGATGCTGATTTGGCTGAAGAGAGCGGATACCTACAATGCACTTCGCCCGCCTATGTTGAAAACGGCCACAACTGCTGGGACTCTGACCCCGATGGCCTCTCCTCTGCCCAAGGTAATACGGATTGGAATGGAAACAGCCAATATTTTTCCGCTTTGATCTACGACATGATGGAATTCGACAATCCTGAATTGTCAACCACTATCACTCGTTCTCCTTCTGAATTCTATGTGGTTTTTGACGAAAGCCGACACGTTTCAAGCCCTCTCATCTCACCGTTCACTGAAGCTATGGGCGCAGTTGTCTTGCTGACAAGCGACGTTGTCCTCAAGTGGCTCATTATTCTCAATCTCTTTGCTTTGCTTGCCATTGCTATCATGGTTGTACCTGAGAAAGAAAACTGGCGACATGTGTTTGACTTGACACGATTTAGGGAACGCCCCTCCAAACTCGACCCTTCTCAATATCAAGCTCGAACCCGTGACGCACTGCTCTCGAAAGTACGTCAGTTCAACGACTTGACGCGTGATGAATTCATGCGTAAATCCCCTGCGGAGATCATGCAAATGGTCCGAGACCCGCGCTTGGTAGAGCTCATCAGCTCAACCCGTTCCTACTCCAACGAAGAATTGCGAGAAGTTATTCCGCAAATCCGACGTTGGGGAAATTGATAATTGGAGGAAAATAGACATGCAACCCCCCGCACCCCCAGCAGCCCCGCCCGCGCCAGCGCCAGCAGCGCCTGTGGCCCCAGCAGCACCTGTAATGCCTGCACCAGCAGCGCCAATGCCAGCGGCACCTATGCCCGCGGCACCAGCGCCTATGCCTGCAGCACCTGCAATGCCCGCACCGGCCCCAGCACCTGTAGCACCGGCCGCTCCGGCCCAGCCGAAGCACCAAACTAGCCCAGAAAACAAAGAGAAGTTGAAAGCCGTCGGTTCGATTGCAAGCGCAATCGCAGCCGAAGTCGCGAAAGTAATTATCGGTAAAGCACACGTTATCGACAATGTACTCATCAACATTCTTTCCAACGGTAACCTTCTGTTCGAAGATTACCCAGGTCTGGCTAAGACATTGATGACCAATACCTTTGCTGATGCACTTGGTTGCGATTTCAAGCGTGTTCAATTTACGCCTGACTTGCTCCCTGCTGACATCACTGGTACCAACATCTATGATGCAAAGAAAGGTGAATTTACTTTCAAACCAGGACCTTTGTTCTGTAACCTTCTTCTTGCTGACGAGATTAACCGTGCTCCTCCAAAGACCCAAGCTGCTTTGCTTGAGGCTATGCAAGAGAAGCAAGTTACCATTGGTACTGTGACGCACAAGCTCCCAGCACCATTTATTGTTATGGCAACTCAAAACCCTGTCGAACAAGAAGGTACTTACCCTCTCCCTGAAGCACAACTTGACCGTTTCATGTTCAAGATGTCTGTCGGATACCCTGACCGTGCTGACGAAGATGAAATTCTTCGCCGCCGTATTTCTCGTGGAAAGGACGCTGTAGAAGTCGATGTGATCACTCACCCTGAGATGGTCATTAACATGCAACAAGCATGTGAATTCGTCTACGTCGACCCTGCTCTGCGAATGTACATGGTTGAAATCGTTTCCCGAACACGTGAAGATCCTCGTGTTTTGGTCGGCGCTTCTCCTCGTGGTTCCCAAGCATTGCTCAAGACCTCTCGTGCTGCTGCAGCACTTCGTGGTCGTGACTTCGTCACTCCTGACGATATCAAAACAATCGCAGAACTTGCACTTGCACACCGAATTATTCTCAAGCCTGAGCATCAAATCAAGGGTCTAGAGTCCGGTGAAGTGATTCAAGCTATTCTACGAGAAGTTCGAGTTCCTACAGTTTGATTGTAGAACGAAACTGATTTTGAGGTGAATGTGATGTGGAGTCGTAAATCTGCTATGTTAGGAAGCTTGGCTATTGCCATGTACTTGCTTGGTTTGACCTTGCGAAATTCCCAACTGGTTACGATTGCTGTCGTCATCTTCGTGTTCTTGACTTGGGCTGCCTTGTTTGGCGGTCACGCTGACGTTGCCGCTACTGGCCGTCGTGCAGAAGAATGGACCGGGGAAGAAGGTGCAGCATTGAACAGTGTGAGTGCTATGCGCAAACTGTCCAGTGCCCGTATTTTCGAAGACGGAGAACTCAGCATTACACTGAGGATGCAAAATCATTCCTCGCTTGCCAAAATTCTCGAAGTTCGAGATCGAGTTCCTGAAGTAATGCGTATCAAAGACGGTGCGAATTACATCTTGATGGAACTCGGCCCTCGACGTGAAACATTTATTGAATACACCGTTGAATGTCCTCTTCGAGGTTTCTATAGTGTTGGTCCTGTGGCTGTCAGGATTCAAGACCCCTTCGGATTATTTCACAAGGAAAAAGAGTTGCATGTCTACAATGACTTCCTTGTGTTCCCGAAAATGGAAGACCTCTCCGATACATTCGTCAAATCCCGTGTTCCAAAGATTTTCACAGGTGCTGTCAACATTCGTCAACCAGGTCCTGGTTCTGAGTTTTATTCTCTTCGTGAATATTTCGAAGGTGATTCGTTCCGAGCCATTAACTGGTCTGCTTATGCCCGTTCTGGTAGACTCATGGTGAATGAGCGAGAACGTGATGCTGTTTCCGATATCATCATCATCGTTGATTCACGTTCAGTTGCAGAAACTGGCCCAGTCTCTCGTAATGCCCTCGTTTACTCGACCCGTGCAGCAGCTTCGTTAGCGAAGTTTTTCCTCGGCCGTCGTGACTCTGTCGGTGTAGTTGTCTATGGCGATGAAGTTGTCAGTGTTGACCGAGATACAGGAAAGAAGCAACTCTATGTCATCCTAACCAAACTTTCCGGTGCTGTGGCACGAGGAAACATTCCACTTCAAGTGGTTGTGAATCGTATTTTACCACACATCAACAAAGGAAGTCCAATTATCTTCTTGTCAAATCTTGAAGATGACCCAACGATTGTGAACGCTCTGCGTGATTTCCGTGCTCGTGATTTCGATGTCACAGTCCTCACGCCTTCGTCACTTGAATTTGAATTCGATGCACGTCGTATCGACCGAACTGGGTATGAGATTATGAAGACCGAGCGCGATGTTCTCATTAGTGAACTCCGTGGTCTTGGTGTCAATATTATGGATTGGGAGCCGGATATGTTGCTCTCAACAGCACTTGCAGGCGCAAGAGGATTCTGAGGTGAAAATATGACTGTATCCAAACCTTCTAGCGACACGTCTCACTTGTATGATGGAAAGACCGTTCGTTCATCTGCCCCTTCTCGAAAGAAGATTGCTGGTCAAATCGGAACTGGAAGTGAAATTCCAAAAGATGCAATTCCTGAAGTAGAAATTCCAAGTTTCATCGAAAGCCTTCTTGGCGGTCCTTTGGTTCCTAAGACGAAGTTCTTACCACCTGCAAAGATGGTTCAAAACCTCCAACTAGGCGTTTACGGAGTTCTTGTCGCTTTATCCCTGTTAACCTACATGATTTCACCTGCAGAAGGCACAATTTGGTACATGATTACGGGTAGCCTTGGACTTGCGACCATCCTCCAATTGGTTCTCATCGCAGCAGCTACTGGAACCGGTTTTTGGGGAACCTTCCAACGAGATGGACGATTCACACTCATCAGTAATTTATTGTTTATTCTCGCAATCTTGCGTTTTGCTTCCTCAAAAATCATGCTTTCCAGCGACATGTTTGGACTCCAAGATAAACCGTTTTTACTTTCAGCACTTGTCGTAGTCTACGCAGTGCTACTGATTATGTACTTCGAACTTACCAACGGCGTAATTCGTTATTCAATGCTTGATACAAGTATTCGAACCAATGAAGTCTACGTCATGAACCCGCAGAAGATCGTCGGTAAATACCACCGTTCTCTTCTCATCAACCCTCTCATTGCAACTGTGTTAGCAACTATTGTTCTCTCTGCGAATACGATTCTTCCTTTCTTTGTGGGAATCTTTTCCAAAGATACAGCCCTTCGTATGGAAGAATCAGTTGAACTGATTTCGGTCTATGGGGTAGCACTTGGGACTTTCTTTGTGTTCTGTGTTGTCGGCGGACTGTTTGCACTCAACCTTCCAACCCACCTGCAGAGTTTCCGTGAGAAGCGTGCAGGAGATTGAAACTAAGCCTCGAGAGCTAGTTTCAAATGGTTTGCTAATACTTTGAGCATTGTGTGAACATCTTTGTTTTTTGAGATAAGTCGTATTGCATGCTCATTTATTGAGAGGACTTCAACGTCAAGCAGTTGTTTGATTTGTTGTGTCAGAATGAACTCCGAATCTTCTGGTAGTTTATTTCCAACCAGTGAAAACATGACTCCAAAATCGGAGATTTCATGTTCCCCAAAGTGTTCGCTGACGACTTTTGTAGCAATTGTAAGGTCGTGTTGTGATACAATCCAAGAGATGTGCCCGGGAACTGAGTCTAAATTCCAGCAAGGGATATTTTCTTGCGCCAATTGAATCAACACTCTGCCAAGTTTTTCGCTTTGCACTTCAAGTGATGGCGAATCTACACTGATTCGTGCAATGCTTGGTAAACATCCAATTGCTTTCACTTTCCGAGTTTGGTGTAAATCTGGCCCGATAATCGAGGCTGCCCTTTCTTGATGAACTCCCCGCAAGTCTCGAATTTCAAGAGGGATTCCTATGCTTCGAAGAGGTTCGACTGTTGCAGGATGTAACACAGGCGTGTCTAATCGAGCAAGTTCGACTGCTTCACCATAGCCAAGATAGGGAATTGGTTTGGATTGAATCCCCCATCGTGGATTCAATGGTAATACCCCTTCAACGTCTTTCCAAAGGATGACCTTGTCGGCATTCACTAAATGCGCAATAGAAGTTGCAGTATGGTCGCTTCCTCCGCGTCCAAGCAGTGCGAGTTCACCATCCTTACCTTCACCAAACCATCCGGTGATAACTGGTGTTCCATAGAGAGCTGAGCGATCTAATCCTTCCATTGATGCATCAATGTCGACAACAGGTGCTCGGTTGATTCCTTTCAATTTCAAACCGATGTCTTCTGCTCCAACAGGGTGGGCTTGAATGTCAAACTCTTGCAAATGGTGTGCTACAACCAATGCCGACAAGCGTTCACCCGCTGCAAGTAGTCGATTCGTAGCATTCCAGTCATCCGGCCTTCGGGATAATTCTTCCAGTGAATGTTCGATGCCTTTCAATACCGAATTGAACAGAGTCATATTCTCGCTTTCGATTAACCCTGGTGCAAATCGTAAATGCTGTCTTGAAAGGTCACTTACCAATCGACTTGCATATCGCGGTTCTTGACTTGCTCGCATTAATCGGTCGGTCGTGCCCCATAAGGCTGAAACAACAAGAATAGATTGACCAGGCCAGTATTTGATCACTTCAGCAATACGATTCAAATCCGAGATATCTCGAAGGCAAGAACCACCAAACTTGTGAACAGTGATGGTGCTATTCATCGAAAAAGCCTCCACGTAGTGCGAGGTCGCAGAGGACAAGTTTGGCCATTGCTTCGACAACTGAAACTGCACGTGGACCCAGTACTGGGTCGTGACGCCCACCAACAACCAATGGTTCGACAGAATCTGTTGCAAGGTTCAAAGTGAGTTGTTCCGAAGCAATGCTCGACGGTGGTTTGAAAGCAACCGATACATGAATTGGAGAGCCCGTAGCAAGGCCTGCCAGAACACCATCAGGTTTCTCACCTGTCAATGTTGGAAGTTCATTTGTTCCACCCCATGCATCATTGTGTTCTAAGCCAGACATTTCTACAACATCGAACCCTCTTCCAAAAGTTACTCCTCGTGCGGCAGGAATTGCCATCATAGCACGTGCTAGAGCAGGTTCAAGTCCATCAAACCAAGGTTCGCCTAACCCAAGAGGTACGCCAGTGACACAGAGGTCTACACGGCTTCCTATCGAGTTGCGACTCATTCGATGCTGCTCTACCGTTTCAATCATCGCCAATGCAGCAACAGGGTCTCTGCATCTCATTTCTTGGCAGGCTTCACTTTCCCACCTTGGTGGACAGAGGTTCATCGATTGAGCTTTGACTTGCCCGATTGCTCCAACTTGCGCCTCGCATTCGATGCCGATTTTGATGAGAAGGGGTGAAAGAACGGCCGCAGCAGCCACTAAAGCAGCGGTTAACCGAGCGCTTGAACTGCCACCGCCACGAAGGTCAGCCTCGCCGTTCGTTCGCTTATGCATCACCATATCTTGGTGGCCAGGTCGAGGATGGTCGGGTAAGAAACTGTAATCTCGAGATTTTGCATCATTGTTGGCGATTGAAATTTCGATTTCATCACCATTTGTTTTGCCATCCACTACACCGGATCGAATCTCTACCTGGTCTGCTTCCTTACGCTTACTTGCGTAACGTCCACCTGGACGTCGTGAAGCCATTGCCAGTTCAATAGCAGCGTAATCGATTACAATTCCAGCAGGTACACCCTTGAGTATCGCGCCTACACGAGGTCCATGGCTTGTCCCAAAAAGGGTGAGCCGGATACGTTCTCCGAGGTGCATATGCATTGGATTCAGTTTCACCAGCCACCCTCACTTCAAGAAGGTGTGTCTCAGATTGTTTCTTCTCTTTCGATGCTCAAGAACGATGTTTCTATCACTTTGACAACATCTTTGTTGGCTTCAAACAATTTACGTAGTCGGTCACAACTTGGTTTGCTTACTTTTGGTGCAACCACGATTATGGCATTTCCAGAACCACTCATTCCAGCTGCCCGTGCACCATTGATCATTGCATCATTGGTAATTTTACGGCCTTGGATATCATTCATAACGGCAACAGTTCCTCGACCATTCCAAGTTAACGCTACCAGTTCGTTCATTTCTTGTAATGCTTCAAGTGAATTCTCAAAGGACTTACGGTGAGGTATGAAATCTTCTAATTTAGGCCGCTTGGTTCTCTCTTCACGGCACACAACCATGACGAGCCAATGGTCTCTGCTTGGTCCATCGCCTTCAAACAATACGCCCTCGGCGATAGTGCTCGCTTGCGGGTCGATGAGTTTCCATCCAGGCGTGAGACAAGCCCAAGCATCATCGATTGAGCCGGTAATTGCTACTTTGGAATCGAGTTGTGCTTGTGCAGCCATTGCCACATACTCTTCGTCACTTACTTCAGATTGGGTAGCGTCCGCAAGCGCTCGAAGAGCACCTATTGAAGTCGCTGCACTCGATTTAAGGCCTTGACGTGGAGGGACTTGACTGATGACTGCCCAATGCAGTTCTTCTTTGGCAAGGTCGTTTGGTAGTTTGAATCCAGCAGCAAGCCAAGCATCGATAATTGCAGGAAGCAATCCATCAGGATCATCGAGTTCACGTTTACTTGGGCGGTCAAGTAAACGAACTGCTAACGGCAAGTCCAAGCCAATGCTCGCTCCATAACCAAGGCCAGCAGCATGTAGTAAACTACAACCGCCGTTCGCCGTTCCGGAGCCTAAGACCGCCATTCCATCATCTCTCAGTGACGATACTTGAGATTGGGGTCCCAATGTGCCTCGCTCCTACATCGCTCCACCCGAGGACAACCTCACCTTCTTTCAATGCAGTAATTGATTTGGTTTTGTTGTCAAGGCCCACGACTCGTACCGTCTCTGCTTGTTGCAAGAACATACTCCCTTCTTTATCATTTTCATCGAGCCATTTTATCAAAAGCATTGGGCGGTTTTCAATTTTGAGTCTGCCAATCGTGGCACTGCGGATTATCCCTTCCGTGTTTACCAAGAGAACCTCATCACCTGTATGAAGTTCAGAGAGATATTTGGTACTACCATTGGACATGCGCAGATAGGCATGCGGTGGACCAGCATTCACGCGGAATGGGCGTGTTGGTACAAATTCAGATTCAATGGTTTCTCCATGTACAAGCAGAAAACTCGAGGCACTCGAACCGAGTAAAAGCCCTTCGCCATGCTTCAATAAACGAGTCATGTCAATACAGTATCGCTCGGCAGTTCCACCTGATTCAACCGATGTGATCGTGAGTTTTCCCATGCCAACTTTTGTAGAAAGAGAAGATTCATGTTCCGATTCAATTTGTTCAGACTCCAAGCGTTGCGATTTGACAATCAAGGCAGCCTCGAGCATGATAACTGTAGGGCTCACCACTACAGCCTCAACTCCCCTTTGCAATGCAAAACCAGCTCCTTGAGTTTGTTCGGGTGTTGAAAGAACGGCAGCGATTTTAGTAGGTGTCCCTTCACAGGCCGCCAAGAGGTTCTCAATTGGAATCATGGACCAGTTTGAGAATTCGAGAACTAACCATTCGACACTCCCTACCAAAGAGCGTGCATAGTTTTGTGATGCTTCTCCGTCAAGCATAACCAGACTTCCCACAAGTTGGCTCGTGCACATTAAACGATTTCCATCACAAAAAAAATCTGTTTTCGAATCAGTTGGTTTTGAGAGAAGCATGCGGTCAACACCTTCAAATGTTGAAACGTCACTTTCTATAGAAGAGCGCTTATCAATCCAAACTTCCATATTTATTCCTCAAAGTCCGCAGGTGTCCATCGCTTCATCTACTGTGGAATCTTGATGTACAAGCATCATCAATGCCTTGGCAATTGCTTCGACGTTTGGATGAGCAAATACTTGCCGACCCATGCATATTCCGGATGCACCGGCATCAAGTGCATCACGCACCATTGTCAAAATTGCTTTCGAATCACCAGTAGCAGGTCCTCCCGCAACCAATACGGGGATTGGTACAGCGGAAGTGATTTTCATGAAACTCTCTTTGTCACCTGTCCATGTTGTCTTGGCAGCGTCACAACCTAACTCAAAAGCGAGTCGGACGGCATGTGCGTTTGCGTTAGTAACGTCGCCTTCCATGATTGAGAGGTGTTCACCGCGTGCATATACCATGCCAAACATTGGCAACTGGTGGTGCAGTGCTGCTCGGCTCATTTGTCCCATACGCTCTATCATTATTGCCTCATTTGGACTGCCCATGTTGACTTGGCAAGAGACGCCGAGTCCACCTCTCGGTAGAACTTCATCAGCATTACCTACCAAGACCTTGTTCGAACTGTCCGGTCCTGCGTGTCGTGTTGATACAGAGAAATGTACAACCATGTCAGTTGAAGAGTCTTGACAAAGGTGGCCATAGTGACTCACCAATCCCTTTTGGGCAACAATTGCATCAACGCCAGCTCGTACCAGTGACCGGATCACATGCGCTGTATCTGTAAGACCATCAACTGGGAAATCAGATGCACCATGGTCGATTGGAATCCATACGCCTCGTCCGTTTGGAAGCAATGAGTCCAAACGGGATGCCTTGTCCATGGTTCGCCCAAAACCCGCTTGTTCTCAAGGTTTTGCCCGTGTTAATCGGAATCAATTTGCTCACTGGACCACTTCATCATGGCTAATTCAGCCCGATTGAGGTGTTCTTGTAAGGTTGAGCGTGGTATTTTCATCAATTCAGAGAGTTCTCGTAATTTGATTTTTTTGGGATGGTCATAATATCCCGATGTAGCGGCTACTTTGACGCATTCAATCTGGCGTTCAGTGAGGATTCCCTCGATAAGACTCGCATTATCTTCCATTTCCACGACTTTAACGATATCTGGTGGAAGTAATTCTCTGCATGTTTTCAAGAATTGAGAAATACCTGTTGGAACTCCACGAACTGTAATATTTATTCCTTCACCGCCGTATGTGTACGGTGGGAGAATATGAATGTTGGAAAAACGTATTGCTGCTATCGAAAGTGGGTGAGAGTTCCAAACGACAAGATAGCCAGATTGACCCCCATCAAGTTCCGATTCAACCGTCAAAAAGGGGACATCATTCAAATCTTGAGGTCCCTTTCCTTCACAAAAGTTAGGGAAAATCAACTGTCGAATTCCCTTTTCGCCGATATCAAGATGCCCAACGACCTCGAGAGAGTTGGCAATTTTCGCAATTGGGCCATATTCGGACCTTGCGACCGTCTCAGCCGTCCACTTAAGATGAATTTCTCGCATAGCCACACCACTTGATAATATCATATAAATTGCAGGTAAGATATTTTGTAAAGCGAGATAATCACGAAATCATTAGAGAAAAACCTCATTTATTCAATTTGATTTCTACCGATGCTACCAAAGGCTATCACCTCTTGCGAGTTCTAATGGCGGATGCTAGTGGACTGGGAGTACTGGGCGAATATGTCCCGTTAATCATGACTACTGTCCTTGCCGGAGGTTTTATCTTTGGTCTCTGGCGTATTCTTACTCGTGATGACGTGACTGTCTCAACTCGCCAAGGTATGAACCCTGAAGGCCTTCGCTATGGATCTGGTTCCCAAGGATTTGGAAGCGCCAAAATCGAAATCGATCGAAAGTTAGCTATTGTAGCAAATCGTCGCCGACGACAAGAGTCAATTGCAAGCCATCTGGAAACTGAAAACACAGAACGTCAAGCGAAACAACAACTTGACCAAACACGTGCTCGTCAAGAAGCTGAGCATCAACAAATGTACGCCGATGCTCAAGAAGCAGCACAGAAAGAGGCTCGTCAAGCGTCTGAAGCGGCTCAAAATATTCGTGACCAAGAAGATGCAGCACGACGCCGTGAAGAAGAAGAGGCCCGCCTCGCTGCTGAGCGAGAAAACCAACGACAGGCAGACTTTTTGGCTGCTGAAGAAGCTCGTCTCTCTGAAATCGCAGCAGCACAACAGCAGCAAGTATCTTCCACAAATGCAAATTCAAAAGCCATTAAAGAACTTCAAGC
>MDSY01069309.1_pt1 | contig 11688 bp, 9 predicted proteins | sample 811131 | NCBI WGS metagenome assembly MDSY01 (sample SAMN05326643, study PRJNA326480) | marine metagenome | isolation source: seawater | place: Atlantic Ocean: South West | collected 2010
AATTGCTCAACTATTCAATTAGCATTAGTGCTAAAACCATTACACGACAAATATAGTATTAAAAGAGTGGTGGTTTCCACTTATCAGGCAGTTTCTGGAGCTGGCAAAGAGGCGATGGATGAACTTATATCTCAAACAAAAGAATCTTTGGATGGAAAAAAATTAAAATCTCGTAATTTTACCAAACCTATTGCATTTAATGTTATACCACACATCGATAGTTTTGTTGAAGACGGATACACAAAAGAGGAGTGGAAAATGGAACAAGAAACAAAAAAGATAATTGATAAAAGTATAAATGTTACTGCGACTTGTGTGCGTGTGCCAGTTAAAACTTCACATTCAGAATCTGTGAATATAGAATTTAGCAGTCAGATTGATATCGAAGACATTAAAAAGATTATTAGTAAAACACCTGGTTGCAAAGTATTAGACCGACATGAGGACGGTGGCTACATAACTCCACTCGAGGCTGAAGGAGACTATACTACGTACATTTCAAGAATTAGAAAAGACCGATCTAATGAAAGAGCAGTAAACTTATGGATTGTTTCAGATAATTTACTTAAAGGCGCAGCTTTAAATACTGTTCAAATCGCCGAAGAGTTAGTAAAATAATCTAAGATGAATTATAATAAAAATCCTTTAACACCTCATTTGCAAGTTTATAAATGGCACATCTCATCTCTTTTGTCTATAACACATAGAATAGTGGGAGTTTTAAATTTTTTTTCTATTATCATTTTTTGTATATGGCTTATTTTATATAAAGTTGACCAGAGCACCTTTCAATACATTGCGAATTTTTTTACAACAAAGACAGGAAAATTTTTAATATTATCAATTTGTTGGTCATACAGTTTTTTTATTTTAAACGAGATAAGACATTTAGCATGGGATTTAGGCTACGGATTTGAATTGAAAACTGCAAAGTTATCAGGATTAGCCGTTTTCTTTGGATCATTTATTTTAACAATTATAATATTTTTTTTGGGAGCAAATATCTAAATGCACATTTCAACAAAAAAATGGATTTTTACTAAAGTCAGCTCTGCAATTTTACTACCATTAAAGTTTTGGTTAATTCTTAACATCTCCTCAATATTTCAAAATGATGCCTCTTTGATAATAGAATTTATAGCTTCTCAGCCATCAAAATTAATATTTTCACTTTTTTTAGTGGTTTTCTTCTTCTTTTTCTCTTTAACGATAAGTGAGATTTTTGAAGATTACATAAATAACGAAAAAATCAAAAATGTCGCAAATAAGTTTCTATATTTATTTGCTATATTATTTTCACTTATAACATTATTTAGTATATATAACTTGTAACTATGAGAGCTTATAGAATTATAGATCATGAGTATGATGTAGTAGTCTTAGGTGCCGGGGGTTCTGGCCTAAGAGCAGCTGTTGGATTATCTGAAGCTGGATTAAAGACAGCTTGTATTTCAAAAGTTTTTCCAACAAGAAGTCATACTTCAGCAGCTCAAGGCGGAATATCTGCAGCTTTAGGAAATATGGGTGAAGATGACTGGAGATGGCATATGTACGATACAGTTAAAGGATCTGACTGGCTTGGTGATCAGGATGCAATTGAATATTTGTGTAAGGAAGCACCAAGAGCGGTTGTTGAACTCGAAAAATATGGAGTTCCATTTAGTAGAACAGAAGACGGTAAAATTTATCAAAGACCTTTCGGTGGTATGACTAAAAATTATGGTAATGGAACAGCTCAAAGAACATGTGCTGCAGCTGATAGAACTGGTCACGCTATCCTCCACACTTTATATGGACAAGCTCTAAAACATCAGACAGAATTTTTTATTGAGTATTTTGCGCTAGACCTCATAATGAAAAATGGGGAATGTAAAGGAATTATTGCTTGGAACTTAAATGATGGAACGATACACAGATTTAGAGCACATATGACTATCATTGCGACAGGGGGTTATGGAAAGATATATTACTCAGCGACGTCTGCCCATACTTGCACTGGAGACGGTAATGCTATGGTTCTAAGAGCAGGCTTACCTCTTCAAGATATGGAATTTGTTCAGTTTCACCCCACTGGTATTTACGGTGTAGGTTGTTTAATTTCCGAAGGCGTTAGAGGAGAAGGTGGTTATTTACTTAATTCAAAAGGGGAAAGGTTTATGGAAAGGTATGCACCTAATGCAAAAGACTTAGCCTCAAGAGATGTTGTTAGCAGGTCAATCGCAGTTGAAATTAATGAAGGCAGAGGAGTAGGTAAAGAAAAAGATCACGTACATTTACATCTGGACCATATAGATCCTAAAGTGATTGACGAACGATTACCAGGTATTGCGGAGTCTGCTAAAACTTTTTCTGGAGTTGATGTAACTAAAGAGCCCATACCCGTAGTTCCTACAGTTCACTATAATATGGGAGGAATTCCGACAAATTATAAAGCAGAGGTTTTAACTTTAAACGGATCAGAAAAAACAGTCGGTGGCTTAATGGCAATCGGTGAGGCCGCTTGTGTATCGGTACACGGTGCAAACAGATTAGGTTCAAACTCTCTCATAGACCTAGTTGTATTCGGAAGAGCTGCCGCAAAAAGAGCCTCAGAGCTTGTAAAACCAGGAACACCACACGAAGAGGTGTCAGAGAGTGAAACTGACAAGTGTTTAGATAGATTTGACAAAATTAGGAACTCAAAAGGAAACACTAAAACTGCAGATTTAAGGATATCAATGCAAAAGACAATGCAAAGCAAGTGTGCGGTGTTTAGAACAGAAAAGACTCTAAAAGAAGGTGTAGATGCTATTAGAGAACCATTTAGAGGCATGAGTGACATGTCGGTAAAAGATAAGTCATTATTATTTAATACTGATTTAGTTGAGTCACTGGAATTTGATAATCTAATTAGACAAGCAATGACAACAATGGACAGTGCGTATCATAGAAAAGAAAGCAGAGGAGCTCATGCCAGGGAAGATTATACAAAAAGAGATGACAAAAATTACATGAAACATACACTTGCTTGGCAAAAAGGTAATTCTGTTGATGTTAAATATAGAGATGTCCACTCAAGAACTCTTACAAATGATGTTCAATACTTTCCGCCGAAAGAGAGAGTTTATTAATGGCTGAGTTTGGTCTTCCAACAAACTCTAAAATTCTTAAAGGCCTATACTATAAAGATAAAACTGGATCTAAAAATATTAAAAAAGTGAATGTCTATCGTTGGAGTCCTGATGACAACTCAAATCCACGAATTGATACCTTTGAGGTTGATATGGATAATTGTGGCCCCAAGGTTTTAGATATACTATTTAAAATTAAGAATGAGATGGATTCTTCCTTAACCTTCAGAAGATCTTGTGCTCACGGTGTCTGTGGATCTTGCGCCATGAACGTGGATGGTATTAATACATTATCCTGCATAAAATCTCATTCGGATATCAAAGGAGAGTTAAATATCTACCCTCTCCCACATTTAAGAGTGGTAAAAGATTTGATAGGTGATCTAAGCAATCTTTATAAACAATATGAGTCAATTCAACCTTGGCTTAAAACTTCCAAGACCGATACAGAAAAAAAAGAGATAACTCAATCTCAAAAGGATAGATCAAAACTAGATGGTTATTATGAATGCATTTTATGTGCTTGTTGTTCAACCTCCTGCCCAAGTTATTGGTGGAATGGTGATAAGTATTTAGGCCCAGCTGTTCTGCTTCAAGCTTACAGATGGATAAACGATAGCAGAGACGAAGATAAAGCAGAGAGATTAAAAAAAGTTGCAGATGAATTAAAGCTATACCGATGTCATACAATCATGAACTGTACAAATTCCTGTCCAAAAGGACTTAATCCAGCAAAAGCAATCGCCTCAATAAAGAAAATGCTTGCAACAGGTTAAATCCTTATTTATTCAACTATATTATGAATTTAATTGAACATTTTGTAGGAGGCAAAAAGTTTTCAGGTAATTCAAAAAGGCTTGGAAAAGTATTCAATCCCGCAACTGGTGAACAAACATCAGAGGTCAAACTCGCGTCAAACGTAGATTTAAATAAAACGGCAGAAATAGCTTTGGCAGCTTTTGAAAGCTGGTCAAATAAACCTCCGTTACAAAGAGCTAGAGTTCTGTTCAAGTTTAAGGAATTAATTGAAAAAAATTCAGACGAATTGACTAAACTTATAGTTTCCGAACACGGAAAGGTTTTTGACGATGCTAGAGGTTCATTAACAAGAGGTTTAGAGGTTGTCGAATATGCTTGTGGAATACCACAAATGTTAAAAGGAGAATTTACTGAGAATGTTGGAACAAACGTAGATAGTTGGTCGATGAGACAACCACTTGGGGTATGTGCTGGCATAACTCCATTTAATTTTCCAGCAATGGTACCCATGTGGATGTTTCCAATGGCTATAGCTTGCGGGAACACGTTTATTTTAAAACCTTCGGAGAAGGATCCTTCGTGCTCAATTAGACTGGCGGAATTATTTAGCGAAGCGGGATTACCAGAAGGTGTATTAAACGTTGTAAATGGAGACAAAGAAGTCGTAGATGCGATAATAGAAAACAAAAATATTTCAGCAGTTAGTTTTGTAGGATCGACACCAATAGCAAAATATATTTATGAAAATTGCGCCAAAAACGAGAAAAGAGTCCAGGCCCTCGGTGGTGCTAAAAACCATTGTGTAATTATGCCAGATTGTGATCTGGATCAAGCAGTAAACGGTTTAATGGGCGCAGCATATGGATCAGCTGGCGAAAGATGTATGGCTCAGTCAGTGGCTGTTGCAGTTGGAAGTATCGGAGACAAACTTGTTGAAAATCTATCCAAAAAAGTTGAGGCGTTGAAAGTTGGTCCAGGCATGGATAAAAAATCTGAAATGGGCCCTTTAGTGACAAAGGAGCACCTTCAAAAAGTTAAAGGTTATGTGGATCTAGGTGTAAAAGAGGGAGCCAAATTAGTTGTAGACGGAAGGAATTTAAAATTACAAGGCTACGAAAAAGGTTTTTACATAGGGGGATGTCTTTTTGATGATGTAAATAAAAATATGAGGATCTATAAAGAGGAAATTTTTGGGCCAGTTTTATCAGTAGTCAGAGCTAAAAACTTTGAGGAAGCTTTAAATTTAGTAAATGATCACGAATTTGGAAATGGTGTTAGTATTTTTACACGAGACGGAGATGCAGGCAGAACATTCTCCTCGAAAGCAAAAATTGGAATGGTCGGAATAAATATTCCAATTCCAGTGCCGATGGCTTTTCACAGTTTTGGAGGTTGGAAAAGATCACTTTTTGGAGACCAACATATGCACGGTCCTGAAGGTGTGAGATTTTATACAAAATTAAAAACTATTACTTCTAGGTGGCCGTCTGGATCGCGATCGGACCCAGAATTCGTGATGCCAACAATGAAATAAACTATGAAAAAAAAAATTTCACTCATAGGGGCAGGCCAAATCGGAGGAACTCTTGCACATCTAATTTCTTTAAAAGAATTAGGCGATGTCGTTTTATTCGATATTGCTGAGGGATTAGCAAAAGGTAAAGCCCTGGATATAGCACAATCATCACCTGTAGAAAATTTTAATATTTCAATAACTGGAACGTCTGACTATAAAGAAACAGCAAATTCAGACGTGATAATCATAACTGCTGGTGTGCCAAGAAAGCCCGGTATGACAAGAGATGATCTTTTAAGTATTAATCTCAAGATAATTAAAGAGGTAGCAGAGGGTATAAAAAATACTTCACCGAATGCATTTGTAATTTGTATAACTAACCCGCTTGATGTGATTGTAATGGCCTTACAAAAATATACAGGATTACCAAAGAGCAAAGTTGTAGGTATGGCAGGTATACTTGACTCATCCAGGTTTAAATACTTTTTGTCTAGTGAACTCAAAACATCACCTAGCAGCGTGAAGTCTTTTGTTCTTGGTGGACATGGTGACACAATGGTTGCAATGTTAGATCATACTACTATTAATAATGTGTCGTTAAGTGATCTTATAAAAAGCAATAAAATATCGAAATCTAAAGTCAATGAAATAGTTGAGAGAACTAAAAACGGAGGGGCTGAAATAGTAAAATACTTAGAAAAAGGTTCAGCATTTTATGCTCCTGCATCGTCCGGTGTGGAAATGGCGGAAAGTTATCTTAAAAATCTTAAAAAGGAATTACCGTGTGCAGCCTATCTTAATGGTGAATATGGTTTCAATAATCTTTATGCAGGCGTTCCTGTAATAATAGGTTCGAACGGGGTAGAAAAGGTTGTTGAATTAAAACTAAGTGACGAAGAAACTAAAAATTTCAAAAAATCTGTTAATGCAGTGCAGGACCTTTTTGAGGCTGCAAAAAAAATTGACAAACAATTAGCTTAATTTCTATAAAAGAATAAAATAAGTAAGATGTTAGTTATTAAAAAAAGTATTTTATACATATCTCTTTTAGCAGTTTTTACCTTATTTGTTAATTTGTTTTCTGGTTATAGAGGAGTTTTTCCATTAGACACTTTTGCTTTTTTTGACACAGGATTTAGAGTTTTAAATGGTGAACATCCGTTTAAAGATTATTGGGCAGTCTCTGGCCCCTTTATTGATTATAGCCAAGCATTTCTATTTTATTTGTTTGGAGTTAATTGGTTAGTATATCTAATAAATCCCTCAATTTTAAATGTAGTGCTTGTTTTAAGCACTTTTCATCTTTTTAAAAAGTTAAATATTGCAAACAATACTAACTTATTTTTTTGTCTCTGTCTGGCAATATTAGCCTATCCTAACAGTGGAACACCTTTTGTTGATCATCACTCGGCTTTTCTTTCTATTATAGGAATATATATTTTTTATTTTGCTATATTAAATAATATTTTATTTATTTGGTTTATTATACCCCCGATATTTTCTTTTGCGTTTCTCTCAAAACAAATTCCGTCATCTTTTGTTGTACTCACATTTATATTATCTCTTTTTTATCATCTAATACTTAATAAAAGAGACTATAATTTAAAAGTGTTAGGAACACTTATCTCCTCAACTGTAATGACGATAATATTTTATTTAGTTTTTTTTAAAATAATAGAATTAGATTTGAATATGTTTTTTAAGCAATATATTTTCTACCCTTTGACTATAGGTGAAGGAAGGTTTGAAATATTTAAGATAGATATAAATAGAATAATTTTTGAATTTAAATTTATTCATTTATCGTTTTTACCCTATCTTTTTTTAAATATTTTTAATTTCATAAAAAAAAATAAATATTTCAAATGTTTAGATTTTAAAATATTTTTAACTTTTTTTCAAATCTATGTATTTTTTTTAATAAGCCAAATAATAACTAAAAATCAAATCTATATTTTTTTTTTAATTCCAATTTTTAGCTTATTATCATTTAGTATTATAAAAAATTATGACTTTAAATTCAAAAACTATATCCAAATATTTATAATATGCATTTGCTTGTTCTCAACCATCAAATATTTTGATAGATTTATAATTCATAAAAAATTTCACGAGCTTCAAAATGTAAATTTTGATAATCATGCTAATGGTGAAATATTAGATAAAATATTTTATGGTCTTAGATGGATAACGCCGGAGAATCTTAAAAAAGAAAAAAATGTTGAAAGAATCGAACAATTAAAACAAAATAAAGACGCTATAAAATTAGACAGTAGAAAAAAAATGATTTTATCAAAGTACTCAATTTATTCTACTTTAACGCGTAAGAGCACTCTGGCACCTAGCAGATGGTATCCAGAGGATGGCACAGGGTTTCCGATTGAAGGAAGTAAATATTTTTTGGAATATAAATATTTTTTTATTAATTTGATAACTTCAAAGAAAATAGAGGCTATTTATCTCTTAGATCAGTTTAATGATAAAATGCTTTTAAATTATATAGATAAGGATTGTTTCAAAATATCTAAAAAAAATAATTTTACGATCTATAAGGTATTGAATTCCTGTGAAGATTTTAATAGTAAAAATAGAGGAAATTAGCTATACAATTTTATCCTAATGAATATTCACGAGCATCAAGCTAAAGATTTACTTCGAAAATATGGAGCTCCGGTTTCTAACGGGGTAGTAATTTTAAGTAAAAAGGAAATTGAGGAAAAAATTGAAAAATTAAAATCCAAAGAATTTGTAGTAAAAGCACAGATACACGCCGGGGGAAGAGGCAAGGCCGGAGGTGTAAAATTAGTTAAAGATCTAACACTTTTATCAGGACAAATTAAGGAGATGTTTGGAAAAAAATTAATTACACCACAAACTGGTACTCAAGGGAAAATTGTAAACAGGGTTTATGTAGAAGAGGCATCTGAAATTAAAAAGGAATTATATCTGTCCTGTGTCGTTGATAGAACGAGTTCAAAGTTAGCTTTTATAAGCAGTGTTGCTGGAGGCATGGACATAGAAAAAGTAGCTGAAGAAAATCCTGAAAAAATAATAACAACAAAAGTTGGATTTGATGAAAAGATTTCCAAAAAAAACGCTGAGCAAATACTAAAACCTTATAATTTAGACGAAAATCAAATTAATCAAGGTGTTAAAATTTTAGACGCAATTTATAAAATATTTTTAGAAAAAGATGCATCATTAATTGAGATTAATCCTTTAATAGTAACAAAAAAAGAAAATCTAATTTGTTTAGATGCAAAAATAAATTTTGACGACAATGCTATCTTTAGGCAACCGGATATCTTAAGTTTAAGAGATCTTAGCGAAGAAGATCCAATAGAGATTGAGGCAAGCAACAACGATCTCGCTTACATAAAACTTGATGGGTCAATTGGATGTATGGTCAACGGAGCTGGATTAGCGATGGCTACGATGGACATAATAAAATTGTATGGGGCTGAACCTGCAAACTTTCTTGATGTAGGTGGCGGTGCATCTAAAGAAAAAGTAACTGCAGCATTTAAACTCATCCTGTCTGATAAAAATGTAAAAGGAATCTTAATAAATATTTTTGGAGGGATAATGAGATGTGATGTTTTAGCCCAAGGTGTAGTAGACGCCGCGAAAGAGACAAAGCTTTCCGTCCCTTTAGTTGTGAGATTAGCTGGAACTAATTATGAAAAAGGAAATGAAATATTGCAAAATTCAAGCTTAAAGATTTTACCTGCATTCGATTTGAACGATGCCGCAAAGAAAATTGTTGAGGCTATTAAATAAAATGTCAGTTTTAGTTAATAAAGATACAAAGGTCATTTGCCAGGGATTTACGGGTAAACATGGCACATTTCATTCAGAACAAGCGATAAATTATGGTACAAAATTAGTTGGGGGAGTTACCCCGAAAAAAGGAGGTCAAAAACATTTAGGTCTACCTGTATTCGACACTGTGTCCGAAGCTAAAGAAAAAGTTAAACCGGATGCAACAATGATTTATGTACCACCTAAATTTGCCGCTAACGCAATAATCGAAGCTGCTGATGCAGGTATAGGGCTTATAGTTTGTATTACTGAAGGTATACCTGTTATTGATATGATTAAAGTGAAAGAAAAAATTTATAAAAGTAAAAGTAGACTAATCGGCCCAAACTGCCCAGGAATAATAACTCCAGAAGAATGCAAGATTGGTATCATGCCTGGCAATATTCATAAGAAAGGAAGCGTAGGAATAGTTTCAAGATCTGGTACTTTAACGTATGAAGCGGTTGCACAAACTACTGTAAATGGATTAGGTCAATCGACTTGCATAGGGATAGGCGGTGATCCAATAAATGGCACTAACTTTATTGATTGTTTGGAATTATTTTTAAAAGATGAGAAAACGGAGTCAATAATTATGATTGGTGAAATAGGAGGGACGGCGGAAGAAGAAGCTTCAGATTTTTTAAAAAAATCTAAGATAAAAAAACCAACAATAGGTTTTATCGCAGGTCTAACTGCTCCTCCAGGCAGAAGAATGGGCCACGCTGGAGCTATTATATCAGGGGGCAAAGGTGGAGCAGAGGATAAAATTGAAAAAATGAAAACTGCTGACATAATTATTTCAAAATCGCCTGCTGATATAGGAAAAACACTATATAATAAACTTAATAGTTAAATTCTAAATTTATGGTAAAGTGCAACAATGTCATCAACTAAAGATAATAATATTTATAAAAAAACATCATTTTTAGCTGGAATAAATTCGAAACAAATAGATGAACTTTATTCGCAATTTTTAAACGATCCATCGTCTTTGACATCTGATTGGAAATCTTTCTTTGAAGGTTTAGGAGATGATGCAAGAAATATTATAGAAAATTTTAATGGCCCGAGCTGGTCACGAAAAAAGCATATTAAATTAAAAACTGCACAGAAGACTGAAGAAGAAATTGCAAAAAACATATTAACAACAGAATTTTCTGGCAATACGGTCAAGCAAGCCGCAAAAGATTCAGTCAGAGCAATTATGCTGATTAGAGCTTATAGAATCAGAGGTCATTTAATCGCAAATTTAGATCCATTGAAAATACAACAACGAGATGAGCACCCTGAACTAAAGCCAGAAACATACGGATTCTCTCAAAAAGACTACAATAGAAATATTTTTCTTGATGGGGTTCTTGGTTTACAAAAGGCAAATTTAAAAACAATCTTAAAAATCTTAAAGAAAACTTATTCTTCAAATATTGGCTATGAATTTATGCACATGGGAGATCCGGAAGAGAAAGCTTGGATAAGGGATAGAATAGAAGGTCCTGAGAAAGAGATAACCTTTACAGAAAATGGAAGAAAAGCAATATTAAATAAAATTTTACAAGCCGAAAGTTTTGAAAAATATTTGCATGTAAAATTTATTGGAACTAAGAGATTTGGATTAGATGGAGCTGAGTCGCTGATACCTGCTTTAGAGCAAATAATTAAAAGAGGCGGTAATTTAGGAGTAAAGGAAATCAAAATTGGTATGCCGCATAGAGGAAGACTAAATGTTTTGGCTAATGTTATGGGGAAACCATTTAGAGCAATTTTCAGTGAATTTTTTGGTAAATCGGTTTCTGCTAAAAAGGATTTTGAAGGAGATGTAAAATATCATTTGGGGGCATCTTCTAATAGAGAGTTCGATGGAAATGTTGTACATATCAGTTTAACAGACAATCCTTCTCACCTTGAAGCAGTTAATCCAGTAGTTTTAGGTCAAGTTAGAGCTAAACAATTTTTTCACAAAGACCCTGAAAGAAAAAAAGTTGTTCCAGTGCTAATTCATGGCGATGCTGCATTTGCAGGTCAGGGAGTTGTCGCTGAATGTTTTGCAATGTCAGGTTTACCAGGTCACAATATTGGAGGAACCATACACGTGATAGTTAATAATCAGATAGGTTTCACTACTGCACCTAGATTCGCAAGATCATCGCCTTACCCCTCAGATGTTGCAAAGCTGGCTCAAGCACCAATTTTCCATGTCAATGGAGACGACCCCGAGGCGGTTGTGCATTGCGCAAAGGTAGCAACTGAGTATAGACAGAAATTTAATAGAGATGTTGTTATTGATATGGTTTGTTACAGGCGTTTTGGACACAATGAAGGAGATGAACCATCGTTCACACAACCATTAATGTATAAAAAAATTAAGTCACATCCAACAACGTTAAATATTTATAGTGAAAATATTGCGAATGATGGACTTTTGACTCGAGGTCAAATTTCAAAACAAAAAGATAATTTTAAAAAATTTCTAGAAAAAGAGTATAAAGCCTCAGAGACTTA
>MDSY01107432.1_pt1 | contig 11688 bp, 12 predicted proteins | sample 811131 | NCBI WGS metagenome assembly MDSY01 (sample SAMN05326643, study PRJNA326480) | marine metagenome | isolation source: seawater | place: Atlantic Ocean: South West | collected 2010
GAAGAAAAAATGTATGGACTGTAGCTAAAAATGCTGTAGATAAAGCAATGCTTTATGCATATAGAGATCGAAGAAATAATAAAAGAAATTTCAGATCCTTATGGATAATGAGAATTAATGCTGCTGCTAGACTAAACGGATTGACTTATTCCGAATTTATAAGCAAACTAAAATCTAACAATATTGAGATAAACAGAAAGGTATTAGCAGATTTAGCAGTTAACAACCCCAACGCTTTTAAAGAGTTAGTTAAAAAACTTAAATAGAGCAAATATGAACACTGAATATGTTCATATATTTACAGGCTCAATGATTGAAGTTAATAGATTAGTTTCAGATCTATCTGAAGCAAATATAAAATCAATTGTAGAAGATGAAGGCAAATCTGCAGTATTAGCAGGGTTTGCACTACCCAATTTATCACTTACACACAGACTACTTGTAAATAACAAAGATGTTGAAAAGACTAAAACAATAATTAATAATTATTTATCTAATGACTCGTAAACTAAATCTTCAAATTCACGATATAACTCATAGGCTTCTCCATCATTGAATGGAAATAATTGCATAAAAGCAACTAAAGCTATACCTCTATCTCGATCAACTGTGTAATAAGTGTTAAATATACCTGACCAAGCACCTACACCTTTAGGTCTTCTACCACGTTCATTTGGGTTAGCCTCTATTGTCCATGCAAGTGAATGTGTGTCTTTGTCATCAAAAACAGTTCTTTGATCTGCATTAGGAGGCCTATCAATAAATTCTGTAAGTGGATGACTAAGGGTCATGCCTTCAGGTAATTGATTAGTGAAAAATAATTTAACTGAATTATCAGAAAGAATTCGTACATCTCCAAGTTTACCTCCATTAACAAGACATTGAAGAAATCTAATGTAATCTCTTGGAGTGCTTAACAGATCTCCTCCACCATAGAAATTATTCATTGGAATAGGACGCATACTTGGCATAGGTAAAAACTTGCCTGAGGAGGGGTCTCTCATTGACATAGGCAATAAATTCATTCTTATATTTTCTGGGAGATTATAGCCAGATTGATTCATTCCTAGAGGATTAAATATATGTTCTTTAAAATATGTATCAAGATCAAGACCAGAAACTCTTTCAATTACACGACCTGCAATTCCGAGACTTCTACCATAATGCCAACGATCACCAGCTTCAAAAACCTGCCTAGGCTGAGGGCTATTAAAACCCCAATCATAAACACCTTCTGGGACAACTTCTGGTTGTGGCCACTCACCAAGAGAAATTCCTAAATCTTTCATAATTCGCATAGAATTAAAACTATATGCGAATCCTGAGGTGTGAGTTAATAAATGACGCATCGTAATTGGCTTACTTCTAGGGCGTTTAGTAAGGTCTTCATTTAGAATTTGAACTTGATTGATCTCAGGCAAATAGTTCTCAATAGATATATCTAGATCAATTTTCCCTTGCTCAACTAGCTGCATTACCGCTGTAGATGTAATAGCTTTTGTCATAGAAGCTATTTCAAAAACAGCGTCTGGATTAGCTTCTCCATAAGAATAAAAAACTGGAGATTTAGTATCTAAACTAACACCTAATACAGCAAAAGGAAGACTCGTTTTATTAAATGCATCATCTACACTATTTTGATCAAGTCTAATTTCTGAATCTGAACATGCATTTAACGTTATCACAAAAAATATTAAAATAGTTTTTCTCATTTTAAACTTTTTTATTTTGAAAATACTTTTATTGATTAGAATGGAAGGTCTGATTCATCTTCAGATGGATTTTGTAGAGGTTGTTCATCAGGCTTAAATGTATCATCATTAGCTGCAGCATTCATTTTAGAATGGAATTCATAAGGAGAATCATAAGTTTCAATATCTTCAAATTTACCTAATTGAGGAACAAATCTTAATCTGATAGTATCTAATCCTCCATTTCTATGTTTAGAGACTATAAATTCAGCTTCACCATCAGTTGATGACCTATCATCATCATCCCATGTATCTATTTTATAATATTCAGGTCTATATATAAATGATACTATATCTGAATCTTGTTCAATTGCACCTGATTCTCTTAAATCTGATAGAAGTGGTCTTTTAGATTGTCTTCCTTCAACAAGCCTAGAAAGTTGAGATAGTGCAATTACTGGAACTTTTAACTCTTTTGCAAGTGCCTTTAAATTTCTAGAAATAGTTGAAATTTCTTGTTCCCTATTTCCTGTTTTAAATGTACCTCCAGTAGTCATTAGCTGAAGATAATCTACAATTATAATTTTTACATCATGTTGCGAAACTAGACGTCTTGCCTTAGCTCTTAGGTCAAAAATTGATAATGATGGAGTGTCATCAATAAATAAAGGAGCCTTTTCAAGGTTTTTAACCCTAACATTCAATTGCTCCCATTCATGCTTTTCTAATTTACCTGTTCTTAATTTTTCAGAATTAAGACCTGTTTCAGATGAAATCAATCTAGTAATAAGCTGTAAAGATGACATTTCCAATGAAAAAAAAGCAAGAGGTATACCTTTATTAATTGAAATATTACTTGCCATTGATAAAGCTAAAGCTGTTTTACCCATACCTGGCCTAGCAGCTATAATAATTAAATCACTTTCTTGCCATCCAGAAGTTAATTTATCAATTTTATTAAAACCAGATGGGACACCGCTCAATCCTTGTTTATTTGATATAGATTCAATTTTATTTTTAGCTTGAATAACTAAGTTTTGAGCTGTTTCTGAAGATTTCTTAATATTTCCCTGTGTAACATCATAAAGTTTAGCCTCTGCATTATCTAATAAGTCAAAAACATCCTTAGTTTCATCATATGAATCCATAATAATTTCATTTGAAATCTTAATAAGACTTCTTTGAATATACTTTTGAAGAATAATCCTTGCATGAAATTCAATATGCGCAGAAGATGATACCTTTTGAGTCAATGAAATCAAATAAAAATCTCCACCACATAATTCTAACTTAGAGTCCTTTTTTAATTGAGCAGATACGGTTAATAAATCAATAGGTTCACTCTTTTGAAAAAGTTTATGAATAGCTTCAAAAATAAATTGATGAGACTCTTTATAAAATGCTTCTGAAGTCAATATATCGATTACTTCATCTACACCTTTTTTATCAATCATCATAGCTCCAAGAACAACTTCCTCTAAATCTATTGCTTGAGGAGGGATTTTACCCTTTTCTAAATTAATAATTGAATTATGATCAATTCTAAGACCCTGAAAAGATGCTGATTGTTTCATTAAGGCTAATTTAGAAAATTAAAAGAACTAGGAACAATATTAAATTTTTAAATTTTTAACCTTTAATAAACATTTAAGCTGTTAATAAAAAAATGAAATTGTTGATAAGAGGAGGATTTTAAGATTTGTACACTCCCATATTAGAATATTTCTTCATTCTTCTTTTAACTAATTCAGATGGACTAATATCTTTAAATTCAATATATGAATCAAGAATTGCGTGTTTTACAATTTCAAATGTCTTTTCTCTATTTCTATGGGCTCCACCTATTGGCTCTTTAATAATTTGATCAACTAATTTCATTTTTTTCATATCCTTAGCAGTTAACCTCAAAGCAGAAGCAGCAACCTCTTTAAATTCCCAGCTTCTCCATAAAATAGAAGAACAAGATTCTGGAGAAATTACAGAATACCATGTATTATCAAGCATCATAACCTTATCTCCTACTCCAATTCCTAAAGCACCCCCTGAAGCACCTTCACCAATAATTAAAACAATTATAGGAACCTTCAGCTTTGTCATTTCAAAAATATTTCTTGCTATTGCTTCTCCTTGGCCTCTTTCCTCTGCCTCCATTCCTGGATATGCTCCAGGCGTATCAATCAATGCAACAACTGGAATATTAAATTTTTCAGCCTTTTTCATTAATCTTAGAGCTTTCCTATAACCTTCTGGGTTTGACATTCCAAAATTTCTATATTGTCTAGTTTTCGTATTATTTCCTTTTTGTTGACCAATAAACATAAAGGTTTGATCATCTATCTTACCAAGACCACCAATCATCGCTTTATCATCTTTAAAATTTCTATCACCATGGAGCTCAATAAACGTATCTCCTAAAATTGAGTTAATATAATCTAATGTATAAGGTCTGTCAGGGTGCCTAGACATTTGTACTTTTTGCCAAGGAGATAAATTTCCGTAAACATCCTTTATAGCAGAATTTAATTTTTTTTGAATTTTTTTACATGTTTCAGTAACATCAACTTCACTTTTTTCTCCTAACAACATACACTCATGTAATTGATCTTCTAATTCTTTTATTGGCAATTCAAAATCTAGATAATTCATAAAAATAATCTAAGGAAACTATATAATATTTAAAATTATAAAATCTTAAATAGATTATAGCAAAGATTCTACTATTTTTAATTGCTTCTATTCTTAATAATAGAATTAATTATAATTGTAGCTAGAATAAGAATGGCTCCAACATAAAACATAAAACTCATTTTTTCTTGATCTGGAAATAATAAAATAGCTAGGAGAATTCCATATACAGGCTCAAGATTATAAGTTAACACAACCGTAAAAGGGGTTAAATATTTCATTAAATCAACAGCAGCAATAAAAGCATATGCTGTACAAACAGAGCCCAATATAAATAAATAAAGGTAGTCAAGGTTAAAAATTCCTTCAATATAAATACTTGAAAAAGACTTAGTTATAATCAGATATAATGTTATAAAAACTACACCACTTAAGAATTCATAAAAAGAAATTATTACAGGACTATATTTTTTTACAAGCTTTCCATTAAAAACTGAAAATAAAGAAGAGAAAAGTGCAGATAAAACTCCTAAAATAATACCATTTAAATATGAGATTTCAGCCATAGTAATCAAATAAACTCCAGTGATTACTAATAAACCCATAATAATTTCATAATAAATTATTCTTCTTCTAAAAATTAAAGGCTCAATAAATGAAGTGAAAAAAGCAGCAGTAGAAAACATAGCTAAAGTTATTGAAATATTAGATTGTTCAATAGCTTCAAAAAATGTAATCCAATGCAAAGCAATTATAATGCCTGGTAAAGAAAATTTTAAAAAAGTTTTAAAATCTATACTTAATTTGTTTTTGCTGATAATTAAATATATTAAGGTTAAAAGACTAGCAATAAGCATTCTATGCCATACTAATGGTATAGATGATATTGATATCAATTCTCCTAAAATTGCAGTAAACCCAGCAATAAACACTAATAAATGAAGGTGAATATAATATTTAAAGTTGTTTCTTTGCATTTTTATATAATAAGTATACAGCTAATAGTCCAAAAATAAAATTGGGGAACCAAACTGCAATAAATGGAGAAAAATCAGATTGCTGAGCTAACACTCCAAAAACTTTATCAAAGAAAACATAAATCATTGCTACTGCTATTCCAAATGCTAAATTAACGCCTGCACCTCCTCTTCTTTTAACAGAAGATACAGAGAACGCAATCAGTGTTAATATAAATATAGAAAATGGTATGCTCCATTTTCTATATCTAACAACTTGATATCTTCCAATATCAGAAGACCCTCTTAATTTCTCTTGATTAATAAATTTTACTAAATCAGAATAATTTAATGTCTCTGCAATATAATTTTGAGGAGTTAGATCAGTTATATTAAATGAAAATATAGTATCTAAAATTCTTTTAGAATGAATTATATCAATACTATCAGTAATTGATCTTTTAAAATAATTGTTTAACCTGTATAGACTGTCATTTTTTAAGTATTTAATATTACTGGCACTAATTTTAAATTTTAATTTATTTTTATCAAAATGTTCTAAAGTAAAATTTGAACCAATATTGGTTTTTATATTAAACTGTGTGAGATAAATATATTCATTATCATTTATTTTTCTAAAAATATTTTTATCATTAACACTTTTTGCAGATCCTTTAAGGTATTTATATGAAAACTCGTTAAAATTTTTGCTTGCATCTGGAACAATAAAAATCCCAAGAACAAGAGCAATAGATGCAATCATAGCAGAACCAATCAAATATGGTTTAATAAGTTTTTTTATAGAAAACCCCGAACTATATAATGCTATTATTTCAGAATCAGATGCTAATTTAGAAGTAAACCATATTACTGAAAGAAACAAAAATAATGGCAAAAGTGAATTTGAAAAATATATAGTAAAGCTATAATAAAACTCTAGCACCTCACTAAAAGGAACATTGTTTGATAAAATTTTATCAATATTATCTGCAAGATTGACTACAATAGCAATCGGAACAAAAAGTATCTGAATTGAAATATATGTTATTAAATATTTCTTTAATATATAGAAGTCTATTATTTTCAATTAACTATAATCTTTTATTTAAAATTTTTACCATTTTGTTTTTCCAATTTAAAAAATCTCCATCTATTATATGTTTTCTAGACTCAGAAATCAACCAAGAATAAAATCCTAAATTATGTATTGAAGATATTTGCTTGCCTAAAATTTCATTTACTGAAAAAAGATGTCTTAGATATGCTTTTGAATATTGCTTATCAACATATGTAATATCATCTTCATCAATTGCTGAAAAATCATCTTTCCATTTATTATTTTTTATATTTATTACACCCTTTGATGTAAAGAGCATTCCATTTCTTGCGTTTCTTGTAGGCATAACACAATCAAACATATCTACTCCTAAAGCTATATTCTCAAGAAGATTTATGGGAGTACCTACACCCATAAGATATCTTGGTTTGTCTACAGGAAATATTTCACAAACCAATTCAGTCATAGCATACATTTCTTCAGCAGGCTCACCAACAGATAACCCTCCAATAGCATTTCCAAATGAATTTGTATTTGATATATATTCAGCTGATTGAATACGAAGATCTTTATATGTGCTTCCTTGAGCTATAGGAAATAGAAACTGTTCATATTGATATTTATTTTCTGTTGAATTAAATCTTTTAATACATCTATCTAACCATTTGTGAGTAAGGTCCATTGAATTTTTAGCATAATCATAATCGCATGGGTATGGAGGGCATTCATCAAAAGCCATAATTATATCAGCACCAATTGATCTCTGAATATCAATGACTTTTTCAGGAGTAAATAAATGTGAACTACCGTCAATGTGATTCTTAAATTTGACACCATCATCAGTTATCTTTCTGTTTGATGCTAAGGAGTAAACTTGATAACCTCCTGAATCAGTTAAAATATTCCTATCCCAATTTACAAACTTATGGATTCCTCCAGCTTTTTCAATTATATCAATACCTGGTCTTAAATACAAATGATATGTGTTTCCTAAAATTATATCGGCATTTATTTGATTTTTTAATTCCCTTTGATGAACAGCTTTGACAGTACCTTGAGTGCCAACTGGCATAAAGACAGGAGTTTTAATTTTACCATGTGAAGTTTCTATGGCACCTACCCTAGCTTTAGAATTAATATCTGTATTAGTAATTGTAAATCTCATAACTATGAAAAACAAATATAAATAACATTAGTCCAATTAATTCTTAATAAAACTCTAATATTATAAATTTTAGGTTTTTGTTAATAAATGATTTTAAAATAATTTTATATTGGTTAAACAAAATTCTAATTTAACAAAATCAAAATTCTACGATAAAAATGGTAGACATCAATCATTTAAAGGCATTAACTACTCAGGTTCGTAGAGATATTCTAAGGATGGTGCATAAAGTAAACTCTGGACACCCTGGAGGCTCATTGGGTTGTGCAGAATTTCTTGTATGTCTATTTAATGTTATTATGGAAAGAAATGACGGTTTTGATATGAATGGATACAGTGAAGATCTTTTCTTTCTAAGTAACGGGCATATTTCTCCTGTATTTTATAGCGTTTTAGCTAGATCAAATTATTTTGATGTTTCTGAACTTAGTACATTTCGTTTAATTAATTCAAGATTACAAGGACATCCAACAACTCATGAAGGTCTTCCTGGTGTTAGAGTTGCTTCTGGTTCATTAGGTCAAGGTCTTTCTGTTGCCATTGGAGCTTCTCAATCAAAGAAATTAAATAATGACAATAAGCTAATATATAGTTTGCATGGAGATGGAGAGTTACAAGAAGGACAGAACTGGGAAGCTATAATGTATGCTTCAGCCAAAAATATAGATAATATTATTGCAACAGTAGATATGAATGGTCAACAAATTGATGGCAGCACTTCAAATGTCCTTAATATGGGGGATATAAAATCCAAATTTGAGGCATTTGGATGGATTGTGTGTGAAATTAATAATGGAAATGACATCCAATCAATAATTAATGGAATGAGTAATGCTAAATCTAAGACAGGGAATAATAAACCTGTTTGCGTGCTGTTAAATACTATTATGGGTAATGGTGTTGATTTTATGATGCATACCCATGAATGGCATGGCAAGGCGCCTAACAACGAACAATTAGAAACGGCTTTGGATCAAAACCCTGAAACTTTAGGAGACTATTAAATGAAAATATACGAATACACAGAAAAAAAAGATACCAGAAGTGGTTTTGGTGATGGCCTAACAGAACTTGGAAAAACAAATCCAAATGTAGTCGCATTGTGTGCTGATTTAACAGGATCATTAAAAATGAATGAATTCAAAAAAAATCATCCTGAAAGATTTTTTCAAGTTGGCATTGCAGAAGCGAATATGATGGGAATTGCTGCAGGACTTACAATTGGAGGAAAAATTCCATTTACAGGAAGTTTTGCTAATTTTTCAACTGGAAGAGTATATGATCAAATACGTCAATCGATTGCTTACTCAGGAAAAAACGTAAAAATTTGTGCATCTCATGCTGGAATAACACTTGGAGAAGATGGTGCAACTCATCAAATATTAGAAGATATTGGTATGATGAAAATGCTCCCTGGAATGACAGTTATAAATACTTGTGACTATAATCAAACTAAAGCGGCAACTATTGCTATTGCTAATCATAAAGGGCCTGTTTATCTTAGGTTTGGTAGGCCAAAGGTTCCTGTTTTTACAGCCGAAAATCAAAGTTTTGAAATTGGAAAAGCAGTACAACTTCAGGAAGGAAATGATGTAACAATTGTAGCTACAGGACATTTAGTATGGGAAGCATTAGAAGCAGCTAAAATATTACATGATAAAGGAATTAGTGCTGATGTTATTAATATCCATACAATTAAGCCTTTAGATAAGGAAGCAATATTAAAATCAGTTGAAAAAACAGGATGTATTGTTACTGCTGAGGAACATAATTATTTAGGTGGTCTTGGAGAAAGTATTTCTCGTATTTTAGTATCTAACAACCCTACCCCGCAAGAGTTTGTAGCAACAAATGACACTTTTGGTGAATCAGGAACTCCAGCTCAACTAATGGAAAAATATGGTCTTAGTGCAAAGTCAATTGTAGAAAAAACGGAAAAAGTAATAAAGAGAAAAAAAATATAAAATTAGTCGTCTCTTGATTCAGTGTTATCTGTGTCTAAATAATTAGGAATACCATCACCATCAGTGTCATCATTTGTAGGATCTCCATCTCCTATATCATTTGCAGGATCTCCATCTCCATCTCTATCAACTGTTAAATCTGTATCAGGCTCAAGGTCCTCATCAATTGTAAGTGTGCCATCGTTGTCGTCATCACTATCAACAAAATCTGGATATGGATCATCATCAGTATTATCATCGGTTAAGTCTTGATTTCCATTTAAATCTTCTAAATGAGAAGGCACATTATCAAAATCATGATCATTTTCTTCAGATTCTAAGAGTTTAAATTTAAAGATAAGGTTTGAGTATACTGGTACTGATCCAGCAGCGCTAGAATAATATCCCATCCCTGAAGGCAAGAACATTAAACCAATGCCTGGGTTGCTATAATCAACCGTTCCGTCATCATTAACTACAAAATCTGTAGCATTATTAAATTCAGGAAGAACCCTACCCCATCCAGCTATTGTGTTAGTTAAATCAAAATCTACAGGAGTTGAAGAACTGTCAAATATCGTTCCATCCATAAGGCTACCTTCATAGTTGACTCTAACCCTATCTGAAAAATTTGGAGATGTTTCAGAATCTCCTTGAAAAATTTTTAGAATGTAATATTCATATTCAATATCAAAGTATGTAGTAGTGTATGTAATTATATCATCACTAAGCATTGTATTTTGATCTGGGTCGGGCAAATTTCCATCTTCAGGCAATTCAGAAATAATAATTTCATCTAAAGTGAAAGCTGGATTGTTTTGTAAATAAGAAGAGTTATAGTAATGGGTGTCAAAATAATCTAAAAGAAGATCTCTGTCAATTATTTGCTGTTCAGTCCTATCATTTTCTGAAATTTCTATTAATCCATCATCTTCTTCATCAGGACATGAGTAAAATAAAACTAAAAATAAAAAGAAAAAAAAATGTACTTTATATCTCATTTGCTTTAATTTTACAAGCAAAAATACAATTATTATATTTTAAATTGTTAAGTTTTAACAATCTTTTAAATAGTTAAATTTATATAGGCATGGAAGACAAAACTATAATACTTAATGACAATCAAATTAGAAGTAAACTAAAAAGAATTTCATACCAAATATTAGAAGCAAATTTAAAAAACTCTGAAATTGTTATTGCTGGAATTGAATCTAATGGTTATATGATTGCAAAAGAGATAAAGAAAATTCTAAATAAAATTTCTGAATTAGAAATTATTTTGTGTAAAGTAGTTATTGATAAAAAAAACCCCAGAAATACTATTAAAACTTCAATAAATAAAGAAGTTTACGAAAACAAGTCAATCGTATTAATCGATGATGTATTAAATTCTGGGTCTACACTAATTTATGGTGTAAAGCACTTTCTTGAGGCAGAATTATTACAATTTAAAACAGCTGTATTAGTAAACCGAAATCATAAAAAATTTCCAGTAAAAGCTGATTTTAAAGGTATTTCCTTATCAACATCTATGCAAAACCATGTAATAGTTGAATTTAAAGAATCTAGGATTAAAGCATTAATAGTTTAATTTAGTCAATATCTCCTTAATTATTTTAGTTTCTGATTTTTGATCACAATCTATAATAATATTGCTTTTATTATAATAAGCATTTCTTTCAAATAAATGCTTTGCAATATATTCCTTTAGGCTATTCTTTGAAAAGTTTCTTAAAATAATAGGGGGATTTGTAAATAAAATATCTAAAAGACTATTTATTGAGTATTTTAAATATATACATACAACGTTTTTTGCTGTCAAAAGCTTTATATTACTAGAATAACAAGGAGTTCCTTCATCTAAACAAAGAACCAATTTTGTATTGTTTTTTAATACATTCTTAAGATATTTATTCTCAATATTTCTATATATTACATCTCCCCTAGTTAATAATATTTTGGATATACTTAATTTTTCCTTTTCTTCAATTAAATCATTTAAATGAATATAATTTAAACCTAATTTATCAGATATTATTTTAGCAATTTTTTTTTTATTTGAACCTGTATAGCCTACAAAAATTATAATCATATTAGAGCTTTGATATTAATATCTAAATTTCATTGTAATATAAATTAAAGATTTTATATTTGCAGCCTTACATACGAGTTAATTTTGACCTGGTAGCTCAGTTGGTAGAGCATCTCCCTTTTAAGGAGAGGGTCCTGGGTTCGAGCCCCAGCCAGGTCA
>MDSY01110190.1_pt1 | contig 11688 bp, 10 predicted proteins | sample 811131 | NCBI WGS metagenome assembly MDSY01 (sample SAMN05326643, study PRJNA326480) | marine metagenome | isolation source: seawater | place: Atlantic Ocean: South West | collected 2010
AATACAAGTTTGAAATCATTGTAGGTGGTGAGAATAATATTAAGAAAAAGTTTAATAATTTAAAAGCTTTCATGGTTAGAGAAAAGTCAAAAAAATTAAATTATGAGTATAAACACATTAGTTTACAGTTTGAAAATCAAGTTGTAGCTGTTAAATAATATTGAAATGGATAAAAATAATATTTCTATAGGATTAGATATTGGAACAACAAAAATTGTTGCAATGATTGGAGAGAGAAATGAATTTAAAAAAATAAAAATTTTAGGCGTTGGTAAATCAATAAGTCTTGGTGTTCATAGAGGTGTAGTAAATAACATAACGCAGACAATTCAATCAATTCAGCAGGCAGTAGAACAGGCAGAGACAAACTCCGGATATAAGATTGAGGGCGTAACGGTTGGTATAGCTGGACAACATATTAGGAGTTTGCAGCATAGTGATTACATAACCAGAGAAAATTCGGAACAAGTAATTAATATTGATGATATTGACAAATTGATAAATCAGGTGCATAAATTAGTCATGTTGCCTGGCGAAGAAATAATTCATGTACTTCCTCAGGAATACAAAGTTGATGGCCAGGCTGAAATTAAAGAACCAATAGGAATGTATGGTGGAAGATTAGAGGCAAATTTTCATGTTGTTGTTGGACAAGTTTCATCAATTAGAAATATCGGAAGGTGCATAAAAAGCGCAGGACTTGATTTAGATGGTATTACTTTGGAACCTTTGGCTTCAGCGAATGCAGTTTTGAGTGTTGAGGAAAAAGAGGCTGGTGTTGCTCTTATTGATATTGGAGGAGGTACAACTGACTTAGCGATATTTAAAGACGGTATAATTAGACACACAGCTGTAATTCCATTCGGGGGTAATGTTATTACTGAAGACATAAAGGAGGGATGCTCAATAATTGAAAAGCAAGCAGAGCTATTAAAAATAAAATTTGGTTCAGCATGGCCGGGCGAAAATAGAGAAAATGAAATTGTATCTATCCCTGGGCTAAGAGGAAGAGATCCTAGAGAAATTTCACTGAAAAATCTTTCTAAAGTAATTCATGCAAGAGCAGTTGAAATTATTGAACAAGTTTACTTGGAAATTAAAAACTATGGTCATGAAGAGCAAAAGAAAAAACTGATTGCTGGAATTGTTTTGACAGGTGGTGGCAGCCAATTAAAGCACCTAAAACAGCTAGTTGAATATGTTACAGGTATGGATACAAGGGTAGGATATCCAAATGAGCATTTAGCTGGTGATACTGATCAAAACGTGACAAGTCCCTTGTATGCAACTGCTGTGGGCCTTTTAATGGATGGTTTAGGCAGATCAGAAAAAAATGATGTAGATCAGGAGGCTAGTTCAACCGCAGAAAATTTTCAAAAAGATGAAAATCAGAGTGTTGAAACAGAAAACACTGAAATATCAAATAAAACAAAAATTCATAAAAATCGTGATTCTTTCTTAGACAAATTAACAGAAAAAGTTAAGGATTTTCTTGATAATGCTGAATAATAAAATTAAAATTATAAAATAAACTAATATGGAGGATAATATAGACATCGGAATAAATTTTGATTTACCAAAAAACAGGTCAAATGTAATCAAGGCAATTGGCGTTGGAGGTGGTGGTAGTAATGCAATCAATCATATGTTTAAGCAAGGAATTAAAGGGGTAGATTTTGTTATATGTAATACTGATGCCCAAGCTTTAAATAATAGTGGAGTTCCAAACAAAATTCAGTTAGGGGTAAATTTAACCGAGGGTTTAGGTGCTGGAGCTAACCCTGATATTGGAAAGCAAGCAGCACTTGAAAGCTGTGAAGATATAATACAAATGCTTCAAACAAATACGAAAATGGTCTTTATTACTGCTGGTATGGGTGGAGGAACAGGAACAGGAGCGGCTCCAATAATAGCAAAGATGGCAAGAGAGTTAAATATTCTTACAGTTGGCATAGTAACTACTCCGTTTGAGTTTGAGGGTAAGATTAGAAATGAACAAGCTCAAATTGGTTTAGAGAATTTGAGAGAGCATGTTGATTCTTTGATCATTATAAATAATAATAAATTAAGAGATGTTTATGGGAATTTGGGTTTTAAAGCCGGTTTTTCCAAGGCTGACGAGGTTCTTTCTACCGCTTCCAAAGGAATAGCTGAAGTAATAACACATCACTATACTCAAAATATAGATTTAAAAGATGCTAAAACAGTATTATCCAATAGTGGTACAGCTATAATGGGAGCTTATAAATCATCTGGTGAAAACAGAGCAAAAGAAGCGATTTCAAAAGCTTTAGAATCACCATTATTAAATGATAATAAAATTTTTGGTGCAAAGAACGTCTTACTTTTAATTGTTTCGGGAACAAATGAAATTACAATTGATGAAATAGGAGAAATAAACGATTATATTCAGGACGAGGCTGGAAATGGAGCAAATATTATTATGGGAGTTGGCGAAGATAATGAGCTTAATGATTCAATTTCAGTTACTGTGATAGCAACTGGATTTGACTCAGATCAACAAAATCAAATTTCTAATACAGAACCTCAAAAAATCATACATAAATTAGAAGAGGAAAATTTATTTTCTCAATTACATATTCCTGAGCATAAAACAATTCCCATTGATGAACAGAATTTGGAAGAGAATATTGTAGATGAAAAAAAAGTTGAAGAAAATGATTTAGAATTGACTAACTCAGAAAAAATTGTACATGTTTTGGAAATGGATGAATATGAAGATCAAAATATTCTTGATGATGATGATTATGACTTTGAAACTAAAGAATCTAGTTTTGATGATTTAAGCTGTACAAGTGATGATAATGAATTATTAAATGGGTCCATGGAAGATAAAAATAATGAAAACTTAGTTGAGTGGTCATTATTTGAAAAAGGTATTGAGGAGGAAAATAAAGAAGATGAGATTTTAATCGATAATTCTGAAAAATTAAAATTTGATGAAGGATATGTTGAATTTGAAAGTAAATTAAATAATAGTAAAGAAAATAATTCAATTGAAAGTTCAAATAAAAAAAATGATGTTTTACCTGAAGAAAATTCAATTTCAGATTTCCAAAAACTTAGATCTGAAGAGAGACGGTTGCGAATGAAAGAATTTAATTATAAGTTTAACAAGTCTAAAATCAATGATATTAACGATGAACCAGCATTTAAGAGAAAAGGCATTGATATTGATGAGGTTAATAATTCAGAACAGCAAAATATTTCAAGAACATCATTGAGTGAAGATGAGTCAAATGAGGTAAAAATTAGAAAAAATAATTCGTTCTTACACGATAACGTTGATTAATATGGATTTAGAAAATAAAATTACTGAGGAATTAAAGTTGGCAATGAAAAGTAAGGATAAGCTAGTTCTAACTGCTTTGAGGGCGATTAAATCTGAACTGATGATTGCTAAAACCAACGCTGGTCAAAAAAAAGTTATAAATAACGAAATAGAATTAAAAATACTTCAAAAACTTGTGAAGCAAAGGAAGGAAAGTTCTAAAATTTATTTAAAAAAAGGTAGAAATGAACTAGCAGAAACTGAATTAAAAGAGGCAGAAATAATTCAAAGATTTTTACCTAAACAGCTTACAAATGATGAAATTGAATTTGAAGTTAAAAATCAAATTAAAAATATCAATGCGAAAAGTTTAAAAGATATGGGTGCTGTTATGTCTGCAGTGACAAAAAAGTTGGCTGGTGCTGCAGACGGAAAAACAATTTCTGAAATCGTAAGAAAACATCTATCATGAAAAATGGCTCAGTAGTTCAACTGGATAGAATATCAGATTTCGGCTCTGAGGGTTGGGGGTTCGAATCCTCCCTGGGCCACTTTATAATCCTTTTGATATTTCCTATTTCTGTTTTTTCTCAACAAATTTTAGAGACCCATAAACTGTCAAGAAATATCAATGAAACTTCGGGTTTAGAATATTATGGTGACTTTTTAGTTACACATAATGACTCAGGTAATCCAGCTGAATTATTTTATTTAAATGATTTAGGCGAGATTATTTTTAAAAGAAAGTTCAAATCATTAAAAAACTATGACTGGGAGGATTTAGCAAGTGATAATGATTATTTATATATAGCAGATATAGGTAATAATTATGATACTAGAAAAAACTTAAGAATAATTAAAGTTCCTAATAATCCAAAGGAGGATTCAAATGAAATTATTAGCTTTTATTACCCAGAACAAGAGAAATTTAGTTTTAGAAAAAAATCAAAATACGACGCTGAGTCTCTGGTTTGTTATGATGATTATCTTCTGATATTTACTAAAAATAGGAATGAAAAATTAACTGAAATATACAAGGTTCCAAAAAATAAAGGTGAATATATTGCTGAAAAAGTTGGTACTATTGAGACAGGTTCAATTGTCACCGCAGCAGATTATAATAAAGAACTTAATTTACTAGTATTAACTGCTACTAAGAACTTTAAAAAATACTATTTAATTAAGATAGAAAACTTTGCATTATTTTCTGAAATAATAGATTTAAAGATGGTTGAAATTCCAGTTGGTAAAACTCAAATTGAATCTATTAAGATAATTAACCAAAGTACATTTTGGTTAACTACAGAGAATGAAAAAAAAGGTAACCCCTTTCTTTATAAACTTACTTTTTAAATTAGTCGCCAGACATAATTTTTTTTTTAGTTTTGCGTTTCATTTATGTCGATGTCAAAAAATATTCATAAATATTCATTTTCTGTAACTAGAGAAAATCGTGAAGCTATTTCTGGCCATAAGGCCATGGTGCTGTGGTTTACTGGACTTTCTGCATCTGGAAAATCTACAATTGCAAATAATGTTGAGAAAGAATTGAATAAAAAACAATATAATAGTTATATTTTAGATGGTGATAATGTAAGATCAGGTTTAAATAAAGATTTAGGTTTTTCCCCTGCCGATAGAAATGAGAATATTAGAAGAATAATTGAGGTTTCCAAACTATTTGTTGACTCAGGAAAAATTGTACTTTGTTCATTTATTTCACCTTACAGAAATGACAGAGAAATGGCAAGAGAAATATTAGGTGAACATTTTGTTGAAATTTTTGTAAATACACCAATTGAAGAGTGTATTAAAAGAGATCCCAAAGGACTTTACAAAATGGCAATTTCTGGTGAAATAAAGAATTTCACAGGTGTAAGTGCACCCTATGAAAAGCCACTTATGCCTGAAATTTTGATAGAAAATTTATCATTAAAAGAATCCGTTAAAAAAATAATTGATTATGTGGAAAAAAATTAATCATGGAGGCTTACCTACAACTAATATTGACAAAAAGTATGCAATATTTATTGGCAGATTCCAGCCTTATCACTTCGGTCACATAGAACTTATACGTCAAAAATTGGATGCTGGTATCCCAGCTTTGATTATGGTGAGAGATATTGAACCAGATGATAGAAATCCCTTTACAACCAAACAAACTGTTGAAATGATTGAAACATACCATAAATCAGTTAATGATGATGTTAAGGTAATAGTTATCCCCGATATCGAATCTGTAAATTATGGCCGGGGTGTTGGATATGAAATTAATGAGTATGAACCGCCAAGTGATAGTGGTGCAATGTTTATTTCAGCAACTAGAATTAGAGAATCTATTCGAAATGGAGATGAAACTTGGAAAGAAATGGTTGATAGCTCAATTCATTCTAGTATTGAAAAATTTTTGAATTAGAGCATTATCCTGTAATTTTGTTGCATAATGAATTACCTTTTTACATCAGAGTCTGTCAGTGAAGGTCACCCAGATAAAATCGCAGATCAAATTAGTGATGCAATTCTAGATAATTTTCTTGCCTTCGACCCAGACGCAAAAGTTGCTTGTGAAACTTTAGTTACTACAGGTCAAGTTATTCTTTCTGGAGAGGTAAAATCTAATGTTTATATTGACGTTCAAAGAGTTGCTAGAGATGTAATAAAAGAAATAGGGTATACCAAAAGTGAATATAAATTTGATTCTGAATCATGTGGGATTTTGTCGATGATTCACGAGCAATCTGAAGATATCAATCGTGGGGTAGATAGAGAAGATTCTAAAAATCAGGGTGCAGGTGACCAGGGAATTATGTTTGGATATGCTACAAATGAATCAAAAAACTATATTCCTCTTCCATTGGAAATTTCTAATAATCTCCTTAAGGAATTAGCTTTGTTGAGAAGAGAAAATGACGAAATTAAATATTTACGACCCGATTCAAAATCTCAGGTTACAATTGAGTATGCTGACAATATCCCTAAGTCAATTGATACCATTGTTTTATCAACTCAACATGATGATTTCTCAAATGTAAAAGAAATGCAGAGTGAAATTAAAAATGATATAAAAAATATATTAATTCCAAGAATTTTAAAAAAAAATCCGGATTACAGTAAATTATTTCATGATAAAATTAAGTTTTTTATCAATCCAACAGGTAAATTTGTAATTGGAGGCCCACACGGTGATACAGGTCTTACGGGTAGAAAAATTATAGTTGATACATATGGTGGTAGAGGTGCTCATGGTGGTGGTGCTTTTTCAGGGAAAGACCCATCAAAAGTTGACAGAAGTGCAGCTTATGCAGCGCGTCATATTGCAAAAAATTTAGTTGCATCTGGCCTATGTAGTGAGGTATTGGTACAAATAAGCTACGCAATTGGAATTGCTAAGCCAGTTGCGTTGTATATCAATACATATCAAACTACTAAAATTAAAATAAGTGATGATGAAATAGCAAAAAAAGTATTTGAATTATTTGATTTAAGACCTTACAGTATAATCAAAAAGTATGGTTTGAAGAATCCAATTTTTCAAGAAACTGCATCTTATGGTCACATGGGAAGAGAATCAAGAAAAATTACTAAGACATTTCAAAAAGATGGCAAGAAAATTGTTAAAGAAGTAGAGTTATTTAGCTGGGAAAAGCTGGATTATGTACCGATTATAAAAAAAACATTTAAATTAAAATAATGATAAAAAGTAAAACAAAATATATACCCTACAAAGTAAAAGATATTAATGAAGCGCAATGGGGAAGAGACGAAATTAAACTCGCTGAATCTGAGATGCCTGGTCTAATGTCTTTAAGAGCTGAGTATAAAAAAAGCAAACCTTTAAAAGGTGCACGAATTGCCGGTTGTTTGCACATGACAATTCAGACAGCTGTGTTAATTGAAACTTTAATAGATTTAGGCGCTGAGGTCACTTGGAGCTCTTGTAACATTTTTTCAACACAAGATCACGCTGCCGCTGCAATTGCAGATGCTGGAATTTCAGTTTATGCTTGGAAAGGTATGACTGAGGATGAGTTTAATTGGTGTATTGAACAAACTTTATTCTTTGGAGAAAAAAAGGAACCACTAAACATGATCCTAGATGACGGCGGAGATCTCACTAATATGGTTTTTGATAAATATCCAGAACTTGTCAAAAATATAAAAGGATTAAGTGAAGAAACTACAACAGGCGTTTTGAGACTTTATGACAGGTTAAAAGAAGGTTCGTTAAAGCTACCTGCTATAAATGTTAATGATTCTGTAACTAAAAGCAAATTTGATAATAAATATGGATGTAAAGAAAGTGCTGTGGATGCAGTTAGAAGAGCCACCGATATTATGATGGCAGGTAAGAGAGTTGTAGTTTGTGGTTACGGTGATGTAGGTAAAGGTACCGCTGCCTCCTTTAAGTCAGCAGGCAGTATTGTGACTGTAACAGAAATAGACCCAATATGTGCATTACAAGCCGCAATGGATGGTTATGAGGTAAAAAGATTAGAAAGTGTTATTAGTGAATCTGATATAATAATAACAGCAACTGGAAATAGAGATATCGTGAGAGATATTCATTTTCAAAATATGAAAGATAAAGCTATAGTATGTAATATCGGACATTTTGATAATGAGATCGATATGGCGTGGTTAAATAAAAATTACGGTCACACTAAAAAAGAAATAAAACCTCAGGTTGACTTGTACACTATAAAAGGAAACGATATAATTGTTTTAGCTGAAGGTCGATTAGTTAATTTGGGTTGCGCCACTGGTCACCCTAGTTTTGTTATGAGTAATTCATTTGCAAATCAAGTACTAGCTCAGATTGAGCTATGGGAAAATAACGATAAATATGAAAATAAAGTTTATACATTACCTAAACATCTTGATGAAAAGGTTGCAAAACTTCATCTTGAAAAGTTAGGAGTTGAGTTAACCAAACTAAACAATACTCAGTCAAAATATATTGGTGTAAATGTGGAAGGACCATATAAAACTGACGAATACCGATATTAATAGTTTATTTGACCCAATTTTAAATTGAAATGAAAAATACTAAAGTAAATATGGTTGATTTAATGGGTCAATATACCAAGATCAAGAAGGAGGTTGATGCAAATATAATTAGCACTATTGAATCAGGTAGATTTGTTAATGGGCCAATTGTTTCAGTTTTTTGTGAAAACCTAAAGAAGTTTCTTCGTGTTGAGCACGTTATTCCTTGCGCAAATGGGACTGACGCTTTGCAAATTGCCTACATGGCGCTGGGTCTAAAACCTGGTGATGAAATTATTTGCCCCTCTTGGACCTATATTGCAACTGCTGAAGCAGCATCAGTTCTTGGAATTAAAACTATTTTTTGTGATGTTGATTTAGATACATTCAATATTACTGCAGAAAAAGTTGAACCACTAATTAGTGATAAAACTAAAGCAATTGTACCTGTTCATTTATATGGGCAATCTGTTAATATGGAAGATATTATTTCTTTAGCTAGAAAATATAATTTGAAAGTTATTGAAGATAATGCACAAGCCATTGGATGTGAATATGAGTTTAAGTCAGGTGAAAAAAGAATGACTGGAACTATGGGTGATATTGGAACTACCTCTTTCTATCCCTCAAAAAATCTTGGATGTTTTGGTGATGGAGGAGCTATTTTTACAAATGATGATAAACTAGCTAAAATAATCAAAATGATCTCAAATCATGGTGAGGAAGTTAAGTATAAACATGATATTATAGGTTGTAATTCTAGACTAGATTCAATTCAGGCAGAAATACTCAATATAAAGTTAAAATACCTAAAAGAGTATAATAAAAATAGAAACCTAATGGCCAAAAATTATAATTCTGCCTTTACAGAATTATCCGATATTAAAGTGCCAAAAAAGATTAAAAACTCTACTCATGTATATCATCAATATACAATTAAAGTAAATAAAGATTGCCGAGATGAATTAAAAAATTACTTGCATAAAAATGGCATTCCAACCATGATCTATTACCCAATACCTATTCATAAGCAGTCCCCATACAGATCTGATACTAATTTGCCTAATACAGATAAACTAAGTAAAACGGTTTTGTCTTTACCAATTCACACTGAGATTGAAAACTCAAATCAAGAATATATTATTCAAAAAATACTAAATTTTTTCAAATGAAAATAAATAATATTTGCTGTATTGGTGCTGGATATGTTGGAGGTCCAACAATGGCAATTATTGCTCAAAAGAATCCAGATATCAATGTATATGTAGTTGATGTAAATCAAGAAAAAATTAATCGCTGGAATTCATCTGATTTAGAGAATTTACCTGTTTATGAGCCTGGACTTGCTGAGGTCGTATCAAGTGTAAGAGGCAAAAATCTTTTTTTTTCAACAGATATAGATAAAAATATTAAGGAATCTGAAATGATATTTATTTCAGTAAATACTCCAACCAAAACCTACGGAGATGGCAAAGGAATGGCAGCTGATTTAACATATGTTGAGTTATGTGCAAGAAAAATTGCTGAGGTTTCAAGGACTGATAAAATTATTGTAGAAAAATCAACACTGCCTGTAAAAACTGCTGCTGCAATTAAAAATATAGTTGATGAAACTGGCAATGGTGTTAATTTTCAGATTTTGTCAAATCCAGAATTTTTAGCTGAAGGAACTGCTATGAGAGATTTAGAAGTTCCTGATAGAGTTTTAATTGGTGGGGAACAAACTGAAAGCGGTAAAAAAGCTATTGAACTATTAGTTGAAATTTATAGTTCTTGGGTTCCAAAATCTAATATACTTACAACCAACTTATGGTCTTCAGAATTATCTAAATTATCTGCAAATGCATTTCTTGCACAAAGAATTTCATCTGTAAATTCTCTTTCTGAGTTATGTGAAAAAACAGGTGCTAATATTGATGAGGTGTCGAAAGCCATCGGTATGGATTCAAGAATAGGATCAAAATTTTTAAAATCATCAGTTGGATTTGGGGGCAGTTGTTTTCAAAAAGATATATTGAACCTTGTTTATATTTCTAAATCTCTAGGACTAAATGAAGTGGCTGATTATTGGAATCAAGTTATTATAATTAACGATCATCAAAAAAGAAGGTTTGGAAATAATATTTTAAAATCATTACATGGCACCGTTGCTAATAAGAAAATAACTTTCTTTGGTTGGGCATTCAAAAAAAATACAAATGATTCCAGAGAATCTGCTGCGATTTATGTAGCAAAACAGCTCTTAAATGAAAAAGCTATTCTGCAGATATATGACCCCAAGGTTTCTGAAAAACAAATATTAAGTGACCTTAAGAATCTAAATGTTGATATGGATTTCATTAATAGTAAAAAAGTTATATGTTTGAATAATCCATATGATGCTGTAGAAGATTCCCATGCAATTGCAATTTTAACTGAATGGGACGAATTTATTAACTACGATTGGAAAAAAATATTTGAAAAAATGAAAAAACCAGCATTTATTTTTGATGGTAGGAATATACTTGATCGAGAGAGTGTTGAAAAGGTTGGATTTGTATACAAAGGCATTGGCAATTGAAAATGAAAAAAACAATTTTGGTTACTGGAGGTGCGGGTTTTATAGGTTCGCACTTATGTAACAAGTTGTTATCAGAAAATAATAAAGTAATTTGTGTAGATAACCTCTTCACAGGAAGCAAAGAAAATATTTTTGATTTACTTAAAAATCCAGATTTTAATTTTTTAGAGCATGATATTATTGATCCTCTATATATTGATGAAATTAACGAAATATATAATCTTGCTTGTCCAGCATCTCCATTACATTATCAAGAAAACCCAATTAAAACAATTAAAACTTGTACAATAGGTACTATAAATATTCTTGGGCTTGCAAAAAAAAATAATGCAAAAGTTTTACAAGCTAGCACAAGCGAAGTTTATGGTGATCCCCAAAAACACCCCCAAAATGAAGGCTATTATGGAAATGTTAATCCTGTTGGCTACAGGTCTTGCTATGATGAGGGAAAGAGATGTGCTGAGACGTTATTCATGGATTATCATAGAGAACACAACCTAAAGATTAAGATAGTAAGGATTTTTAATACATATGGGCCTCATATGGCATTTAATGATGGAAGAGTTGTGTCTAATTTTATAAATCAAGCTATAAATGGTCAAAATATTACAATTTATGGAAAGGGAAAACAAACAAGAAGCTTCATGTATATTGATGACTTAATTAATGGTATAATTAAAATGATGCAATCAAAGGATGAAATTATCGGCCCAATTAATATCGGAAATCCAATTGAAATCTCCGTTTTAGAATTAGCAAATAAAATATTAGATATAACTGGCTCTGGTTCAAAATTAGTTTATAAAAAATTACCGAATGATGATCCTCAAAAAAGAAGACCTGATATTGA
>MDSY01074158.1_pt1 | contig 11687 bp, 9 predicted proteins | sample 811131 | NCBI WGS metagenome assembly MDSY01 (sample SAMN05326643, study PRJNA326480) | marine metagenome | isolation source: seawater | place: Atlantic Ocean: South West | collected 2010
ATTTGTTTCAAATTGTTATAGCTATTTTTATAAATAGAACGATTCTTTTCTTTTCCAAGAAGTAATAAAGCATCCGTATAAAAATCGTTTTCTTCAATTAGTGTTACATCAGTACCCCGTATTGACATTACTACTGTATTATTTACATTGTTAATATAAGTCACATATTTGGATGTAGTTAAGTCTTGTATTTTATTATAATCTTTCAATATTTTTGAATTTAGGCTTATTTTTCTTGTTTTTTTGTAAAACATCTTATATCTTTTTGATGTTTCGCCTTTTTCTTCCATTCTTCTTTTTGGCCAACTATGTAATGCTAATAATGCATATACTTTTGTAATGTTATTCTTATTTTGCATATTTATATCCAATGTTTTTATCAATTTTATAAAAATGATTATATGTTTTTGTATATAACAATATATCACTAAAACAACAAAATAAAATGGAGAATTTACAATCATCTTTAAATATCATGGATGAAATTACAACCAAAACAAAAAATAGTTTAAAAGACATCGAAGCTAAAAAGTTCTTCGCACAGGATGAATGGAAACGCTCATTAAAGAGAAAGGAGAAAAAGCTTATGACCGAATTAACAAATAAGTTCTATTTCTCTGTAAGAAGAGCCATTAGTGTTTCATCTGAAAAGGGAATGTATTATTGTGTTATTGAATTACCCATTCTTTACTTTGAGAGAATGCCTTATGGAGGACCACATGATTTAGATTGGGATCTTAGTTTCAGAACTGAATATGATACTGATGATTTAATTTATAAAAATGGCCTAGGTAAACCAACCACTGTTGCATACAAATGGCTTAGATGGATTACAAAAAAAGATAATAAGGACCTTAAGGTTATAGACGGAATTGCGGAGCGCAATGTACCATATTTAGGTTACCCAATCAGTTATAGAATAATTCCACAGAATCAGCATCTAAAAAGATACTGTAAAGGGGGTGCTTGGTATGAAAAAGACGACAATAAGTTACGGTCTAATATTCTTATTGAATTCAGATGGGACGAAATTAAGAAAAACAAAGAAAAGTATTATCATTCTATACTAATAGACAATAGTGTAAAGCGCAATAATGATCATAAAATTGAACCACCGAATAATGAACTTTTAGAACAATCTGCGTGGGAGACAGGAGGAGATTTTTATGTAAAGGATGGACTTGGAACTACTTGGGATGGCAGACCTAGCAGTACGCGTATAACTAATATATAACTGGAGCGGCGTCTTCCATCAGGCTATAGATAGTTTACATGCATTTTCAAAATGCGCTATTGGATTTGTTTTTTTATATTTTCTGAACAATTATCAATAAGACATTCATTGTAAGGTATACTGAATTTTTTATTATCATAACTGCGTGTTAATATTTCTTTTTTACAAAACTCTAAAGGATCATAATTGTTTTTTGAGTATATAGATTTGTTAACTAAACAAGATAATGCTCTCTTTTTAAATACAAATTTACTTGCACAACTTGAAAATTTTGCAATTAAAGCTTCCTTTAATTCGCTTATACCTTCATCACGTAAATATTCAAAACCTGGATTTTCTTCATCAAAAAATCGGTTTCTTTTGTTTTCGTCTTCTTTTCCAAGTAAAATTAGATAGTGTTTGTATAAATCCTCACTTATTTTTAAATCAGCATGTTCTGGAAAATTCTCAGGCAATATTATTTTTGACAATAATATTATCGCCCAATCAACTGAATCCCTATTTTCAATATCAATCCAGTATTGAAATGATGGTATCAAATTATTTTTTATCTTTTTTCCTATTAAATCTATTAATTTTACTCTTAATTCTTTATCATAATCTTTCTTAGAAGAAGAATTCAAAAAACTACTACTATATCTTTCATAAGCAATATCAAGAGTTGATGCTACCAGTTTTATTTGTTTCATAGATGGCTCTATATAAATTTGTCTCCATAATTGTATTAATGTACACACTTTTTCAGGTTCTTTTATATTAAACAATAATGCCATTTCTTTTAAACTTTTCTTACTCGATTTTTTACAAACATTCTGTGGATCGCGCCCCAGGTCTGGACTTTCTTGTATAATTTCTTTTTTTTTACGTCTCGTTCTATTCCTACAATATTTCTTCTTTTTGCGACTATAGAGTATTTGTTCACCTTGAATAGGTTCATACTTTTTACACGAACCTTTTTCAGCTAATTTTGGATATATATCTTGTACCTCCATTAAATATTACATAATTAAATAAATATTACGCATAAGGTACCAATATTTTATGTTTCAACTTATCTATTATTATCCAAAAACTTGCCCCAATTACAGCGAAATGTCCATATTGATTCCTACCATTACCAGAATAAATAATCATTGTTTCAAATAGTTCGTCGAAGTTTATTTCTTCATGTTCAAAATAAACTTGAATGTAGTGCATCCCAAAAATTATCATAAAAAAACTTAATGCAATTGTATTTGGCCTTATTCTGTAATGAAATGAAAGATTTATAATAAACATACATACAAAACCTGTAATTATAGTTGTAACTGTATCACTTCCAAGAAGATATGACACAAATCCCTGAGTTTCATCCCTATTAATAATATAGTTCTCTTTACAAACTGGACATTTAGTGTCTTTTTTGATATTTATCCATTTTTGTAAACATGTTCTATGTACCCATTGCATACTACCAGTACATTTACAGGGAGATATTAATGGCTCATTAGTACTATCAAAACATATTCGACATTCCATATTTCATATCAAATTTTTATAATGGCGATGATTCTGCAACCTTTACTGGAGTTGTTGTAAGAGATGACATATCTGAAGGGGAATAACTAGAACTCTCTTGTGATTCATCCTCATCATCATTATTTACTGGAGTTGTTGTAAGCGATGATACATTAGATGGAGAATAACTAGAACTCTCTTGTGATTCATCTTCTTCATCCTCATCTTCCTCATCATCTTCCTCATTATCTTCCTCATCATCATCTTTCTTCATTTCTGGCACCCCTTCATCATCATCATCCTTCTCCACGGCCGGCACGAGTGAGTCATTGCGGATGCTCCACGGCCGTAGAGTCTGTCCCGGCCGCAGCTCGTCGTCGTCGATCGTGGTGAATTTGCTGGATCGCGATACGCCGTGGCGCAATCGCGGATCTGTCCACTCGATGATGTACCTGCCGTCGGCTTCTAGGGATTGAATTTCGGCGTTGTACCAATTCCCGTCCATATATAGCGCCTCGACGAGGTCGTCTTCCTCGAAGCGATGTGAGACGAAGTCTTCCTTCCCATCATCATTCTCATCAGAATCATCCTTTTCTGTCGCCGCGTAGACCTCGGGCGCCTCGCCCTCGGGCAACAAATCGTCGGCGACGACGCCGTGGTAACGCGCCGCCAGCGACGGCCCCTTTTCTTCGCCATCGTCGGGCGAGAGCTGCAGGTCTAGGGCTACTCGCGCGAGGCGCGCGGCCGCCCCCGGATCGCTCTTCGCCAAAGCCCTCGCCGCGAGCAGGCGCTTCGCGAGCTCGTCCACCTTTTCTTCCTCATTCTCATCAGAATTATCCTTTTCTTTCTTTTCCTTTTCTTCAGATTCTGGTTGGCCCATTGGCTGTTGGCCGATGAGCGGTGGTGGCGTCCACTGACTTGTTTTCTTGTCTAGGTTAACGTAGTAGGGTTCATTATGCGTCTTTGACCACTGGACTTTCCACTTGTCGTTCAGCTTTTCAAAACTCTTAGCGCTACCTGGACGAAATTTAGTATAAGGAATAGGAGAATATGACTTAGATTTTTTCTCCTCTTCATATCCTTCTTCCTTTTCTTTCTTTTCCTTTTCTTCCTTTTTTATTTTTTCAACTCTTTCGTTATGTAAAATTTGAAAGTGTTCAAGATTGATTTGTTTTTCAAAAGGTGCGTCGAAGGTTGTATCAGGACCTAGTTCCATTATCTTTTCGCCATGGTATCCATGCGTGTCATAGAAACCAAGAGCTTTTTGATCAACATTCTTTTGTATATTGTATTTGCTATCAGTTTTTTTGCTGTCTTGCCAGTTCTTCTTCTGTATTTCAAAAACAAGTTTTTTAGGAGTATGAATCTCCCCATCAGCGAAAGTGACTGGTACATTGGGCATCATTATTTGACTTTTATTTATATAAATTCTGTCTCCAGCCTTAGCTCCAACTGGTACATTTACTTTAATAGCTGAATCATATTTGTACAATTTGCTTCCAGTGGTTGGAGGATCCGGAGGCTTCTGCATTGCTACTAAAATTGGTCCTGATTCATAGTTTCTATCCAAAGTAATTTTTATAGGTTTTTCTCCGGCCGCGGGTTCCCATAAATGGCCTTCAATTATAGTCTCCGTTTCATCACGTTTTGAAAGAATTCTCGAAAATTCATCAATTTTTTCCTTTAGAATTTTATCTTTTTCATCAATTTCCTCTTTTAATATTATTTTCTTATCTCGCTGTCGCCTCCTCGCGCGCTGCGCTCGGCGTCGCTGCGTTCGTGACTGTGACGCTGGCACTTGCAGGTGCTTCTCTTTTTCAAGTTCTTCTAGTTCTTCTGTCATTTTCTTCAATTCCATTCCTTTTTCATCTAATTCTTTAAGTGATTCTTGTATGTTTGTTGGAATTAATGGCTTATTAGCCCTAATATGTTTGAGTCTTCTTTTAAAACGTTTTTTAAAAAAAGTATCCAAATTTGATGAATCTTCTTTGGATTCGTCTTCACTAGAATCTTGTTCTTTTATTTCATTCCAAAGCTTATTCAGATAGTCGTCCTCGAATGGGGTTAATTCATTATCAGATATATTAATATCTGATAATGCTTCGGCGGACTCTTCTATTTCATCATTAAGACTTCTTTTTGTATTTCTTGTTTCAACACCACCTTTTTGTTTTTTATATGCTAATTTTTTCTTTTGAGATTTAGCATATTCTTTATAATGATATTTCTCACCCATTAATAATATACATGACTTTAAATGTAAGACAAATATTATGGATATGTTACAAAAACGCTTTTTATTTATAGTCTTATCTTTTTGTTTTTTTAGAACAAGTCATCAGACTCAATTCTATACACAATTACTAAAAAGTCAAAGGAATGAAGATATATACTGGCCTAACTGTAAATATTTAGTTGTTTGTAAAAGAGATACCTATGAATCTTGTAAAGACTGGGCACACAATATTTTTGAAAAAAAAAAGAAAAACATTTGTCCCATTGTATCAATACCAAAATGGTACACAAAACCAATTGGTTCCAAATACTTAATACAGAAAAGTATATATATTCTCGAAATGAGAGTACCTATATTCATTGACTGGGAAGAAAATTTTGCTAAAGCAAATAATATAAATCTGTATCCAACTATTATTTTGATAAAAACCGAAAATGAGAATACAACTGAGTTAAGAAGAGTCTTTGGGGAATATAGCAATAGTAAATTAGCTCTTTTTTAAAAATATTCATATTAATTATACTCTATCGATGGACGGTTGTAAACAATGGTGGGACAAAATGTCGCATTGCGACCGCTGCCGCTACGGGTCAGGAATGTTCGTCGCTTGGAGAAACCCCGGGGAGAGCTGAGCGTCAGAATAAAGCGGGTATTTGAAAGGGATTTATTTTATATAATAAAATATGCGACTCCATTTTTTTGGATTTATATTAAATTTATTAGCAATAAGAGCTATTGGTATTAAAAAATTTTATACTTATGAATTAAAAAGTCAATACAATGCTAATATTGAATGGAAGGAGTATACACATATACTGGTATGTACAAAAGCTACGAACAGTCTTGGAAAAGAATGGGGTGACAAATTAATGAATAAAGGTATAAAACAGGATTCAATATGTGTTGTAGCACCAATACCAAAATGGATGACAAAAACACCTGGTTCAAAAAATATTATTCAAACAAGTATAGCACATCTTGAAAAAAACGTACCAGTTTTCATAGATTGGGAAGAAAGATTAGTTATCGCAAACAAAATAAATGAGTATCCAACGATAATATTAGTAGCAAAAGACAATAGGGGAAATTTATCAGAAATAGGACGTGCAAGTGGTAAATATACTGATAATAAGTGTAATAACCTTCGAAAAGAATCAAATAACTCCTCTCCAAAAATATTTCGTCTTTTTCAAATGGGTCTAGATAATTAACTCGTAAACAAGCATATATGGTGCTTCTTCTTTCATCCAATCATTATGATTTAACTCTATTGTTTGTTCATCATTAAATAAATACCAGTTTGAGCCACGTCTACAATAAACATAGAAATGTTCATACTTATGAATTACTACACTACGAATATGATAATATATGGGAGTTTTTCCAACATACCACTCATTTATATCTAATTTAAATGGATATAACAAACGCTTCTTTGAAAAATAAGTTTGTCTTAGTAAAATTACCAAATTAAGTGGAGCTTTATAAATTCTGGTTGATTTTTGTAGTACACGTTTTTTGTTTTTGGAATCTTTCCAACCAGGAATAGATTCCATTTTAAAATATTCTTCCAAACAATCATTTAAGTTATCATGATTTACACTAATTTCTAAAGAGGTAATATCAATTTTTCTTAAATTCTTTTCATATGGTTCATCAGCTGTATTCATAAATTCAATTTCCTTTCCTTTAAAGTCATTGTCGTTAATATAATCTATTAAATGTAAAAAAGCTTCGTGAGCATCATGTTTTTTTCCTTTTTTAAAAAATTGTTCCCATTTCAATAATTTAAACAACAATTTAGGATTATATATAGTATTAATATTAAGTTTTTGTAACTTATTGATAATATAATACCAACTTGTTTGGAGCTTATTTTTTTGTTTTGCTAATTGGGGGTATTTTCTACTGTGTATTAATATTTGCATTAAAACATTAAAATAACATGTATTACCAGTATTAATGAAAGTAACCATACTACTATATTTTTTAGATTCTTTTAAGATATTATAAAATAGATTCAAAATATTCAGATATAACAAAAGAAAGGCCTAATAGCTGTTTTAGCTCTATTAACTGATAAGTAGCTCTAATTGTAACAATCAATTCGGTTGGTAATTTAGTTTTAGCTACATTAGTATAGTTTAATATATCAAAAAATGTAGTAAAACTATGTTTTGTTTCTTTATCTTCATAAAATATTCGAGATTTATAGTAAATTGTATCTGATAATATACGAGGTGCATCCCAAGTTTTTAAATAATTCCATAAACTATCTTTAGTTATTTGAGCTCTGTGTAAACATTTTATATTATCTATTTGATTACTATTAAGTTCAAAAACACACCCATAATCTATAAACGTAATTACATCGGTTTTGTCATTATATAATATATTTCCAGGATTCATATCTCCAAAAATAATTTGTGATTCATAAATAGCTTTAAAAAAACAAAGAGCTATTCTTTTTCCGACGCATGTCTGCGGCTTAAATTCTATATTATTATAAATAGGGAGTCCCTCCGTATAATAATAAGCAAATATACCATTAATATGTGACAATTCAATGACTGGTATTAAAAATTCAATCTTCTGTAAAGATGTGTCATAAATTTTCTTATGAATAAGATGGCACATCTGTTTTTCCCTATCTATATTTGTTTCGCATAGAAATTTATCACATATTTCACTTGTAATTAGAGATGTGTGTGGTAATATGATTGAAACAATTTTTCCAAAAAAATTTATTGAATTCAAATCCCTTCTAACATTTTTCTTCGTAGAATCAGTAATAACTTTCAATAAAATCTTTTTATTATTGTATAATCCACAATAAATTGTTCCAATTGTTCCTTTATAAACTGGTTTTTCTTCTATTTGGATTGATTCTATATTTCCATCAAATAATATTTGTGGTAATACATTACAAGCCACCGCCGATTCATCTGCGATGGCATATGTTTGATTTGATGGAAATTGTCCCAGTTTTTCAAATATTCCTCCATCTATTCTTTGTAAAAATTTGAAAATTAATTTACTAATATCCATTTATTATTCTACTCTTTCAATTTTTACATCTGTACGACATACAGGACATAACGGTTTTCTACATTTTTTTGTTAAATAATATTTCAAACATCTTGGATGAAATAAATGTTCACAACGTGGACTATGCCACATTCTGTTTAACAGTAATGGTTCCAGACAAATTGGACATACACGTTCTTCATTATTTTGATTCAGTTGTTTTGCTAATTTAACACTACCTTTTCTACTTATAATATATTCTTTGTATTCTTTTATATTTAGTCGTTCATCTTCTTCTTTTCTTCTTGTCATAATAGTAACATGAAATTGAACATATGATAAAAATTCTTCTAATAATTCACGGATTCTTTCTTTAAATGTTTCTGTTGATAATCTTGAAATCCTTTCTTCATTTTCTGGTGTATTAATATTTGTTGTTTCGTTTATTATAAGATCACGAAATTGAGTTTCTACCGAACTTATCATTTCATTCCGAGTACTATTTAAAAAGGTTAATCCAAAAGGGTAACCCAATCGAATATCTTCAAAACTTAATGAAAAACTATATCCTAACTCCATTAAACATATATGTGAAGTTTTGTTTTACATATCATCAGATAAAAATCCGATTATACAATTAATGAGAATTGGTGATAAAATTGAATTGGAACTTAACAAGCCCCCTGTTTCTCAGTCCAAAAATCTTGGAAAATCAATCATTGGAATAATTACTTATTTAGAACCTGATAAAAAATATGGGGAGATTACTATTAATATATCCGATTATACAATTAATGAACATGATTGGTTTGGTTTTCATTACAGAACAGAGGTTACAAATACTAATGAATTAATATATGCTAAAACTGAATCACCACATTTTGATTTTAAAGAACAAGAATTTCTAATAAATATTGTAGATCAAAACATTGATGATGATTTTTTTTGTACTCGATATAGTCAATCAACTTATTTAAAAAAATTGGAATCTGGGAAATTATACAACATTGTTACTACTCCAAACAATATAGAATTTGATGCAGGTACCTTATTTAAAATTGTTTCAATTGATAAAGAATCTGGTATTTTAGTCTGTTATAATCATACTGCAAGAAATAATCAAAGATTATTCCCTAATAAAAAACCAACTTTTAATGAAGATATTGAAGTAAATGTGAACAATGGTATATCAAAATTGAATAACAATCATATTCTTGATTTTTTTGAGATAGACGAAGACACTGATTCTGATAGTGACATAGATAGTGATGAAGAGTTAGAAGAAAAAGATATATACCGTATAAAAGGAAAACTATCGCCTTCTGAAATAGAACTAACTGAGGAAAAAAAGCGAGAAAAAATTGGTATAGCAATTAGAGAAATGTTTAAAAATTCAAAATTACAAGATACAGATATCATAAATCTTATTGAACATGTATTTAGCTCACTATATACTAAATTTGATGCTATGGAAAAGTGGAAAAAAAATTTGGAGTTACTAAATAGTCAAAACATTATACCAGTAATTGTTACAGACAAAACTAATTTGAAAATAGATACAGATGACCAATCAGAAGAAAGTGATAATGAAGAAGAGTTTGATTGGAAAACTGCCAATTCCGAAGATTATAATAGATTAGATTATTATGAATTTATTGAAAAACAGTTACAAAGTCTTATTATAAGACATAATTCAAAACAATTTAATCCAAAAAACAGTATAGAATGTGAGCAAAATGGGTTTCCATTAGTATTAAACCCATCTTATATTTATCAAAAAGATATTATTATACCTAATACAGAAGACTCAGCCCTAATAAAAAAATACACTGTAAAAAACACTAACACAACATTAGAAAAACTCCCACCATCAGTTCAAATGTTTTCAAAAATATATGATAGTATAGGTAACTATGCTTTTTCAATTTTTAATACCTCAATTAATGATATTCCAAATGAATATTTACGTAAAATAAAACTTACTAAGCCATACGCACGGCCGACGGCCGCTGATCAAGACCGGCGGTGGTCAAAGCCATCAACTAAAAAACTTTATATTGAAAAACAAAATAATATAAAGGCTGTGTCTTTTAATCCTGTAAAAATTCCAGATAAATTATTAAATCCAAAAATACCAAAACCAAACAAAATTACTTATGATACTATAAAACCATTTATTACTGATTTTATATGGGATAATAATCAAATTTGGCCACGTTCTATTGTATTATCTCATTTTAAAAATAGTAAGGAAGTTTCGGAAATAATCAATAATTTTGAAGGAACTTCTTTGATTCATTCGGTGGATGATGACTCATATTTAGAAAAAATAAACGAAAAAATAGTATTTAAGAATTCAAAAGAACGAGCAGTCGGTTTTGCCCCCGTCGCCGACGGCAACACCCCTTATGGCCGCGCCGACCCGGCGTCCGGGCTGCCACCGTCATCAGATATCATTTCTGAAACTATCGAAATATGGAATAATTCCAAAAAGATAACTAACAGAGTTTTAAGAAGTAAAACCCAATTAGAAATATTATTTGGAGGTAAATATGTTCGGAATGCTGAATTTAAAGGTGAAAATCCTTATTATTTTATAGATATCTTTACTGGTAAGGAATTTATACCAAAACACATAATTCTTCAATTAGAAGCGGATATTTCCTCAAAAAAGAATGAACAAGAATGTTTAAAATGTCTTGCTAATCAATGGGGAGAAGAAGAAATAAATACAAAAAATATCGTTAGTATTATCAATGGAGATATTATAGGAACTAAAGATGATGTTCATGATGTATATAATATACCAAGAGTAACAATAGACGTTGTTAAAAAAGACCAATTTATTTTATCAAATCATTTAGGGAAAGATTTGGAATTATATTCATCATTAACAAGTAATGGCTTTGTAGATTGTTTCATAAAAATATTTAACGAATTCAGTTGTCATAAACAATACGGTGAAAATATAAATTTAATACTATCAATTGATAACTATAAAGAACCGCTGGATGAATTTTTCAAAACTGAAGCAGATTGGAATTCTTATGTATCTTTTTTTTGTTTTGATGAATTAGAATTATATGAAGGTAACTCCAAGAATATCGAAAAGATCATTAAAAATCTTGTTCGATTTAGTACTAATTTGAAAAAAACATATATTGCATGGAAAAAACTTAAAAAAGATAAAACCAGTTCCAAAGATATTCTAAATAAATTGAGTAAACGTCTTATAAAAGAGATTAAAAATACAAGAAAAAACTTTGAAAAGAAATTGTATAATAGTGTCGGATTGTATATTGCTTCATATATTTACTCAAAAATCCCTATAAGTCATGAAGCCCGTATTAAGATAATATTAAACACGTTTGCTTTTAATAGCGAAACTAATAAATCTTTATGGGCAAAAGATAATTCTTTGATTAATGAGTCAAATATAGTTACACATGCCAGAAATAAATGGAATTATTCAGATAATTTACAAACAGTCAATAAATTTACCTATTCTTATAAATCTAATATAGGAGTGTTCAAAAAATTCAAAGAAAGTAAAAGGTCTAATGTTAAAATTTCAAAAAAGATCAAAACTATTATACCAATAGTTCCAAAAATTAGTCATTCTAAAAATGCAACCATATTAGATTCGATGAAGTCATCAGTATCATCTTTAAACATAACACATGAATTAGGAGA
>MDSY01053954.1_pt1 | contig 11686 bp, 5 predicted proteins | sample 811131 | NCBI WGS metagenome assembly MDSY01 (sample SAMN05326643, study PRJNA326480) | marine metagenome | isolation source: seawater | place: Atlantic Ocean: South West | collected 2010
GAAGAACGGAAGCGTTCACTTTTTGGAACGACGACGTATGCGGAGACCCTGGCGTTAGACGACGAAGTGATTCAAGATTATGAGTTGTTAAAACATCATCTCGGTGAAGACTTTTTCAGAGAACAGAACATAACTATGGACAGGTTTAAGTGGGTTCGAGCGACGCTGTGGTCGCGACAATGCGATTTATTGCGTCCAGCGCCGGAAACTACGCGATTAAGAGTGTTGGTACCTGAATTCGACATGTTTAACCACTCCTCAAAAGTTCCGCTCGGGAGTTCGCACAAGTTGAACTACTCCCGAGGCCTCGTCACGGCATTCGCCACGGCAAATTTTCGAAAAGGAGAACAAGCTTATATAAGTTACGGCAGCGGAGAGGCGTCGAGCTCGAAATTACTGTTATGGTACGGGTTCGCACCTCTCAACGAGGGTGAAAACCCGTTCGAACAATTAGACGTTACATTAACTTCGCAGTGTTCTGCAGACCGCGCGGAGTGTTTGAAACAGGCGCTTTTTGCATCCGCGCAAGTGTACCTGCGCAAAATTGATAGCGAATGGGAAGAGCAAAAAAAACATGTTGTGGACGAGAACGATAAGAACGAAGAGAGTATGAAGTATGAAGGCGACGCGTACTTGCCTATGGTAGTGAATGTGTTACACGCGCCCAATGATGGCGAGTCTGGTGAGTTCATCGTTCGACACTCGCTGCCGGAAAATAATCCGTTGACGTCATCTCTGTTGGCGTACGCCCGGGTTCAATTTCTTACGGAACAAGATTGTCGCAATCCAGAAATCGTAGCTCGAATGTTAAACTCGTGCAGTAAATTACCACCACCGATGCCTACGACAACATCGTCGTCGTCTCTTCCTTACGACGAGTACATCATGGACGACGCGAATGAAGTCGGTGCCTTGGCTACAACCGTGTCTTTGTTTGAAAGCATACGTAAGAATCAACCGTGGTCAGAAACTCCAGAAGAATCCGAGCGCCTGGCGCAGGATGACTCAAATCCAGACTTCCATGCGCGGTGTGCAGCTCGCGTGCGTGGTGTAGAAAAGCGAATCGTGGAGAAAGCTTCGACAGAAGCTCGGCGTCGATTACATCTTGCGATCCAGGCGTGTTTGCGCAAATCTTTCTCCATTCGCGATGGTTTTTGCGGCCACTGCGACGTGTGCAAGCAATCAGGATGCCCATGGGTGCACGTATTAGCTCAGGATGATGGTACAGTTCAAAGTAAATCGAGTAGATCTAGCCGTGTAGCCATTAGTGGTATTGAAGACATGCTGCCGCTACGGGCCCATCTCCAAGTGCTGAATATATGCTTTTTGTGGATGACGGGGCACGTGCGGACGTCGGAACAAGTGAACTACGATTCGAGTGAAACCGAGATGAAAAGTGCAGAACTTCTCGCTCGCGCGAAGTCACACGAGGAAACGTGGGCGATGCGAGAAGATGATCCGATGAATGAACGCTCAGTACTCGCGTGTGACTCCTTGGATGCGCTGGCGGCTCAAGGCCTGGACGGCTCGAACGGCGAGCCAAACGCTCACAACGGGGAAGAGGGTGAGATGTTACTTCCCGGCGCATATAATCGCATCTTGCGAAACTGGTCGAGTCGGCTATTCTCCCAGTTAACAACTTCGCACATCTTTTCTTTGTCGGATGCAAACGCGATCGCGCAAGAAAGTTCGGCGTTGAGAAAACGCCACGCGTTATCTGTCCCTACCAGCGAAGCTTTAGCGGAGATTAAAAAATATTCACCTGTTTTAGAAATGTGTTGTGGAAGTGGGTTATGGTCACGTAGGCTACACGAGATTGGGTGCGATGTCACATCGTATACCTCGTCCTTGTTTGATGACGATGTGCGCGACGTTCGGTGGTTCGACAGCACGATGACGTGCGAGGACGAGAAAGCCGTGGTCGTTGCCGAAACGTTGGCGCGTCATAAAACACTCGTGCTCATGTGGATAGATAAGGGCGGAGAAGGTAATCGAGGATTAGATATGGTGCAATGCTACGAAGGAGATACGCTCATTCTAGTCGGAGAGTGGAGCGATCGAACGTACGGGTCATACGTATCGTTTTTGCCAGAATCTGGCGCGAGTTTTTCGAAACCTTTTCAAAAGTACGTGGAAGAAAATTTTTCGCTCGTGAACGAGGTTCCAGTTGGGAATTGGCCAATGTACGACGCATCCTTGAGAGTTTGGAAGCGCCGAGAACCGTTTCGACCAAAAACGCCGTGAGCAAAGTGAAATAGTATATTTCAATAGTAGTATTCGTACAACAACAACAACAAAGATTTATCAAACTAAAATAAACGCAACGCCGTCGGCTCGCTTTCGAACGGCGCGCTCTTATCGTAAACTAATTCGACACCTCGACTCGAGTTATCTAATGAAAGTCTCCCAGCTTCTAATATCGCGGTCACGCGCGCTGATGATTCAATCGTCGCCAAATCTCCCATGTTTTCTACGTCCTCCTTAGTAATCTCGCCGTCGTTCATTTGTTGGCAGACTTCGACAAATCTTTCGATGGATCGATAACCATAGCCGTTTTGACCGGAAAAATAACCATCTTTTCCCGGAGTGTATTTCATATATAATGGGTTGAGATTCGCAAACGGGCGCTGCTCATCGTCCATGGCCATTTCGTATCCTCTGCGTGCTTGATTCACGCGAATTTCACCGTTCTGGCCGCAATAGTGGAAGTTTTGTTGCGTGTGCGAGTCGCTCTTCGGTGCAATCCAGGAAGCGGTGTATATTCCGATGCCCTTCGACCCATCTTCTTTGTTTTCCCATTCAGTTGTGAGTGTGATTGTGTCTTCAATCTTTCTATCCGAAACGTTTAAATACTTATTCGCGGCGCCCATGGCGGCAAACGCTGTCACTTTCGTCGGTCGCGAACTCTTTCCAGCAATCCAAGCGCAGATATCGATGTGATGCGAATTTAAATAATACGAAATATCGCTCGATTTACCCGCCCAATTTTTGAACGTGTCGAGCTGTGCTTTTGGTTGCGTCATGGTCGCGTTGAAGAACGAAAACGGGCCGAGGGAATCCCCTCGGTCTCGAGCGTCTGTATACAGAGGATCGAAACGCTTATGATATTCGACGCAGCACAAAACGTTGTTCTCTTTGGCCACTTGAATGAGTTCCAGATGCTTATCTAAAGTTTTTACCGCAGGTTTTGCGACGAGCACGTGCAATTTCGCTTCCATGCAAGCCTTTGCAATGTCAAAGTGCGTGTCGTCCGGAGTAAAAATCGTGACGACGTCGCCAGGAGAACACTTCGCAATCGCTAATTTATACGCCTCCGCATCGAATGCCACGTCATCGTTCGGGAACGTTTTGATCGCATTCACGGATTCCATGCCTTTATACTTTTCCGCAATCTTCGTTCGCATGGTATCTCGAACAGCTGGCATTCTCGTTCCAACCGCATCGGCTAAATACATGTCGTTGATTCGACCACGACGTTTCAAATCGGTGAAGGTAATCGCGACCACGCCTGCTGGTTTATCCGGCGCAGCTCCGGCGGCGGTGAACACCGATCCCGTCGTGTACTCTCCAGCACCAACCATGAGTGCGTTTACTACTCGTTTCCCCATTTTATATTCTTATTTATATGATGATGATGATGATGATGCGTCGTTTGGGGTTAAATAGTTTGTGAAAGATATTCTTGTGGTGATGACATAAAGAGTCTCCCCTGCCTGAGAAAGATTTTCGTGTTGATTTTTGTGTTTTCAACTGTTTGTTAGAAGTGAAAACTCCTCTCAAATTCGAAGAAGAAGAAGAAGAAGTGAAAGAAGTCAAGTTCAACCAACAAGGTAGAAATGGAACTCAGACTGACTTCGACGAGTGATACTGATGATGATGATGATAAAGTGTTGTTCGAACGCGTGCTGAAGGATATTGTGCCTCGTTCTCGCTCTCGTCGTCGGGAAATTACTCTTGACGACGAATTGAAAAAAGAAGAAATTCGCGACGACAATAACAACGACGACGACGATGACGACGATGATGAGAAAAAGAGCAAGAGCAATAACAGTAATAGTATGAACGCGTTGATAAATGATGTCAATCGCATCGAGTTGTCTGGTGTTCAATTGAAGGAATCAACGATAATAACAACAACAACAACATCAAAGTCTCCATCAACCAACTTAGCTGAACTTCATCAACAACGAGAAAGCGAAAGAGTTCGCTCGCTCGCACAAACGTCTTCTGAGACCGTTCGATCTGCTTTGTTGGAATGGAGCGCACACAAACAAAATGTATTCGTGAATCGATTTGCTACGCAAGCTTCAGACGACGCCGTTTTGGAGTTGAACTTATCGTCTTGGGTGGATAATAACAACGGCGAAGAAAAGCAGTTCTTTCGCGATTACACAAACATCAACAGAAATGTAGAAGAGAAAACACCCGGGACGCCGACTCGCCGGTCGTCTTCTTCTATGAAAAACACGGTGAATATTGACATAGACGCGTTGTTTAGGAACGAAGACAAATTTGGCGACGAGCGTTTACAAGAACTCGAGAACGCGTCCTCGTCTAATACATCGTCCTCGAAAGATATCGCTCGAACAACGCAGCGCGATTGCGTCGAGCGTCTGCAGAAACTCAACGACAACATAGCGCGCGCGTGGTTGGAAGCAGACAGAGTGGCTGCTTTGAAACTATCGATAAAAGTAGTCAAGTTGTTGGGATATAACGCAGGAGGGAAAGCGCCAGAATTTTATCCAATCTTATTCTTCCTCGTCACCGATATCGCAGATACAGTCGGTCAATTGGTTTATAAGCGAATAAAAATGAAAGCTGAAAATAAGAGCGAAGAAACATACGACGAGATTGACGAGATTGAATATAGAACAAATCAGAATAGTGGAAGAAAGAAAGCACCTTTACCTGAGAATTGGAACTCGGACGATATACGCGAATCGGCAAAAGCAACGTGTCGAAACTGGTTTTTCAAAGTCGCGTCTATCCGCGAACTAGTGCCACGCTTATATCTCGAGTTTGCGCTTTTAGATTGTATGCGCTTCTTACGTCCCGAGCCTCCAGTTGATCGGTTGAATAGATTGATTGCTCAGATTAAAGGCGTGGGCGATCCTTCAGTCGCTGCGTACTTGCGATGCTACGCCGCCAAGAAAATCGTTACGGTGTTACCGCAAAAGTTGCAAAAAGATCCACTGAAAACGCTCCTTGGTGATTTCATCGCAAGGTATGTAGCCATAAACGACCTAGATGAGTCAGATCTGATCAATATCAGCGCCGCAATGCGACGCTTAGGATTGAGAAAAGATATCCTTTTGCGCTTGATGCATCCATCGCTGGCATGGATTTTGTCTCGAAACGCAAAACTCTCGGAATCCTCGACGCTCGAACAATCGATACAAATGTGCTCGAACGAGTTTAAGGGCAAACCACCTCTATCGTTTCTTTCGGCATTGTTTGAGACTTTATCCGAAGATGTTTGCGCCGAGAACGCGCTGCGATTAGTACGACTCGTGAAAGATTCTTCTTCATCGAGTAACTTCGAGGAGGATGTCCGTGATTGCGCGAAATGCTTCATCGTTCTGGGCAATGCTTTCGCGAACCTACCACCGCAGGAGAAGTTCAGATTAGACGTACTGATGGAAGTGTGGAAGGTTTTAGCCAAATGGAACGAGGATCAGCTCGAACATTACGCCGGCGTAACGGACGCGTTTGTCGATTTCGTCGCCGAGAACTTTACGCGCAATCAACTCGAAATTTTATTGAAAGACTTAGCGAAGCGTGTGAAGAAATCGAGAACGAAGTTGTTCGATGGCGACGAAGAATTAGCAGCTCGCCGGAAAATTCAAGGCGGCAATTTAGCAAAGAATATCGAAAATATTTGCACGAAGATCCTCTTTCGTTTCGAGGACATCTCGTTAGCAATCTCTCTCTCTGGGTTCTCGTACTTGGTCAATCAGCTTGGCGGTGACTCGAAAGTTCTATTCTCGATAAAGATGCTCGAGCGCATCAAGAAGTCAAAACATCGTTTGGAAGGTAGTAGCGTAATCAGTCACGCGTTCGATTGTGCTAAAGCCGTTCACGACAGCGTCGACGCGCTCGCGTTGAGGACAGGGTCACCGGATGGAGTGGACGTTGTGAGCGCGTTTGATTTGGTATCGAGCTTTGTTTCGAAAGTTCATTATGAGGAATCCGATGTTGATGCAGAGCTTCGATTTCTTATGAACTGTCGTTCTGCTTTTACAAACGCCGACGGAGCACTCATTAAAGTAGTGCAAAGAGCCATCTCCATCGTAAAGCGCTGCGTGACTACGGACGTGAAGAAAAGAGAGAAGACGCAAGCACAAGCGGCGTCGAGCGTTGCGTTTTGTCAAATCACCATACCCAGCGTTGCAGATATAGAAGCGCGATTGAAGTTGATTGTCGAAACGGCAAAATACGCCACGGCGTGCGAATTACACGCGCAAGTCGACGGCGTGATTAGTTCTGCGATTACAGATATTGAAGACGCTATTGAGAGTTTACGTGCTGAAAGAGTGCACGCTTTCGTTTTGAAACTCTCGGAAGTTTTGATGGATAATCCTGCCGGTCATCCCGAATACGGTTCGTTCTATGCCATCGCAACCGCGTCCACGATGCTTGAAAAGATGAGTACAGAGGATTCAACCAAATATAAAGCGTATGCGTATCTTGCTCTTGCCTACGTGGTTGCGTCGTTTGCTGAGACACGCGGGACTTTAAACAAGAAGAACGTGGAACTGTACGGAGGGTCAGAACAAGCCTTTGTTGATGAATGCGTTACGTGGGCGAAGGAGATGGTATCCAAAGCGGCCGATGTCGTTTATAACGACGACGACCTTCTTTCAACTCGTAGTGGTGGCGCCGCGAACATTCGCATAGCGTGTGTGGTTCTCGATTTGTTCAAATCGGATAGCAGAGAGACAAAGAAAACGATTCAAACGCTCGTGCGCCGCTGCGAGGCATCAGAGTTGATCACTGCGAACAACAACGACGACGATGATGTAATGCTGCGTGCGTTTCAAATTTTGAAAAATAAATATAGTCCGAAGAGGGAGACAGGTTAGCGTGAATCTATCGATGCGAATAAGCTTTCAATACATCGTTCGGAGAATCGCTCGAATTACTAAGTAGCTCTCAAATATACATTTTCATCCGAGTACGTAAAACCCCTAATAAAATAATATTTCCAACAACCTGAACAACTGAACGACAACACAAAAGTTCAGAATAGTTTTGCATATCATTCGTCCCGCCTATAATCGGAAACGAATCATCAGAGATAAGAATAATGGAGACGTCCTTGAAGATTGATTCGAAAACGCGTCGCTCGTCCATCTTCGTCAAGCAGCGTTTCACAAACCGCGAAAACTATTGTCTCACGTTATCCGGTACAATTGACCTACAAAACGCAAAGTGTAAAGGGAACGCGTACGTGCGGAAGAAGTTCTTCCCGTCCGATTTAAACCCAATCGTGTCTAGAATTGATTGCGGAGTAAATTACGATACTGAAACAGACGATGTTATATATAAACTTAGAGGAAGGAAATCGTTCGATATCACCCGGGATGGGTTAACGACATTAGACTTGAAAGGAGGCGTCGATTTCGCCTTGACGTCGAGCACGCCGAAAATGGACGGAAAGGTTGAACTGAGTAAAACGATGTTTAACTTTCAACCGGACCAAGACTTAAAGATGAAAATAGGATTCGACGCGCAAACTAAACGATTTTATGGACAAATACGAGAGAATAACTGGTCCATAAGCACAGACTTTTCGAGGAATACCAGGTGGAATTTTCAATACGACTTGTAGTTAGTAGTTATAATATGATGTGTGTAATAAACCTATAGTATATCTTTCATTATTCATTTAAAATACAACGTGTGTTTGCGTGCGCGCTCTAGAGATACTCCGTTTGTGCTTCGTTTCGCGTTTCGTTTCGACGAGCGACGAATAAACGTGTCCTTCGTTCAACTCAAACGTCCTAAAATCAGAGGCGAGTTTAGAAATCCTTCGATGGCTTTTTTCCGGTGACTTACTTTCGATTGCTGTTCGTACGAGAGTTCCCCGAAAGTCGCACCATCTGTCTCGTCGTTCGCAGCTACTTCAAAACACGCGTTCCAGGACGCTTTCCCGTGTTGTACGCTTCCTCTCGGTTCGACTATTTTCCCCGCGATGGCGCCTTCGAATACGTGCACGCACTTCTCCACGAACAAAGGATATTTAAAAGCGACCGAAGTTTCTAAAACTGCTAAGGTACACGTGGCCATAGCGTTCCTTTCCCCTTTTTCTTCGTCGTATTTTAAAACTAAATTTGCTAAACCTTCCACTCCAATCGTCTCCAACATCGGTTTGCAATACGGGCCCGGGAAGCCGTTCAAAGCATCTAATCGGAGCCCAACGTCCTCGGTGATTACGAAATCGATATCAATCGTTAATGCTCCGGTATATTTCACGCTTTCGTATGCGCTCACGCACTTTTGTACGGCTATTTGACGATCTGAACCTTGAACCTCCGTGGGATCTGGGTCGGCCTGTATCAATCGAATATCAATACCCCATCCGTCGTTTTCTTTCAACCAATTGTTTACGATTATTGATGCTTCTGCAAATTTGCCTTGATTCCCTGTGCAATACAATATGTGCACTGGTCTTTGACGATTGACAACGGCGGTGCGATGATGATGATTGTGAAGATGAGAATAGTATTGTTGTTGGTTATTATTCATGTTTTATGTGTTTTATATGTTTTATGTGTGTGTGTGATAAACTTCCTCCCTTTCTTTTTGTTTGTGTGAAATGGTGTAATTTGTTGTGGCGGAAAACAACACGACGAAAGAAGAGCTTTGGAGCTTCCCTTTCAAAACTGAAAAAATCTGCAAAATCACATCCGGGCCACCAAAAGCCCAACAAAAAAAACAGCTCCCGGGGGGGGGCGGTTAAAAACTAGGGGTTTACACACACACAAAACCGCACAAAACCATGTCTCCTTCTCCTTCGAACAGTAATACTAATACGAATAACAAGACAAACGCTGCTGTTCTTCCCCTTCTTTTCCTTCGAGTGTTATTTCCGAAGAGCGCAAACGCTCGACAGAGAGCGATATTGCACGAGTTCGCATCGAAGAATGGATTGCTTCACTATTCCATCGGAGAGGCTGAAAACAAAAGCAGACGAATAGTTTTGGAAAGACCGGACGAGAAAGAAGAAACGTGCTCCGGAAACAACACTGTTGAGATCGACGAAGATGAAAACGATGGAACAAGCTTGTCGGAACCGACGGACGAATATCTGTGCGACATTGTTCGCACGCACTTTCAGATTGATTTAAAGTCGTTCGACGAATACGACATCGTTGAGAAAAACGACGACGAACAAAAGAAGAAGAATAAAAACAGACAGACCAACGCGAGTACTAGTGCTGCGAGCATCACCACGATATCGGAATGGACGACAAAAACCTTACATCTGTTAGAACTAGAACGCGTTGAAGAAATCGCGCAGTCTTTAGACGCTTTGAATACATCCACATCGAAGAAAAAAGGACAACACAAGAACGCACTCGACGGTTTGAAAATCGTGGACGCGCGAGGTGGCTTACTCGGTCAAACCATAGTTACGCTCGAAGTCTCGAAACGTAAAATGACCGAAAAAGACTTTGCGCCACCGTTGCCGACGCATTCATTTACACCGCACGATGTCGTCCGGTTACGACCTTCGAATGTGAAATTCGAAGAAACGAGTACGAGTAATAGCGAGTTACCACAAGGCGTGATTTATAGGATTAGGGATTCGAGCGTGGAACTCGCGCTGGATGACGTTCCGGAATTTCTCGACGTCTCGCCGTTGCGTTTGGAAAAACTCAGCAACGAGCAGACGCATAAGAAACTCGTTTTGGCTGTTCAAGGCTTACAACGTGCCTTAGCTTCGGGATATTCGTTGGGCAAAAACATTCTCGAGATTGTCTTTGAAAGCGCGTCGCCTAGGATTATACACCGCGACAACGCAAACGCCGTTCGTTTTCATCCATTCAACGAAAACTTAGATTGTTCTCAGAAAAGTGCCATCCAGTTATGTTTAGATTGCGTCGACGTTGGCATCATTCACGGTCCTCCGGGCACTGGGAAAACGACCGCGGTCGTCGAATACGTGTCTCAGGAAGTTGCCAGAGGGAACAGAGTTTTAGTGTGTTCAGCATCAAACGTCGCTGTAGATAACGTCGTTGAGCGCTTGTCGGGTGTATCTATATTCAGAACGGCGACGGTTTCTGTTGATAACAAGAAAAAGAAGGGACGACGCGAGCGAAAGAAGAAAGATTTGTCGGTTGAAATCGAAATTCTTGCCGTGGATGATCAAAGCAAAACAATCGTGCGATACGGGCATCCGGCTCGATTAGCGCCCGCGGTACTAGACGCATCTCTAGACGCGTATATTTTACGATCCGACGATTCAGCGCTCGCGAAAGAATGTTCGGGGGACTCGAAGAAAATACGCACGCGCATATCGAAACTCGATTATCGCAAAAAAGAGGACCGCGCGGAGCGCAACGATCTCAGGAGAGAACTTCGCGAGTTGGCGAAAGAAGAAAAGAAACGTCAAAAATTTGCGCAAGCCAAAACGTTGAAAAAAGCATCTGTTATTTGTGCCACACTCGCAGGCGCGTTATCGTTTGCTTTAAAGAACGAGGAGTTTGACGTCGTCGTCGTCGACGAGGCGGCGCAAGCTTTAGAGTGCGCGGTGCTCGGAGTGGTCATGAAGGGTAAAAAATTGGTTTTAGCGGGCGACCATTTACAGCTACCGCCGACGGTCCTCTCCGATGAAGCTGCGCAGAAAGGATTATCTACGACGTTATTTGAGCGATTGGTGAGGAACAAGAGGTTTGGAGCTAAAATTACGACCATGCTGAATACGCAGTACAGAATGCACGAAGATATCATGGTGTGGAGTTCAGACGCGATGTACGATTCCAAACTCATCGCGGCTGAATCCGTAAGGTTTCGAAAGTTTGAGCAATTCGATAAAGTTTTAACTCTGGTCGATACCACAGGCGAGGACGATAGTTTCATGGAAAATGTTGGCGACGACGACGACGATTCAAAATCAAACTTGGGCGAAGCGGAAATCGTCATGCAAACGATCGAAAAGTTTCTCTCGGATGCGTATAAAATACTCCCAAATGAAATTGGTGTTATCACGCCGTATTCGGGTCAGGTGAGTTTGTTGAGAGAAATGCGCGCTGCACGCGCGGAAGAGAACGCACTGTTCAAGGATATCGAAATATACACCGTCGATGGCTTTCAAGGACGCGAAAAGGAGGCGATTATTATATCCACCGTGCGTTCGAATGAAAATAACGAAGTTGGGTTTCTGAGCGATGCGAGACGTATGAACGTCGCCGTAACGAGAGCGCGCAAACACGTGACGTTAATATGCAATTGTGAAACAGTGAGTAAAGATACTTTTTTAGCACATTTACTTCAATATTTTGAAGAGAACGGAGAGCTTGTGTCGAGCGCACAGCTTCGTCTTTGAGAAGGGAAGAAGAAGAATTGTCTGTATTAATTGTAGTATGTTTTAGAGTAAAAGTAGAGCGCCGCAAAATGCGAAAATTTTAACCAATGCGACCGCGTGCCCCGTTTGATCGCAAAGATCTCGATCGCAACCCTA
>MDSY01077963.1_pt1 | contig 11686 bp, 9 predicted proteins | sample 811131 | NCBI WGS metagenome assembly MDSY01 (sample SAMN05326643, study PRJNA326480) | marine metagenome | isolation source: seawater | place: Atlantic Ocean: South West | collected 2010
CAGTTCAATCTAGAATCGACTAATGAATCCGAAGTCGATGGTGAGGTTTTGGATGTCATCACTACTTTGTCCATACTTGGTATCCACATATAAATTGGTATTATCAGCCAGGTAATATTTCGCCCCTAATGCGGCGGTGTAATAAAAGCTATTATCATCACCCGTGTACGATACCGATGTCTCGTTAATTTTATAATCTTGTTTATCGCCTGCCACCATATACTGATTAGACACCCCAAACCGGGTATTCACATCTACGGTTTTCTTCGCATTTTTGTAAGTCATACCATAAAGGATTCGACTTTGGATTTGCGTCATATCACGACTATCCACTTTGTATTCACCGGCGGTGTAATCTTCGTTATAGGCTTGGACCAAGTCAGCCCCCACACTCAATTCATGTGTGACACGTTCCACTTTTAAGAACTCAGTGAGCCATTCAGCACCAGCACTGATATAGCTGGAAGTATAATCACCGGAGACTTTTTCTGAGGCCGTGCTCGTACCTAAGTTGTTATTTAGCACCGTACGTTTGGCATCATTATCTGACATTCCCACTAACACTTTTGCAGAGAGATTCCCGCCCATCACATCTTCCGCAATCGCGGGTAGGAATAAACCGGCAAGGAGTGAGTTACTTTCGGTGGTTTGTTTGGCTAAGCCCGCACCATAATTATCTTGACTGACTTCGAAGTTAACGAGAACTTCCATCGGAGTTTCTGTGTTTTCTAAAACGTAACCGACGGTGACACCGCCCGCATTACCTGAGATTTCAGATTGGTCTTCATCACGTTTGTCATGCCCATAGTAACTATCCATATAGTAGCCAGTCGGTCGTTGTCCTTCGGTGTATAAACGTTGACGTTCACTTAAGACATCATTGATTGGATCCATTCTTCGATAAAGAATATGTGCTTGGTTATCAATATCAGCAACACCCATACTTTTAGCCGAACCTGACACAATCGGTTTAGACGTATCTTCTAATGTCCAAGTCGTGCCATCAGTATCTAAGTTATAACTAGCCGCTTTACCCATATCAAACCGTAAGGTATTAGTCGTGCCCCCATTGTTTTCTAATCCACCAATAAAGCTTGCCCCTTGTTTAAAGATGAAGGTATTAGATTGTGAATCTGCATCTACTGAAATCGCTTGATCACCCCCTAAGGAATGCGCTGCGCCAGATAATGTAATCGTGTTTGAATCCGAATTTGTGAAACGGATAGGTTCGCCACTACCACCGGTACTTGAAGTGGTAATATCACCATTGATGGTAATATTGTTGGAGTCAGATGCATTTAAATCAAGACCCGCTGCATTATCCCCTGTCGTCGTTATATTCCCAGTTACATTGATGGTATTGGAGTCACCTGAAGTTATTATAATACCTTCTCCATTAGTCCCTGATGTAGTGATATCTCCTGTTAGATTGATGGTATTTGAACCCGCCGAGAGAATCCTAAATCCGTCAAGTTTACTCACTATGTTACCTGTCATGGTGATATTGTTTGAGTTTGACGACTCTATATTAAAGCCGTGGCCATTAGTGGAAGAAATATTTCCATCAACTACAATCGTATTAAGCGATGAGCTGGATAAATGTATTCCTGCATCAAAATTTCCAGTGGTTGACAAATTTCCTATCATATTTAATACATTGTTATCGGTGCTATTGAATAAAATGGCATCCCTTTCTGCCTCATCGCTTCCAATGTCACCTGTAAAATTTAATGTATTCGGACCAGCCGAAAATGTAATACCAACATTACCATTACCAGGTGATATATTTCCAATTAGGTCGAATGTTTCATTAGCCTGTACAACACCTATTGTACAAGGCCCTATAATTTCGCCCGGTGTATTTACAGCTAAATCACATTCTGCAGCCATCGTTTGAGTGCTAAAAAAAGGTGCGCTGAGTAAGGCGAGCAGGCTACTGTATTTGAGGATGGTTTTTTTCAATTACTTTCCTTTGTCTGATTTAATTAAATATAAACAACCAAATAAAGAAACAAATTGAGCAATCTTTATTATTTTTAAATCCAGTATAAATTAATTTAATCCATCTACCAAATTTTCTTGACTAAATTCACACGCTTAAATACACTTATCTATACACATTAACCATTGATTAAAATGTAACTAAATCAATAGGTTAGGGTAGTTATCAGGGGATAGAGCATCCTCCTCCTAAGGGGATAGGCAGAACCATCTAGAATCGACTAATGAATCCGAAGTCAACGGTGAGGTTTTGGATGTCATCACTACTTTGAACATATACTTCGTTAACTTTGAGTATCTCACTGCTACATTGTTAACAAAATCCTTATTTAATATTTTAGAAATTTTCTATCAAAATTTTTGTTCCATAAAACCCTATTAGAGTTTAAAGTAAACCATAATAAAATTTAAATAAACATTATTACGTTAAATTACGAGGATAGAAGATGGCAGAGCTAAATCAAGGCACTACTATTTATGCAGGATTTTACAGGAGATACGCTGCACTTACGCCAGAAATAACTTTATTTCTTTTCCTTTCTTACATTTGGCTTCTGATAAGTCCCTCATCACACCTTGAATATTTATATTTAATGAACGCTGATTCCGAACTCTTATCGGAACATGAAAAAATTCTTTCCATTTTATATAATGTTGGTCTGGGTCTTATTTTTATCTTTTACTATTCATTCATGCTTTCCAGAAGTGGGGCTACCTACGGTAAAAAGATTTTAGGGATTAAGGTAGTATCTTCTGTGGATGGAGCGTATATCGGTTTTGGTGGAGCATTTCTAAGATATATTGGGTTTGTAATTTCTTGCATGCTCTTATTCCTCCCGCTGATCATCCAACCATTTACCAAAAGAAAGCAGGCACTTCATGATAAGACATCAAAAACCGTTGTGATTGATGAAGAGGGTAGGTCAGGTTGGGTTACCTTCCTTGTTTTTATTGCCTTATTCGCCTCATTTGGCTTATATGTTTATCAGATAGCGTCAACAGAGGAGGGAAGAAAAGCTATACAAGAGATGGAGAAAAAATCGAATAACGCCTACCTAGTGCAAGCACAAGAAGCTTTGAATGGTGCAATCGTTGACCAACTTGAGAGCAACCTGCCAATTGCAAGTGAGATCACTGAGGAAGCTCCTTCTTCACAAGCGTTAATCGAGGGACAAATATTACCTATAAATTCACAGGATAATGCTATAACGAATTTTCAAAAGATTAATTTCGACGAAGAATCAAGCGCTGTTGTCGATATATTAATTGACTTCAACTCTATTAAAAGAGATAGAAATAAACGCACGGCAAATATTTTATATAATGATATAGCTCAAAACACATCAATTTCACAAAATATTGAGGTGAATTGTTACAGCTACAAAGTAAGTAGTGATGCAAGAAGTTATTCAGAGCTTAATGGTCAAGGCCAAGAAATGGATTCACCAGAGGATTCATTTAAAGATCGACCACTCGAACCTATGACTATTGATATGTTGGCGTTTACAATTATTTGCGGCAGTCAGCTTCAATTGCAAGAAATAAAACTACCTACATCAGCCAATGCACCAGACCGAGTTATAGCCTTTGATCCTTCGACTGCCTTTTTTAAGGATAACAGGGCCAGAGTTTGGGCCACAATGACTATGAGAGTTCCAACTCCAGAAAAATTCGGAGCTGAATTCTTGTCAATGAGTACTTTTAATGAAATTAACTGTGAAGATAATTCTCAAAGAATGTTGCTGCTTAATGCATACAAAGGAAAGTTCGAAACATTTATGGACGCACAAATTTCTGAAGAGGGAATCGCAGGATTACCTTTTAAAAAAGGCACGCTCCCTGGTGATGCGGATACTGCACTGGCTGAAAAAGTTTGTGGAATGGAGCGCTAATATGTATCTAATGAGGCTCTAATGCTTTCAAATCTTCTTGAAAATAAGCTAGTCCTTTCTCTCCTAGTTATCATTCCTGTTTACGTTCTTTACTTCCACGATTGGGAAGACACATTTATCAAAGATGAAGTAACAACCGATTATTTTTATAATTCAACAGTTAAAGATTTTAATGGCAAGGATGTCCCTCTCAATAAATATAATAATCAGTGGGTTCTTGTGAACTTTTGGGCGACATGGTGCCCACCCTGTAGGGCCGAGATACCAGATTTAAATCGGTTTAATCAACTTCATAGTAAGGGTATAAAGCTGATTGGTATTGCGGTAGACGATAAAAAGGCTGTTAAAAAATTTGTAAATAAGGTGCCGATAGGCTACACCTCTCTTATCTCAAATAACGAGGGTATGAGTATCTCAAGATCATTGGGTAATGATAAAGAATTTTTACCTTTTACGGTTTTAATTAACCCCCAAAATCAGCTTGAGATGGTTTTTGTTGGGATGGTAGACCTTAGAAAGTTAAATGAAATGCTCGGGGAATTGAGACGGACTAAAAGAATGGATAAGCAAGGTCGAATAAAAAATAATATATCTCATCCATTGGCACTTATTAACTTAAAGATTTAAATTCATTTATTAAAATTTTAATACGCCCATACTCTCTAGTCGTTTTTTGAGCTAACCCGTACCTTAAATCCAACAAGCGATCATTTATTTCTTTTAACTTAGCTATTTTCTTATTTTTTCTGCCTTTGAGTGAATGATTAAGTCGTTCTAAGCTACTTTCTTCATGGATTACATAACCCTGTGAAATCAAAATTATTCTCCATTTTTCTTCAAGTCGTTGATATTTGTTATCAAATAAAAATGAAAAGTTCTTAAATAAAAGTAATAGGGCTAGCAAGATAACCCCCGGAATAGCTATCGTGAGAATAAGCTTTAGTAATGCTTTAGAGTTAAAACTATCTTTATTGGTATTTGTATAACCATAATCGAGAATTTGGTCAGTTAATGAGGTATTTATATAATCAAAATACAACGCAATGGTCTGGTATAAGTTAACTTCAAAACCATCGAGATTCATATTTGATAAGTTAATGGTCCCTTCATCAGAAGCCGTCAGATTTGCAGTGGGATCAATCTTTATCCACTCTCCATCAATTTTAGCCTCAACCCAGGCATGCGCATTCTTTGAAGTAAGCTTGTAGTATTGACCAAAATTATTCCACTCACCTCCCACATAGCCAATAACAATATTGGCAGGAATATTATTTGCCCTTAACGCAATCACTGTTGCCGTAGCGTAATGCGAACAATAACCTCGTTTAAAATCAAAAAAGAAACTATCAATAGGATGATTTGTATCAAAATTTAAATTCTCCAGGGCATAAGTAAAATTCTCCCTAAAATAGTTATTAAGATAATCAACAAATTCATTTTCACTTTTAACTAAGGCATATTTTTCTCTTGACCAACTGACCAAGTCGAAAGCAGAGTTAAATTTTATATTTTCTGTTCTTTGTATTTGGCTTGAAAAAAAAGTTTCAATTTCATATTTTTGATAATTATTTTTGGGTAGTTTTTTTAATATTAGCTCTCCATTTTGATTGGTTGAGGAGGGCAGTTGTGTTTTTAATTTTGCGTAATCTCCAAGGACGGGAAGAGAGAAATTAATATTATCTCTATTCTCAATAATCGTATATTGAAGCTTATCTTCTTTAGGTATTGATGGAATATTGTCTGATTCTTTCTTGCTAATCCATTTATTACCAATATTAAGAGTTAGAACACCCGTTTTCCAATAAGGGATAAAGTTAACTTTATTATCCAATTTAATCTTGTAGACATCAATAACCTCTTCAGCATTAAATATATTTTGTTTTTTATCAAAGTCTAAATAATTCAACATTCCTACTTTAGAGGTCTGGTTGATACCGGCGATTGCAGTTAATTGAAATCTTGGAATCAGAATAAATAAACTTGCAGTCAGAATGCATATCCCTAATACAAATAAAATAATTTTCTTAAAATTAATATTTAATAATTTAAATCGATAACCATATCGGTTATGGACATAAAGGACTAGGAAGCAATTTACCCACATAAATACAAATACAGCAATAATAAAGTCGGGTGTAAAAATAAATATTGAAGCCGATAGAAAGCTTATTAGTGACAACAATAAGGATCTTTCTTGAGAGTCAGAGAAATAGGTGATGGGTAACAATAAGATTAAGAGTATTACCCAAAATTCGGCATGAATAATTTCTTTATATAGAAATAAGCACCCTACAATAAATATAAAATAAAATACTCTAAATAATTTTTGAGACTGAAGCTTTGGGAGCGCAATCACCCAAGCGACTAGATAGGCTAAAAATACCCATTGGGGTAAGTTGGGGAGGTGTAAAAAAATAACTGGTAAAAAAACAAAAAAGAGATAATTGTTCTTAGACCATTGCAAGATATCTGAGAGCTTGATTATAGTCACCTCCTTTAGAAGTATAAAAATGCTTATTTAACTTAAGTTGCCAATCTAATTTATGTTTATCGGAGAAGATGAGCACACCACAGATAATACTTAATCCATTCTCTTTATCATTTTTAGTCAACAAGTCTCCATCAATATAGATTTGATCGTTTTTTTTATGTTGGTTAGATATTTTGGTCAACTTCACATTCTTAGCTAAGTATTTTTTCCAATCTATTTTCTTCATGTGGTCTTGATCAATTGATTTTCGGTAGTAGTCAAAATTATCATTTCCTAGTTGTGCTTGTTTATATTTTGTCAGATACATGTAAAGCTCTTCGTAAGAATTAATAATGACGGGTTTAGGTGTGACGATTATCTTTCCTGGATTTAGCCATACCCAACAGGATACGATGCTAAATGGGAATAAGGATTTAACTTGGATAGCATCCATTTTTCTCGATCCCCTATGAATACCAAAAAAAGGATACTTAACCACTCTATTTGCAAATTGAATGTCATGCTCAGGTAACAAAACCCTATACTTGATTGATGGAGCAGATAGTTTAAGCGGAACCGATTTGTGGAAAGTCGGAATATAGATAAAATCGTTATCGGTTTTAATACTTATGTTGAGCATGTTGTCAGCAGACCACAAGATAGATAAAAAGAAGATAATCATCTGAAATAAGATGATAAGTAATAAAAAATTATTCTCTAATCTTGCTGATAAAACAAAGCCTCCCACAAGGGCAAATCCCAGATAGATACCAAATCTTGTCGGGAGTGCATAAAGTTGCCTTATGGAGTGTATTGAATTTTTATTTGAATTTTTTTTAAGATCATATTTTTTGATAATTTTTTCAAAAAAATTCATTTTTCTAGGGTATTTTGACCTCTTTGACTACTTCAACTAATATTTTTTCGAGTTCACCGTCTGACATTCCTGCCATACGATGTCTCATATTAGGCAAGAGGACTGATTGAATGTCTTCCGGAACAACAAAGTCTCGATCATTTAATGCGGCGAATGATTTAGATAAGTTTTTTAACTGAATTCGTGGACGAATAGCTAACTTTTTATTTGTCTTTGTCTCTATTAATGAAATAATATTAAGTAAATAATTGATTAATTTTTCATCAATATGTACGAGATTACTTGCAGCAATCATTTTCTTAAAATTAAGCTTGTTTGTTTGTTTTCCTTCTTTGGTTAGTAAAATATTTCTATACAGTTCATCGGATATTTCATCCATCTTGATGCAAATGCTAAAGCGGTCGATTTGTGATTCAGGTAAATCAAAAACTCCCGTTTGTTCTCTTGGGTTCTGGGTGGCTATGACAAAGAATGGCTTTGATAATAAATGTGTTTTCCCCTCTATACTCACTTGAAGCTCCTCCATTGACTCTAGCAGCGCTGATTGTGTCCTTGATGGGGCTCTATTTAACTCATCAATAAGAAGGATATTGGTAAAAATTGGGCCCTTGATAAAGGCTAATTTATTATTTTTTACTTTGTTATAACCCAAGATATCCGCCGGCATCAAATCATTCGTACATTGAATTCGATTGGTTGAAAGGTTTGATATATTTGCAATTTTTTTGGCTAATACTGTTTTTCCTGTCCCTGGGATATCTTCAATTAAAAGATGACCGCCTGCAAATAGACATGTTTGTGCTAATTTTTCGGCAGAAGGTTTAGGTAATGTATATTTTTGCATATCTTTAATTATATATATATTTTTAAAAGAGTAGAGTGTATCTATATATAAGGTTTTTTGAAATAAATCTTTAATGCTAATCAATATGATTTTATTTCAGGTGTAATGAAATTTATGCTTAATAATAAAGTAATAAGATGGTTTTTTTTAGGTATCTGTTTTTTTGGAGCTTTGGTTCTTCTTTTTTATAAGCATGGAGGAGATAACTTTCGAAGTTTTGATCCCAGGTATTCTGTTGCAGATGGTTCTATTACGGTCTATTCGGAGCAGTCTGATCTAAACCCAAATAATCTAAAAATTACAATACAAAATCATACAAAAGTGGATAGAGCCGTATTGGTTGTTGCGCTAAAAAAAAATGATAAGGATACAAATTCTTTATTACCCGAAACCAAATGGTCTGATGAAGTTGCATCAAAGTTAGCTGTAAATATTTCATCGGAATCTGAAATGATCTATCAAATGTCTTCGGAATCAAATAAAAAACTTTTAGAGGATAATTTAACTTTTTTTCACGATAGTCTTGGAAAATTTGGAATGCCTGAATTGCCCAATAATGAAATTATCTTACCCATTGCCAAAGGACCACTGTTTGTCATGATTCAAAGTGGGGATTGTCCTGGTTCGACACATCTGACCGAGCAAGATAAATTTGCCGTTGATATTGGTGCAGATGAAGGCACACCTATTTTAGCTGCAATGGATGGTGTTGTTATGGAGGTTGTTGATCACTTTACCGAAGCAAGCTCTGACCCTAGCTACATGAGTAAAGCGAACTATATTGAAATTTTTCATCCGGTAGGGTACTTGACAGCTTATGTTCATAATAAGCATAGAAGTGCAAAAGTGAAGGTTGGTGAAACAGTTAAAAAAGGCCAAGTTATTGCTGGAATAGGAAATACTGGCTATACAAATGCAGGGCCTGGTAAAGAAGTAGATACCTTTCATCTACACTTTGAGTTACAAAAATTTGGACCTGAATGGCAGGGAAATTTTCGGGGACTATGGAGGGTTGTGGAACCTACCTTTATCTTTGAAAACAACATACCACTAAAACTTGATTGTTATACTTGGTTCCGCATTAAAGAAAATAAGCTGATATCACCTTTTAAAAAAGTCAAGGAAAAGCAGAACCTAAGGTGTAGTCAAGAGATATACCGATCAAAAAGAGGGGATAGTTTGAATAAGATAGCAAAAAAGTTTAAGATAAAAATAAATAAACTAAAGGAGATGAATCCAAAAATAAAATTCCTTAGGCCTAATATGGATTTAAGGGTGTGTGAGTAAGCACGACAAATATGTTCTCAAAAAAATTTATAATTATTTGGTTAATTATCACAGCCGTTGGTTTTGTTACTATGAAAAAGCTTATGATTGATGACAATAATATTCTGACGTATAAATATTATGAGGATTATGTGAGTGAAAAAGAGCTATATGCACAAGCAAATTATAACTGCCCACGACCACTTTTCTCAAAGGCCATATTTATTAAAAAAAAGTGCAATAATGGCACCTGTGTAATTTATTTTGAATGCGTAAAATAAATACAATTTACTTTAAACCATCAAACCTATATTATTTTTTTTAGTGATAATCTAAAAATGATTGGTATCCAGGTCATTAAGATTGCCAATATAAAAGGAATCGCAAGGATTAAAAATAGAAATAAAGAGCTACTGCCAACGTCGTCATGTGGGGCTATAACAAGTAAGGGTTTTGAGCTAATAATACTTTCTTGATCGGCATCAATTTTTATTTCAATTGGGATTGAAGTATTTTTAAAAGCCATAAAATTTATGATATGAAGTCCAAGTTGATCAAAGTATAGATAATTATTTAATAATCCATAATTTGTACCTTCAACTCCATAAGGGAATATATCTCCATTATATTCAAGCTTTGCATAAAGTGGTTTATTATTTATTTGTCCACTTATCTTTTGATATATTATTTGCTTGGGGCATAATTTTTCATCAAAATCCTCAGATCTGTTCCAACTATAGTTACAATCATCCAAGATTTTAACTAAGGACTGATTTTCAAAAATAATATCAATGGTGTATTTGAGGTTATTATTTGGTGTAAATGTTAAATTTATCTCTTGATTATTGTTAAAGGGGATAATTTCTGTTTCAGAAAAAAATAATTGCCCACGACTGAATAAGTGATTGAATAAAAATAAAACGATTAAAATAAGATAAACACTTGTTAATATTTTATTATGTCGACGAAATAAAAAATATAAAACTATGACTATTAAGCTTGTGAAAAAAATGCCGATGATTAGTGCTATTAAGGGTGCCATAGTCGATTATCCGAAATTTTTTTAAATTATATATTTCAATTTAACTAATTTAAAAAAAATTACAATCCTTTCGCGCATTAGTAACAAATTAATACATATAGGACAATAAAACAATGGAACTCATTGAGTTAATAAACTATTTAGGACAGTTTAGCATTGGGTTGGATAAATAATTGGTGGAGGTAAGCGCCACCGTACTACTGCTTTTATACCCCATATATATATATGGCTTTTAAATTAATTAGATATAAATACCCCTAGCTGTACCCCTTAACATATCCAATTATTGGGTATTTTTTTTGCTTTATGGAGGTCATAGTCCAACTAGCTTTAGTACTTATTTTATACACCTGATTGTTTAGATTCTAGACTCGTACTACACACAATCTCAACTAGCTTAATATGCAGATAATATCATGTGATTAGTAAACTATATGTATTACAATCTCTGTAAAACTGCAGTTATCATTGCTAATTCCACAATCTATATCCTTAATAATTAATAATATCCATTATTATTACATATCCCTATTTTGATGAAATAATTTGCCTAAGTTGAAGTATTTAAAAATCATATAAGGGAATGAGATAAGTTTTAATGGTCAAAATTGACCTAAGTTTTAACGCTGAACAATTGAGTAAAAATTAAGTATATTATGCCGTTCTAAGCAATAATTCCCATAACCAGAAAAGTAATCCACCAACTCCAAGACCAATAGCGAACCAAAGAAAAACGATAAGGAATCTTTTAACACTCATAATATTTTTTAAATTATAAAAGAATAAATATTAAACCAAGAGAATTAAATCCACAATAATTGAAGATAAATCTGCGCACAATATTGTCTTTCTTAACGATAGAAAAGAACTCGTTAGAATGTTTAATAAATAGGCAAATGTCTAGATCAATTAAGTGTTTTTGATTGCTAATATAAAAAATAGGGTGTTAAACAGAAAGGCTGTTAAAGGGTGATTATAGAAGACAGATATTTTAAATCCTGTAATAGGAGTTAAGCCTATACCTTATGGCGGTAGACTATTTTCTTATTGAAGAGGTTAAGCATTTATTCTATTTCTTAATTTTCTTTTTTTTCACAGTGTCATGACTTTTATCTGTCTTAATTGAATTGAACTACTTTTGTTATATATGTAAACATAACGATGATAAAAAACTACAATAATTACTAACCCTATAATCAATTCCATAATTAATACTTTCTCGCTTTTGAATCTTCAGATTTATCGTACTATTCATCTACTTCTTTTGAAGTATATAAACAACTTTTAGTAAGAA
>MDSY01022257.1_pt1 | contig 11684 bp, 12 predicted proteins | sample 811131 | NCBI WGS metagenome assembly MDSY01 (sample SAMN05326643, study PRJNA326480) | marine metagenome | isolation source: seawater | place: Atlantic Ocean: South West | collected 2010
ATCTAATTTTGTTAAGCATATATCTGTTACAGAATTTGTAAAAACAGCTTTTTTAAGAGCCAGTAAATCTAGCCAACCACATCTTCTTGGTCTGCCTGTTGTTGCTCCAAATTCATGCCCTTTTTCAGCGAGCATCTTTGCATTATCATCAAATAACTCGGTGAGAAATGGTCCTTCTCCTACTCTTGTACAGTAAGCCTTAGAAATACCTATAATTTTATCTATGTACTTTGGTCCAATTCCTAGGCCCGTTGAAACACCGCCAGCAGTTGTACTTGATGAGGTTACAAATGGGTAAGTGCCATGGTCTATGTCTAATAAAGTACCTTGAGCGCCTTCAAATAATAATGATTTATCAGCCTGCACCCAGTCATATAAAATTCCTTGAGTATCAGTGCAGAAATTATCATATAGATGTTTATAGGAAAGTAATTCAGATATTACTTCTTCTATATCATGAGGCTTTTCTCCGTAAAGTTCTACTAAAAGACGATTGTGATAGTTAACAAGAAGATTGACTTTTTCTCTTAATATTTTTTCATCTCCAATATCACCAAACCTCACAGCCCTTCTAGAGATCTTATCCTCATAAGATGGTCCTATACCTCTTCCAGTTGTTCCGATAGATTCTTTTTTATCTCGCGTTTTATCAATACTAATATGACTTGGAAGAATTAATGCACATCCAGAGCTAACAAAAAATCTATTAGTAAAATCTACACCAGCCTCTTCAAGACCTTTTATTTCTTTGTCTAAAGCTTCTAATGAGAGGACAACACCATTTCCAATAAGGCAATTAACTTTTGGATGAAGAATGCCTGAGGGAGTCAGATGAAGAACAGTTTCATTACCATTAACCTTTATCGTATGACCTGCATTGTGACCACCCTGAAAGCGACATACAGCATGCACTTTTTCACTTAGAGCATCAACAATTTTACCCTTTCCTTCGTCTCCCCATTGAAGACCAAGAATAAGAGTGTTTGAAGCCATAAAATTTACTAGTTAGAAATTTCTTTGCTGTTTAAATACTTTAAGAAATCTGAATTAGCATCTATTAGCATAACATCAGACTTATTTTCAAACGTTTCAACATAAGCTCTCATACTTCTTGTAAATTCATAGAATTCAGGATTTTGTGAAAAGCCTTCAGCATAAATTCTTGCAGCCTCAGCATCTCCTTCACCTCTTAATAATTCTGCTTTTTTGTATGCATCAGCAAGAATAACCACCTTATCTTTATCAGCAATAGCTCTTATTTCTCTAGCAATCTCTTTTCCTTCAGATCTCAGCTCTTCTGCCAATCTATTTCTTTCAGTTCTCATTCTTTCATAAACTGAGTTACTTAAGTTTGAAGGGAGATCTATTCTCTTGACTCTAAAATCAACTATCTCGACACCCAAGTCAGCAACTGAATCATTTAAAGAGTTAAGCATGATATTCATAAGCTCATCTCTTTCCCCAGAGACAACCTCTTTAACAGTTCTTTTACCAAAATTATTCTTTAAGACAAACTCAGATCTTTGAGCAAGTAAGCTATTCAAGCTATTAAAACTTCCATTGTTAGCTTTGTAAAAGACTAAAACATCAGAAATTCTATATTTAATAAAAGAGTCTACTAATAAATATTTACTTTCAACAGTAAGAATTCTATCAGGCTCTTCATCTAAAGTTTGAATCCTATTGTCATATTTTTTAACTTCTTGAATGATCGGAGTTTTAAAATGAAAGCCAACAGGAATTTCTGTTCTTATCGCCTCTCCAAATTGAAATACGATTGCTTCTTCTTTTTCATTGACAATAAAAAAGCTGTTTGCAGCAATTCCAATTAATAAAGCAGCAGCAACAATTGAAAATGTACTTTTATTCATCAGACTCTCCTCTTAAAATTCTTAACTTGTTTTTATCTAAATCCATTAAGTTGCCTTGATTCATCATTTTATCTAGTGGAAGCATCATAAGATTATTTCCACTATCTATATCAATCATAACTTTTGTTGTGCTTGATAAAACTGATTGCATTGCATCGATATACATTCTATCTCTGGTTACTTTAGGTGCTTTTTCATATTCTTCTAATAACTGGGTAAATCTTCCAACTTCTCCTTCTGCATTAGCTACAACTTCTAGCAAATACCCTTCAGCATTTCTAATTCTAGCTTGAGCTTGTCCCCTTGCTTCTGGAACGATTGTTAAAGCATAACGTTCAGCTTCATTTTGAAGTTTTTCTTTGTCTTCTCTAGCAGCAACAACATCATCAAATGAATCTTTTACAGCTGGAGGTGGATCAGTTTTTTCAATATTTACTTGCTGAACAAGCAAGCCAGTAGCATAATCATCTAATATTTGCTGGAGTCTTATTTGAACTTCTTGAGCAATATTTTCTCTACCCACTGTAAGTGTTTGCTCAAGTGTATTATCACCAACAACGTGTCTTAAGGCGCTTTCAATTGCTTGCCTTAGACTTAGTTCAGGATCATTAACATTAAGAACAAAATCTTTTAAATTGGCAATTCTATATTGCGCAGAAACAGTTACATCTACAATGTTTTCATCTTTTGTAAGCATACTGTTTGTCTGAGTATATCTTCTAGTCAAAGATACATTTTCGATATAACGCTCATCTATACCAGCTAATCTGAAATTTAAACCTTCTTGCTGCTCTTCATGAAACACACCAAGTCTTAAGATAACGGCTCTTTCTGAAGCATCTAGCTGATAGATGCATTGAGATGCATAAACTATCAAAAATCCAAACAATGCATATAAAAATATTCTAGTAGATGGAATCTTAAATCCCCCATCATCTCCTCCAGATCCTCCAGATCCTTTAGAGGAAGATTTTTTTCCTCCCAATATAGAAGAAAATTTCTTTATTAACTCGTCAAAGTCAGGTGCGTCGTCTTTGCCGCCCCATGGATCTTTATTTTGATTATCCCAATTCACAATGATATTACCTCGTTATTTCTTATATTATAAACTGTATCTATGGGCTAAAAGATATATTTAAAGAGAAGTTACCAATCTTTTAATATCTTCTTTGATTATATTCTTAGATTTAATGTCATAAAAATTAATGTCATCCCATGATCTAAGCCATGTTATCTGTCTCTTAGCTAATTGTCTTGTTGCATAAAGTGCTTTATTGAAAAATTCATCAGCATCGTAATCTTTATTAATAAAGCCAATTGCTTGTTTATAATTAACAGATTTTCTAATTGGATGATCTTTAGGAATATCATATTTAGTGAAAAGTTCATTTACTTCATTTACAAGACCGCTTTCAATTATATTTTTTAGACGATCTTCAATTCTAGAGTGGAGCAATGATCTGTCCTCTTCATATATGGCATATTGTTTAATGTTAAATTTATCTTTTAATAGATTTTTATTTTTTAGCCCAATTAGAGAACTAAATGGTTTTCCAGTTACCTCTATTACCTCAAGGGCTCTAACTATTCTTTGCTCATCAGATGTTTGAATTTTTTTTGCATAAATTGGATCTTCTTTTAAGAGTTTAGAATAAAGTATTTCAAGCCCTTTATTATTCTTAATATCTTCCAATTCTTGTCTATAAGTCTGATTGCGATGCGGTAGATCGTCCAAACCACTTAAAAGAGATTTAAAGTACATCATTGAACCTCCGACAAAAAGAGGAAGCTTATCTTTTCTATGAATTTCATCTATTAAATCTATTGATTGCTTATAAAAATCAGCAACAGTAAAGATAGAATCAGGCTCTATACAATCAATTAGGTGGTGAGGATATTTTGAAAGAATATTTGGCTCTGGCTTTGCTGAACCTAAATCACATCCTTTGTATACCATCACAGAGTCAACGCTAATGATCTCTACAGGAAGTGATTTATGTATATCTATTGCAAGTTCAGTTTTACCTGAGGCAGTGGCCCCAAGTATAAATGCGATTGATTTTTTTTTATTAGAAGAAGTTATTATCTTTTCTTAAAGAGCTTCTTCATTAGTTTCACCGGTTCTTATTCTAACTACTTCTTCAATTGGTGATACAAATATCTTACCGTCGCCTATCTTCCCTGTTGATGCTGCTTCGACAATAACATCTTTAACCTGTTCGACTAAATCATCAGATATAGCGATTTCAATTTTAATTTTAGGAAGAAAATCTATTGTATATTCTGAACCTCTATACAATTCGGTATGTCCTTTTTGTCTTCCAAAACCTTTAACTTCAGTCATTGTCATGCCAGTTACACCGATTTTATCTAGTGCAGTTCTGAGCTCTTCTACTTTAAATGGTTTAATTATTGCAGTTACTAATTTCAATTTCTCTCTCCTCTTATAATCTTTAAAATACTTTTATATTGCTTTTCTGTTGATCCTGAATTTTCTTCACAAACCCTTAAAGCCTTTTCAGTCATATCATCTCTTAATTTAATATCATTTAGCAAGGTATTGAGGGCATTAAATATATGTTCATCCTTATTGAGGTAAATACAGGCATTCTCTTTGGTAAATAAATTTAAAATATCCTCAAAATTCTGCATGTAAGGCCCAACTATAAATGGACATCTATGGACAGCGGCTTCAATAAAATTATGTCCTCCATATTCTTTAAACAAACTTCCTCCAATAAAAGCTACAGAAGCTAGTGCATAAAGTTTAGGCAAGAATCCTGTAGCGCTAATAATTACCACCTCTTGAATATCAAAATCTTTAGGTATTGATTTGTAAATAGTTGAATGAAGGCTCAACTTATCTAAATTTTTCTTTATAGAAGCTGCTCTTTCTGGATGACGTGGAGCAATTATTAATTTTATATTAGAATTTTGACTCTTAAGCTTTTTATAAGCTTCTATTATTAATTCATCTTCTTTTTTATGAGTACTTGCAGCAAGAATTATTTTTCTTTCAACAAAATTGTCTTTGTATTCTTTAGGATTAACATCCATATCAAACTTAGTTGACCCAACAATTTTAATTTTTTCTAGTGGTATTCCTAGCCTATTAAATCTATCTTTATGAGCTTCACTTTGGACGAAAACCATTGATAACTTGTTCATAGTACTTCTCAATAAGAAGTTTACTCGGGCATACCCCTTGAAAGATTTTTCTGACATTCTTCCATTGGCAATAATAATAGGTATTCTTTTTAAATGAGCATTAGAAATCATAGATGGCCATATTTCAGTTTCAAATAAAATTAATGCTGATGGATCAAATGTTTTAAAAAAACCTGAAACAAAAATACTTAGATCCCAAGGTACATAGACAACCTCCAGTCTTGATCCGTACAAGCTTTTTGCTTCTCTTAGCCCAGTAGGAGTTGATACAGTTAGTACTACATCGTGTTCGTTTAAAATATTATCGACTATCTTCTTCGAAGAGATAACTTCTCCTAAACTTACCGCATGAAACCATACGAGTTTTTTAGTTAAATTTTTGTACTTATATAGTCCAAATCTGTTTAAGAAATTTAATCTGTAATCTGAGTCTTTTAAACTTTTTATAATTACTCTAAAAACCATAAATGGCATTAAAAAAAGCAACAACAAATTATATAAAAACAGATTCATTTTTCATTCATACATATTAATAATGTAATAATACAGCTTAAAAACATATGAATAGAATTTTATTAATACTTCTTGTCGGTTTATGGAGGCTTGTAATGCTTCTTCCTAGGTCTGTTCATTTATATCTTGGTTCGTTATTGGGGTTTCTTTTCTTTAAATCATCAATGAAAAGAAATGCATACAGCAAAAAAAATATAGATCTATGCTTCCCTGATTTATCAGATGCAGAAAGGAACCAGTTGCATAAATCAAATATATTATTATCAGGAAGGATTCCGTTTGATTCAGGAATTTCATGGTTTTGGTCAGATAAAAGAATTAATCGTTCTATTTCATACAAGATTAAAGGACTGGAAAAAATAAAAGAAGAACAAGAAAATAAAAATGGCGTTTTACTTTTTTTTAAACATTCACTGCATCTTGAGCTTGATGCCAGGTTAATATCAATGAATGCAGAGACGTATGGTGTTGAGAGAACCCATAACTCTGACTCCTTTGATTCAATCCAGGCCTCTGGAAGAGCAATGAGTATGGCAGGAGCTTGTGATAGAAATAATCCAATAAAATTTATAAGGTGGCTTAAAAAAGGTAAAACTGTTCTATATGCTACTGATCAAGACTATGGCATGAGTCAATCTGAGATTGTTAATTTTTTTGGGGCTCCCTGTGCAACCATATCAGCACCATTAAAAATTATAAGAAGTACAAACTCCAAAGCATATTTTCTAAATACTTTTTTTGAAGATGGGGTTTATGTTCTTGATATTGAAGAGCTAGATACCAGTCAAACACTCGATATTGATTTTTCTAAATACTTAAATAAGTTTATGGAAAATAAAATCAAGAAAAACCCAAATGAATATTTATGGCAACATCGAAGGTTTAAATCAACACTAGGAAAAGTAAATTTCTATGGATAACTTAATGAAAGATTTTAATTCTATTAAAGGGTTTTTGGCTCATGAGGAAGGTATTTTTCTTTACAACTTAACCAAAAAATATTGCTTGAGTAATTTTGCAGTTGAAATTGGATCTTACTGCGGAAAGTCTGCATGTTATATAGGACAAGGTTGTAAGGAGAATAAAACTTATTTGATTACTATCGATCATCATAGAGGCTCTGAAGAGCAACAATATGGTGAAGAGTATTTTGATCCAGATGAGTACGACTATGAGAATAAAAGAGTAGACACTATGCCGACTTTACTTAAAAATATTAATAACTTTAAGTTAAATGAATTCATTAGGCCAATGATAAGTAGTTCACAGTCAGCATCAAGAAAAGTGCATGATAGTATTGATTTAGTATTTATCGATGGTAGCCATACCTTTGAATCAGCCCGAACAGATTTCGCTTCATGGAAAAACAAGATACGTAATGGTGGAATTTTAGCGATTCATGATATTTACGATACTGAAGAAGAAGGTGGGCAAGCGCCAAAAGAAATATACGAAAAGGCACTACAAGAAAACTTTATCTTAATTGATAGAGTGAATAGTTTAGTCGCTCTTCAAAAGACCGTTTAGATGAAGAAAAATATTTCCATTATCACCTTTTCTATCTTTATAGTTTGATATTGCATGAGCAGCTATTATAAGCGCTGCATTAGTCCAGGTTGATTTCTCTTCAGGCCAAAAAATTTTTAAATCATATTGATAGCCTGTCGGAAAGACTCCTTTAGGATCTTGAAATTGCATTATATTTTTGAAAATTTTATTTGCCGTATCCTCTTCTCCAACGACTAAAGCTGCAATTACACATTCTGAACTTTCTGCAATCGTAACCCAAGGCTCTTCTTCAACGCATTTAACTCCCAAGCCTTCTTTATAGAAATTTTTAAGATTTAATTTAAATTCATTCTTATCTTTTTTTATTCCGGCCAAATAAGGATAATAGAAGTCCATAGAAAACCTCGATCTGTCTACGCCATCTCTATCAAATTTTTCATTCCACTTTTTTAAATCTATATCTATCAGGCTTTCATTATTCAATGCCTTAAGTGATAAAAAAATAGACATTGTTGCAGTTATAAGAGAATTATCTGAATATCCATTCTTATCTTTTGCCCAAAAATAATAACCATCTTTATCTTTAAAATACTTTAATGTATCAAAAATATTTTCTAATTTAGATTCGAACTCATCTATCTTAGGTTCATTTCTTCCCATTAGCCTTGCTTGCATAAGAGGTAATGCAACGTAAGGAGCGTGGTGACTTTCAAAATGATGTTGAGTAGATTCTTGGTTTTTAAATTCAGGAGAAATTAATCCATCTTTATTAATATTATTAAAAAACCAAGCAAGGCCTTTATCAAATGCATCCCATTCTTTATAAATAGCTAAAGCAATTAAACACTCACAATGATCCCAAGGGTCACATTTTCCTTTTTCATCCCATGGAATTGATCCATCTTCTAATTGATTAAAAATAATCCAATCTTTTGCTGGCTCAAGCTTGATTCTTGAATCTTCCCAATTCATTTCTTTTCAAAGTAGAGTGCTATACTTTTTCCTAAAATAGGATTTAATGATTTATCCAAAAAATCTATCCACTTTGGCTTTTGTAGAATATGTATTTCTAAGAATTTTTTATACCATCCAACAAGTATATTTGTTTCTTGTGACTTCCAAAAAAGACACCTTAACCACCAATACGCAGAGTGAACAGAGTGGAATCTTTCGGATTGAATAAAATTAAAACCCCTTTGAGAAACATCATTGATGAGGTTTTTTTTCTTGAAGATTCTTAAATGACCACCAGGTTGATTTTGATATTCTGTTGATAGTGCCCAACAAATTTTTTCAGGGAATTCAGCAGGGACACTAGCCAAAAATTTACCACCTGGTTTTAAAACTCTATTTATTTCAGATATAGCATCTCTATATTCATGCAAGTGTTCTAAAACCTCAGAACAAACAACTAGATCAAAAGTGCTATCTCCAAATGGAAGGGAATAGGCTGAACCACTCAAAAAAGTAGTTGTTTTATTGCTTAGTGATTCAAAAAGCTCCAAGCCCTCTAATGACTTATCTAATGATTCCAGATGGGGGTCTAGTCCAACACATTGAAGATTTGGAAACTTTTGCATGGCTCCAAATATATGCCTGCCCTCACCACATCCAAGGTCAAGCATTATCCCATTTTCATTATCTAATTTAACTTTATTAAAATTAAAGGTCAGCATCTTTATGATCCTCTATGGTTTTAAAAATTATATTTTCATACTCTTGAGTAATTTTTAACCAATTAAAGTTATCAATTATATGCTGTCTACCCTTTTCAGCAATAAGTTTGTATTGATCATAGTTATTAAAAATTTTATTAATAGAGTTAGTTAAAGTTTCCACATCTTTCGGAGGGATTAAAACTGAATACTCTCCTGTAAGCTCTGGAATTGAAGATGTTTTTGCTGCAATTAGAGGAACACCACAACTCATAGCTTCAATAACAGGGTATCCGAAACCTTCATATAAAGAGCTAACTATAGAGATTGAACTCTTAGCATACTCTTTAGCAATACCTTCTTTAGTTAGGCTAGTCTTGAATTTAACTTTATTTTGGATATTTAGTTTTTTTATTAATCTTGAAGTATGTCCATCTTCTTTGAGCTGTCCTATAACTATTAATTCTATTTCTGGCAGACTTTTTTGAAGAATTGATAAAGATTTTAAAGAGTAATCTAAACCTTTAAGAGGAACATCAGCACTTGCAGTAGTTATTAATCTATACGGCTTTCTCTCAATATTATCGTAAGGTGAAAAAATATCAGTATCTAAACCATTATTAATTACTGATATTTTGTCTAAATTACAATTAAAGTCATTAGCTATATCTTTTTTTGAGTTTTGGGATGGGGTTACAATTCTCTTTATTTGGGGAGCAACTTTTTTTTGCATTTTTAAAAATGAATACCATCTATATCTAGACAATTTATATAAAATTTTAGAGCTTGCATCGAGTTCATAGCTAAAATCTTTGGTTATTGGGTGGTGAATGATTTCTATTACTGGGAAATCTTTTTGAATTTCTAGCATTCCATAGCTTATAGATTGATTATCGATAACAATGTCATACTGCTTTTCACTGAGAAAGTTTTTAGCTCTTACTCCAAAAGTTCTCATTTCAGGAAACCCTCCAAACAAAGCAGAAGTAAATTCATAAAAATCTATGAGTTTTTTTTTCTTTTTGTTAGTAAATATTTTTACTCTTTCCTTGAATGAAAAGGTTTGAAAAAGATTTAAGCCCGGGAGTTCTATTAAGCTAACTTCATTAGTAAGATTTGGGTATGGGGGGCCCGAGATAACATCAACTTCGTGACCCATAATACTTAATGCTTGAGAAATATCATGAACATATACTCCTTGACCGCCACCAAATGGTGCACTTCTGTAGCTAAGAATTGCGATTTTAAGTTTAGGCAAGATACTAAAGTTACTTAACTAAGCTAAGCCAATCTTTGTATAAATCATTTCGACCATAAATAATATCACTATAAGTATCTTGAAGTTTTTCTGTTACTGGTCCTCTTGACCCGAGACCAATTTTTTTATTATCAATATTAGAAATTGGTGTGATTTCAACAGCAGTTCCTGTAAAAAAAGCCTCATCACTTGCTAGTAAATCTTCATAAGTCAAATTCTTTTCCACTAACTCATACCCGAGGTCCTTAGCTATTTGTATAACAGATTTTCTTGTAATTCCATTTAGGCAATGATCTGTTAATGGAGTGCTTATAATGTTGTCTTTTATAAGAAATATATTTTCACCACTTCCTTCTGAAATATAACCATTTTTGTCTAACAACAATGCCTCATCGGCACCCTTCCTAATTGCCTCATGAAGCGCCATAGTAGAGTTGATATATGTTCCAATAATTTTATACCCAGAATGAAGAGGATTGCTATACTGCTCGTAAGACGATTTAATTATTGAGATTCCAGCTTCTTTGGCTTCAGGGCTCATATAAGAAGGCCATTCCCAAGCTGCAACAGCGACATTAACTGATAAATCTGTTGCTCTTATTCCTAAAGACTCGCTTCCAAGAAATACAATTGGTCTTAAATAACCTTCTTGTAAATTATTTTTTAAGAAAATATCTTTTTGAACTTGATTTAACTCTTCAGGAGAATAAGGAATAACTATACTTAGTTCCTTTGCTGCTTCGAAAAGCCTATTTGTATGATCTTTCAATCTAAATATTGCAGGTCCATTATCTGTATTATAGGCTCTTACCCCTTCAAAGCACCCAGTACCATAATGCATGGTGTGAGATAAAATATGTACAGAAGTATCTTCCCATTTTTCATATGAGCCATTCTTCCAGATAACTTTTGATTCGGTGTTTACAAACATATATACGAGATATAATAACGGTGCATTATTATGACAAACTAAAACAAATAACTAAAGGAAAAAAGATGAATGTAGATGTCTCAATATTTAGGGAATATGATATTAGAGGAACTTATCCTGAACAACTTAATGAAGAAACAATTAAATTAATTGCTTATGCTATTTCAAAAAAATGTTATGAAGAGGGAGTTGATACATTGGCTGTTGGAAGAGATGGGAGATTATCTGGTGAATCATTATTAAACGCATTTTGTGAGGGACTTGCAGATTCAGGAATTAATGTGAACAACATTGGTCTGGTTACCAGCCCCCTTCTTTACTTTGCTGCAAAGAAGGAAAATTCTAAAAGTGGAATAATGATTACAGGTAGTCATAACCCTAAAAATTATAACGGTATAAAAATGGTTATTGGGGATAAGCCAGTAGCAGGAACAGAAATACTATCACTGATAAAGGATAATAACTTTAATAAAATTTCTGCAAAGGGAAATATTGAATATAACGATATAAAGAAGGTCTATATAGATGAGGTTTGTAAAAATATTAATTTAAAAAATCCTCAGAAATTAAAAGTTGTTTTAGATTGTGGTAATGGAGCTGCAGGATGCATTGCACCTGACCTTTTCAAAAAATTAGGGTTTGATGTTCATGAGCTTTTTAGTGAAGTAGATGGAAATTTTCCTAATCATCATCCGGATCCTGGAAAAGTCGATAACTTAAAAGATCTGATATCAGAAGTTACAAAATTAAATGCCGATGTAGGTTTGGCTTTTGATGGA
>MDSY01042375.1_pt1 | contig 11684 bp, 11 predicted proteins | sample 811131 | NCBI WGS metagenome assembly MDSY01 (sample SAMN05326643, study PRJNA326480) | marine metagenome | isolation source: seawater | place: Atlantic Ocean: South West | collected 2010
TGTAGTTATTTCGTATCTTAATTTACCATCTAAAATATCACCTAATTGTACTAAATGACTATCCATGCCTATCCAATCTAAATTATCATTTATTAATTTAATTTTTTTTAACAATTTAATAAGTACATTACAATCTCCATGAATATCACCTATCGCATATATTTTAGAAACATTTTTATATATATCCTTATATTTTAATGGACATATATATTTATTAAAAGAATTATCTGTTTTTTCGATATAGTGTTCTCTATTTTTAAAGTTTATAGTGTTTATTTTATCTATATAATTCATTATATTATAATAAATTACAATAATTTAAAATTATTTTTAATTAAACAACATTTAATTAGTTATTATTTGTGAATAAAATGTTTAATTAGAAAAAAAATGTTTAATTATCTTATATGGAACAAATAGAAAATAATTTATCTAGTGTATTAGATAATACAAGCGTTAATTTTATTTTAAGAATTTTAGTAGCTGTTTACGCCGCGTTCGCAGTACCATTTTTACCAACACCTGTATTACAATTAGCAAACAATACAGTTGTTAAAGTTATATTAGGTATTTTAGTTATATACATAACAAGCATAGATATTCCTATGGGATTATTATTAGCTTTAGCATTTATTCTTACTCTTCTACAAGCAGACAAATCATCTTTAAATTCTAAAATAGTATCTGAATATTCAAACACTGCATCGGAAGATATGGAAATCGAAGAATTACAACAAGAAAATCAAGTAGATCAATTTAGCGATTCCGATAATAATGATTTAGATGAAGATGAGATTAAAACTATGAATTTAAGTGTTCCAAGTGAAAACTTAAAAACTCCGGTTGTAGAATTATTGGAATTAGATGTGAATAACAATAGTTCACCTTTTACTTCAGAATATCAATTTTTAGATGCGCAAAATAATGAAGTACCTGGAGCTAAACAAGACTCCGTATATACTACATTCGATAATCAGCATTCCACACAAGGTTTAGAAAAACTTGATACTAATCCTATCTCCGATGAATCGTAAATCATTATATAGATAATGATATTTTAACTAGATTACCTTTTTGGTTTATAATTCATTAATTAAATGTAATTTATATTATAAATGATTAAAAATTCACATTATAATATAAAATCAGTAAATACATATACTAAGGAAGAATATCCTAATTTACCCTTACATGGATGGATAAAACCGTGTATAAATTGTAGTACAATTACCTCAAACAGTATATTATTCAATTATAATAAACATACTTATAAATTTTATGTATGTTTAAAATGTAAGAAATGTAATTTAAAAAAAAAATATAGAGATTATTTAAATTCTAAACAAAATAACGATGATACAAATTAATCATATTTTCTAAGATTATTAAATTCCGGATTTTTTAATCCCGTAATATGAATTTGTTCTTCATCTACCGTCATTTTATAGGTTAATATGGACTCTAATAAAGAGTTTATTTCCTTTATGTTGCAGGTATCTTTTTTAAACTCATTATAAATTTTAAAAATAATGTTATGTATACGGCTATTATGATCTTTCAGTGCGGTATTTTCGTTTGTAGTTTTACTAAGCAATAATTTATTTTCTAATAGAAAAGCATTATTTAACTTTATATATTCTAATATATTAGATATTTTATTATTTAATTCTTCAAATTTATTATCTATTATAGATAATTTATTAGATAATAAAGGACTCATTAATACTTCATAATCATTTTCACTATTTGAATTTGTATCATTTACATAATCATGGTTTAATTTATTTTCTATATTATCTATATTATCGACTTCTTCCATATTATTTTAAGAAGATATATTTTTAAATAATTTAACTTATATTTTCTAGAATATTATTTATAATGGTATTGCAATTATAAATTGTATCATTTGCCCATTGATAATCTAAAGTATCGACACAATACCATGATATATCAAATTCGTTATCTATAATAATTTTTTGTAAAAGTTGTATTGCTAAAAATTTAGAATATTCTTTAATTTCAATATATACATATTCAGGTATAAATATTGTATATTCAAATATTAAATTAATTATATCTGTAGGTAAGTTGAGTTTATTATCAATATTTTTAGCTAATGTATTTTTAAAAGATAAGCAATATTTTTTAAACTTTTTATTTTTATAAAAATAATTTAAAATTTTATTTTTATAATCTTTAGGAAAATTATTAATATTACAATATACATCAGATAAATTAAACTGCTTTACTTCTAAACTAAAAATTGAATTTACAATACGTTCTTTTTCTTCACTAGATAATATAATATTTTTTGATACTAAAGAGTACGCCATTATTTATTATAATATTTATAGATATTTATAATAAAAATATATTTGTATATTATATAATGTATCATCAGATAAGGAATCCTGAAAATGGCATCGTTGTTTCGACTAATTCACGTCAAGGACAATTAATATTAAAAAAATATATTGATGTATTAAGTAATACTCTTACTCTTAGAAATATAATTGGTGGATCGGGACTCGCAGAACAAAGAGCACCTGTTGTAGAAGAACCTGTTGCAGGTGATGGAGCACCTGCTGGACAAGTACCACCTGTTGTAGAAGAACCTGTTGCAGGTGATGGAGCACCTGCTGGACAAGGACCACCATCCGAATCAGTAACACCTGATGCAGAAGCAGTAGCAGTATCTGGCGACGGCGCACTAAATTCTCCATCTCCACCAGATCCACAAAATCTACGACTTCCAGAAGGAGAATCAGTAGAAGCAAAAGCAGTAGATGGAGCAGTGGATGGTGCTGAGGCAGTTAACCTTAATGCAGCTGATCAGATATCAGCTGAGAATCTTGAGAAGATCAAGGAAGAATTGAATAGTGAAACTACTAAGTTACAGGGTACCCTAGCGGAAGCCAAAAATGTACAGGACAAAGATGAAACTGAGATACAAACACTGGAGAATACACTAAAGAAACTGAATAATGACCACGATAATCTGATAGAAACAAAACGAGATTTAAATGATGAAGTAAAAAAAATGAGAATAGATAATACAACTCTTTTACAAACTATAAAGCAACTAGAGGCAGCTCATAAGATGGCCGTTGCCAATAAGGAGAATCTCGAGGAACAAATCGAAGAAATAAAGAATAAAGTAGGATCTTCAGAATGAAATTAAAAGGCTCAAGAAAAACCAAATATAAATAAAATGGGACTTGTAACAAATAATTAAATTATTAAGTAAAATAATTTAATTATAGTAACTCATTATAAATTATATATATATATATATATATATATAATATGTACCAGCAAATAATAAATCCAGTAAATAAAAAATTTGTTGAAATTAATTCACATAAAGGACAGTTAATATTAAAAAAATATATAGATTTATTAGCTAAAAAATCCCAGGAAGGTGGCGGAAAAACATTTCAGGAGTTACAGACGGATGCGTTGGCGAAAGCGACAGCGGAAGCGGAAGCAAAAGCGGCGGCGGCGGCGAAAAAGCTCGCGATGGAAAAAGCGAATGCTGCGGCGACGCCAGGGCCTTCTAATGATAATAAGGCGTTTCAACAAGTAATAAATGCTAAAGAAAAGGCGGCAAAGGCTCGAACTGAGGTGGATAGAGCAGAAAGTAATTTAGAAGACGAAATAGATAATGCTACTAAAGTAATACAAGAAACGCGAAATCAATTGAATAAAGATGAAGCTTCTTTAGCTAAAGTAAGAGATAGGGAAGTAACTGGAAATAATTTTTGCGCAGAGGAGAGAAAAGGTACATCGGCAGCAAAATGCAAAAAGGGGAGCAAAATGTGTCATCCGCTGACGGCAACGGCGAACGACGATGCAACATGTATAGATAAGGATGAATGGTTAAAGAACAAAATCAATAAGGTTACAATAGGTAATATAGAAAATAAGGATGAGATTATGGGTTATTTAGACACGGCTATAAAATTTATGAGAATGGAACTTATACCACAACAGGAGGGGGAGAATGGGGAGAATATACTAGCCAAACAAAAAAAAGAAGAGTTACATTTAGAAACACTAAAATTACTACTTTACGTCATAACTAAATATAAAACAGAAGGTAAATTATATGAATCACTTGATTCGGCACAATTTAAAGATAACGAAACAGTTATGAGTAAACTTTTAAACAGTTTTGAGGAACTTACTAAAGAAGATACGTCAGGAATTAAGATGCCTCTCGTCCCGTCCTCCTACATGACACATGAATGTCATCCAATAATTGAAGATATAAAAAAAATTGAAGATATAAAAAAAGAATTAGAACTAATACAATCACAAAAACCACCAGCAGTATCATCAACTGTTGAAGTACCACCAAATACATCACTACAACTAGTACCACAAGGACCACAAGTAGAAACATCACAACGACTAGTACCACAAGAACAAGTACCACCAGATACAGCAACAGTAACGACACCTGGATCATTGGTAGTACAGCCTAAGCAGCTTACTAATAAGGATGATATATGTATGGGGATTGAACCTTCGAATTGCGAACACTGGATAGATCTCTTCAAATCGATCGACACAAAGCAAGACGGGCAGCTCTCGCGCATCGAGTTTATCAAGACCATCAACGCAAATCCAGCCCTGGCGCAAGAACTGCACAATCTGCTGGACACGCCCGAGCACATCCGCCAGGAGGATGGGACGAGGGATGTGTTTGTGAAGATCTTCGATGGGCTGGACAAAGATCAATCAGGTGAAATCGACATAAAGGAGTTCATCAATTACCTGCAGAATGAATCCGTAAATGGATCAGAAGCAAATAATGAACAAGTTCGTCGAATTAAAGAAAATAATTTATTACAGGGTAATGTTGCACCTGATGCAGATAGTCATATTACAAATCAACAGTTACTAGCAATTACTGCTAATGACGCAACAAAGGTTGTTTCAATTAAGGAAGAAATGGATAATCTAACAACTCAAAAAGATGACTTAGAAAAGGAAAACGAAGAGATGGAGAAGGAACTCTCGGGTGAGGAAGCCAAATTTTCAAATACTATTGATGATATTACAAGATTATATCCCGAGTTACTCAAAGCATATAAAGATAAATTAGCTGCAGATAAAAATATACAGAAATTGAATAAAGAAATAACGGAAATTACACTCATAAATAAAAAACTAAATAAAGAAATAAATGAATTGGAAAAAGATAATAAAATAAATAAAGATAAAAAAACTAAGCTAGAAGAGGAAATAGAACTACTTACGGAAAAAAATAAAGCCCATAAATCAGGTTGAAAAACTACAAGAAGACATAGACAAATTGAAACAAATAGAAAAAGAAGAATACTAGTTTGAAACAAAAAATAAAGCTAAAATCACAAAAACACTAATTACGGAAAAATAGAAGTCGTTATAAGTTCTTAGAATAATTTAAAATTCCGAATCTGTATAGTATAATTAAAGTATAATTAAATATCAAATTAAATTTATATATTTATTATATATAGTATATAATAAATGTATCATATATTTTTTAGTCCGCCATTTTGGATATATTTTTATTTATTTATGAATATGTTTGGAAAATTAGATTATCCTCTTTATGAAGATATTGAATATGAAGATATCGGATGGTTATTTATTCCTATAATTTTATTTATTCTTATAGCTGGAATAGTAATTAGTATAGTAGAATTAAATTATAAAATAAATAAACAAGATGAAAAAATATCTTCTTTGAACAATAACATTAAAAAGAATAATGAAATTGTAGAAGAATCGAATACTAAAGAAGATAATATTATAGAAAATTTAGATATAGATATTAATAATACTACTCAAGAATTAAAGAAAGAATTATCTAAAATTGAACAATTAAAATTAAAATTAGATGAAAAGAAAAATATAAAAGATAAATTAGTTAGTAATAAACATCTAGAAAAAGAAAAAGAACAAAGTATAATAAATAAAGATGGTAACGAATAATAAAAATTTAAAAGTCGTTTATCAAAAACATATCATTTCAATAAATTTGATTTTTTATTTATAATAAGATTATTGTAAATATGAAATTTTTAGTAATAGTCGAATCTCCCGCAAAAATTTCAAAAATAAGTTCATATTTAAATACAATAACAAATCATTCATTTATAGTAGATGCATCGTATGGACACATTTGTGAATTTAAAGATGGATTAAAATCAATTGATATTAATAATAATTTCAAAGCTGTATATGGTATTACTTCTACTAAATTAAAAATAGCAAATAACCTCAAAAAAATAGCAAAAGAAGTAGATGAAGTAATTATTGCTACAGATCGAGATAGAGAAGGTGAAGCTATTGGATATCACTTAATAACTATTTTGAAATTAGACATTAATACTACCAAACGTATTTCGTTTAATGAAATTAGTAAAAAAGCAATTGTAGATGCATTTAATAATCCAGGATTAATAGATATTAATTTATATAATGCACAACAAGCAAGAAGTATATTAGATATACTAATAGGATATAATATATCACCTTTGCTATGGAAATCTATACAACCTAAACTATCAGCAGGCCGTTGTCAGTCTCCTGCTTTAAAACTAGTATATGAAAGAGATAAAGAAATCACTAAATTTATTTCAAATTCTTCTTATGAATTAATGGGCAATTTTGTAATAAAAAACAAAGAACCATTTGAAATTTCCGCCAAATATTTTAAAGATATTGTAAATAAGGATAGTGTAAAATTACAAATGGAAAAATTAATAGATGAAATATTTTATCTAACAAAACAAAAAATAAAAAATATTTCAAATTCACCACCGCCACCTTACATAACATCGTCTATACAGCAAGATGTTAGTTCTAAATTTGGATTATCTCCTATAACTACTATGTCTATTTTACAAAAATTATACGAATCAGGTAAAATCACATATATGCGAACTGATAGTACCGTAATTAGCGATAATTTTGTTGCATCTTGTAAACTATATATAGATAAGAATTATCCTGGTGAATTTACTAAAAGAAATTATAAATCAAAAGTTGCTAATGCGCAAGAGGCACATGAATGTATCCGACCAGTATGTTTAGATATTAAAAGTGACGATATAGCAGATAGCTTACAAAAAAAAATATATAACGTAATATGGAAAAGAACTATAGCTAGTTTGATGAGTAATTGTAGAGAAGAATCACATGAATTTAGATTTATAAACAAAGATAAAGAATATTTTACTACCTGTTTTAAAAAAATAATTAATCTAGGATTTAAAAAAATATACAATCCTGAAATCATGGATGATCGAAATATTATTAATAATATTGTGGTAAACAAAGATAATTATTCACCTATAAAAATCGAGGCAGTTGAGAAAAATTCAAAACCTAAAAGTAGATATACAGAAGCTTCTTTAGTTAAAGAATTAGAAAGCTTAGGAATTGGAAGACCTTCTACATTTTCGTCTATTGTAAATACATTAATAACACGAAAATATGTTACAAAAGAAAATACGGATACTAAAAAAGAAATAATATTAAATAAATTATCAATAAAACCCAATGAGTCTATTGCAGAAAAAACCTTCAAATCTAAGGCACCTAGCCAAAAAGGTAAATTAATAATTACTAGTTTAGGAATATATGTGAATGAATATATGACCACACATTTTAAAAACATCAATTCTTATCAATTTACATCTAATATAAATGATAAATTGGATAATATTTCAAATGGTAGTATAATATGGTATAATCTTGTATCCGAAGTATATAAATCTTTTATAAATAAAGTACAATCGTTACAGTTAGTTTCAAATACTAATAATGTAAATAATAAATGTGATAATGAAAAATTATTATTTGAAACAGATATAAACAAATATTACTACTACAGAGATAAGTATGGTTTATGTATAATAAAAGAATACAATAATGAAAGAAAAAAAATAAGAGAAAATAATATAGACATTAATAATGTGTCTATTGAATATTTAGAAGAACAATTTAAATATCCAATACTTATTGGAAAACATAAAGATATAGATATATATATCAAAAAGGGACCATATGGAAAATACACTGAAATCGAAGGTACAAAAGTATCTATTGAAAATAATAATATAACAATAGAAGAATTATTGGATAAAGTTAATTTAAAAAAAAAAAATATTATTAAAGAATGGAAATCTATTAAAATATTAAATGGTCCCTACGGACCATACATTAAAAAAGGTAACAAGAATGTACCAATACCTAAAAATATTGAACCGTTAAAATTAACTGCATTACAATGTGAAGAAATGGTAAAAAAATACAAAAAACCTTTTTATAATAAAAAACATAAATAATTAGTTATAATCTTAGATTATAACCAATTAATAAATTAATCTTGATACTAAGGATATAATAATTAAACTTGGGTTATATTTTGATTTAAGTCTTTCTATCAAAAGTACTAATCTATACTCTAAATTTTTTTGGAGATATTTTCTAATTTTAATTAAAATTGTATATTTTTTACATATTTAATTAATTATAATATAGTTAATAAAAGACTTAAGGAATTAATAGATTTATAATTAAATGAGCTATGTATCTACATCGCGGGGTAATTTACTAATGGAGTCATTAGACACATTTTTTAAAAAAAAAGAAAATTTAAATAAGATATTACCTATTATACAAGGTGATTCTAAAATATCTTTAAGAGTAATTGATTGGTTTGTAACTAATTATTCTAAAAAATACAATACTTCTTATATTATAAATAACTTAACACAAGCCATATTAAATGATAGTGATACTTATATACCTAATAATTGTAGGACATTTATTGTTTATATTGATTACAAACTTCAATTAAAAGGATATTCAAAACGTCAATTTGATCCATTTTGTAGAAGATCACGTATAAATTTTTATTATAATGAGAAAGATTTTTTTGTGACAACAATTGGTCAATTAAATTTTTTTAGATGGATAATTAACAACAATATATTAGATTATGTACAAAAACATTATGAAACAATTGATTTTGATATGAATACTTGTTATAAACAACAATATAATGCAAATAAATCCAGTAATATAAAAAGACGAAAGAGACAAGAATTGTCAATTTCAGCAAGTAAATCTTTGAGTAAGAGTCATGTAAAGGTAGTACTGTCTTTTGATTGAATTTTTTGAATATAATTATTCATTATATTTATTTCATTCGTAAGTTTTTTTATTTCTAATTGATTAGATTCCTGTAGTTTAATTAATTTTTCATACATGTCGTTGTTATGTATATCTGGATAATCTATATTTTTAGTATTTTTACCATAAACTATATAATAGATACCACTACTAGTTTTGTATAAAACCCACCATGTAATACCTCCTATAATTTCTAATGATATATTAGTTAAATAAAAAAAAACCATTTATTATTTAATAATAAAATAATATTAGATAATAATATTAAAATAATTTTCAAGATTAAGATACTATTTAATAAACTAACACGGTATACATTTAGTTTCATTGTTTAAACATGAACAGGCTGTTTTAACTTTATTCATTTTATAAATTATTATTTTACTTTGTTTTAAAAATGAGTCGATTTCAAATACTATTTTTTTTCTGAGTACCGTATTATGTGTCCCTCCTCGAATTTGTTCTATATAAGATCTAGATGATTCCATTGCTTTGATTATTAATTTAGCAAATTCATCTGCAATATTGATATAAGGTTTAGACTCTATATTAGGTAATTTATCTATTGCGACATTAAAATTATATCTATTAAGATTCCTTGAAATGTTGTTAGTTTTTACCTTTTTGGTTTCTTGATTTAATATAACATTACCCATTTTCTTTAACCATTCAACACCCTCAGTCACCTTATTTGTTTTATTAATCATAGAAATTCTATTTTCTAAATCAGAATTATTTTTATTTGTTTTAACATTAAACGCCTTTGATTTTCCCCACAATAAATTAAGCATATAATTCAAACATTTATTTGATTTATTATTATCATCATTATTTTCTATATCTTCTATCATAATGCAGGATAATTTACATATAAATATATATGATGTATGTATGTTTTTAATAACATTTTTTATGTATAATAGTTCTTTTTTATCTTTTATTTTTCTACTATTTTTTAGAAAATATTTCAATGCATTAAAGTATCGGTTAACATGTAAATAAAAACGAATATTGTTATAATTATTATGAAAATAATTATTATTATTTGCATATTTAAGTTGTTCATCAGAGTCTTTTATTTTATTTATGCATAAATTAGATGTTGGAATATAATTTTTATTTTTACTTAGTATACATTTTTTAGTGTTTTTATGATTTTTACATCCAGCGGGATTAAACTCTAAATAGGTTTTATTAGGACAAAAATAAATATGATTAGGATCTGAATAATTATTTAATTTAGGAGAATACGTTATTTTTACAAACGCATTCCATTTACCAGTTTTATCTTTAAGCTCTAAAATAGTATTAGTTTTTAAAGGTCGTTTACCTTTATCTCCGCCTACTATACGAATTGGTATTACTTTATCATTTATAATATGATCTATTGGAACATTCTTAAATTCTTTATTTTTTACGGGCCCGGATAACATTTTCACAGTATATTTATAATATTTTTTTTGTGTTTTATAGTTATTAAATGATTCATAATTATCTAATTTTATTGAGTTGATTAAATGATCTTGTGTATTACAATTTTTAGTAGTGGTTTTTTTAATAGGATTAATATTTTTACCGGGAGTCATTGAATTTATATTTGTTACATTGTTATTATTAATATTTACAAATTTAATTGTATTACTAGTGCTATCTGGTTTCATTGAATTTATATTTATTTTAGTTAAAACTGGATATTTAGGTTTCATTGAATTAATTCTAGTATTTTCAGATTTAGTTTTTATAGGATCAATTGAATTGATATTTATTTTAGATGGATTTAAATTATTGGAAATAGTGTACAATTTATCGTTATTTTTAGTATTCATTAAATTAATATTTTTACTATCTGAACTAGTATATGTTTCTGATTCAATATGTGTTTCAGATTGAGTATGTAATTCAGGTTGAATATTTATTTTAGGTTGAATATGTGTTTCCGAATAGATAGGTGATTCTGATTGAGTTCGTGCTGTTGTATTTTCTATTTTATCATTTATTTTAAAACTGTTAAAATTATTTTTGTACATATATATAGAAACAATAACTATTACAAATATAGTAATTAATATATATATATTAAGCGTATTCATTATATATTATTAATATTTTATTTTTGAATCAAAAATAAAATATTATACTAAATTATTTAAACATATTTGGATATATTTTTACTTAAATATATCTAAATTTAGATTAGTTATGCTAATAGGTTATTTAAGTAAACCTGATTTACTAATATTTAATATGATTAATTCCATACACACTTCAAATTTAAAACTCAGTAACCATAAATCAAATAACGATCAATTAAATAACGATAAGTCAAATAACGATAAGTCAAATAACGATTCATTAAATAATGAAAAATCAAATGATTGTAAATCAGAAGATTATAAATCAGAAGATTGTAAATCAAAAGATTGTAAATCAGAAGATTGTAAATCAGAAGATTGTAAATCAGAAGATTATAAATCAGAAGATTGTAA
>MDSY01107096.1_pt1 | contig 11684 bp, 11 predicted proteins | sample 811131 | NCBI WGS metagenome assembly MDSY01 (sample SAMN05326643, study PRJNA326480) | marine metagenome | isolation source: seawater | place: Atlantic Ocean: South West | collected 2010
ATATTGATCAACGAACTCCTGAACAGTAGCCTGAAAACGAGCGAACATAGATTCCGTCATACCATGATGCAAAGGAAGTAAGACACCTTGCGCCATTACTCTGTCGGCATTGGGGTATCCCTGCTTCAAGACCTTTTTTTCTATATTCCGGCACATCGGTTGGCGAAGAATATTACCAGTGAAATTGTTAAACTTATCTTTGTTCTTTTTTACAAAACTTAAGCAAATATCATAGAGAGTAAAAAATACATCCTCCATTTCTTGAAGTGAATAGACATTATCTTCTATATAATAACCATATTTGTTAAAAGTATTCTGGGCATCTGTATTGGTTTTGCTCATGCTTTAAACTCCTTAAATATTAAGCCTCTCAATATTTTCAATATGAGTTTTTTTAAGCATTCCAAATAATTTTGCTATGCGATATTTTAGTGGGGAGTTTGCGAGTTTTATTGCAGGAGTATTATCAAAATTTAACCAGCCTTCTGGCGGGTTTGACCCACAACCTATATTAATCCGACCCATTCCAATTTCCTATATAAAAAATGTTGTAGGCTATTATAGCTATGGTTTTTTGTTAAGTGCAATAGGAGTAAAAAACTAGTAGCACCAGTTAACAAAACTGTTTTTTTAACATCATTACTAGGCATTTATTTTTTGGCTGAATTTAACGTAACCCTGATTAATTGTATTATCAACATTAGCCAACGCCCTCTAGGTAAATATTCTATACCCACTCAATAGTCGCAGTTTTACAGGCACTTATGTAGCAATGGTTTGAGAGGTGCAAATCTGTCTTTGCAACTTTTTTACAACATTTGGGGTTTATTTCTTCTTGTTTCACTATCTTAAGATCCTTGCAATATCAGCAGTATAGAATTTTTGTTTTTGTAAAGATCAGAGTGCTATAATTTTATGCTACTTGATTAATATTGATTAAACCCTATCAAGTCAATAATTATAAGAAACATACTTAGGATAAAAAATTTTACATCTAAGTAATCACTTTAAACCTTCCACATATACAGAGTTCATACCTCTCTCAAACAAATCTAAGCCAGTTGAATTTTTAATGGTGGTTTCACCGTCAGCACAAATTTTTACGTTTTTGAAACCCGCTTCTCTGAACAAAATACTAAGAGACTTTCCATCGTACATCCATTGATGATGTCGATAGCCATTCAGAAATAAAAATATTTTCTGCTTCAATGTATTTATGGGTGGAGCCTCAACTAAAATACCAGCCATGAATTCGTCAGCATCTTCATTGATTAAGTATTTCTCTAAATATATTTTTAGGTCTGGTATCGAGACTCGAAGAACCCCATCAGTCTTAAGTATTTTCTTTGCTTCATACAAAAATGATTTTGCTCCCTCACGTGAGAGGTGCTCGAACATGTGGGAAGTATATATCGCCTCAACAGAATTTAGTGGAAGCGGAATCCTTTTTGTAGCATCTGCATACTGAATATTATTGTTTTTATTCCACTCAATATTTTCAATATGAGTTTTTTTAAGCATTCCAAATACTTTTGCTATGCGATATTTTAGTGGAGAGTTTGCGAGTTTTATTGCAGGAGTATTATCAAAATTTAACCAGCCTTTTGAAGGGTTTGACCCACAACCTATATTAATTCGAACCATTCCAACTTCCTCCATAAAAAATATTATCAAATAGTATAGCTATATTTTTTATTAAGGGCGATTGGATCAGAACACTCTTTTGCTATATTCAGGATCTAACCGAAAAACATTAATTTTCTCTGCTGGCTGTGTCTATTAAATGAGTTAACTTAAAGTATCAGCAGTTTAGTATAGTTTTGCCAGTTAGCCATATTGATCAACGAACTCCTGAACAGTAGCCTGAAAACGAGCGAACATAGATTCCGTCATACCATGATGCAAAGGAAGTAAGACACCCTGCGCCATGACTCTGTCGGCATTGGGGTATCCCTGCTTCAAGACCTTTTTTTCTATATTCCGACACATCGGTTGGCGAAGAATATTACCAGTGAAAACGACCCTTGTCTGAATTTTTTTATTTTCTAAAAAGATCTGAAATTCCTTACGGGTAAATGGCGCCGATTTCTTAATAAGAAGAGGAAATGCTAGCCATGCTGTTTCGCAACCAAGTGTTTCCTGTGGATTAGTAAAATAATCCGAGTGTTTATTAAAAAAATCACACTGTTGCTTAAAGTTAGACTGCCGCGTTTCTATATTTTGTTGGAGCTTTTCTAATTGAGCCAAACCAAATGCAGCGCCAACCTCATTGCCTTCTAAGTTATATCCAACAGTCTCGAACACAAACTTTGCATCATAATCGATACCATCAAGATCTATATTAAACCTATTTTCAATAGCTTCACTTTTCTCATCAAATAGGGAAGAACTTCGCCCCCAAGATCGGAGTAGTTTTGCTTTTTCCATTACTTTTTCATCATTAATAGCTAAGGCACCACCGTTTCCAGCGCAGTTAATTATATGAGAGCCATAAAAGCTTGTTATCGACATATCGGAATAAAAGCCTGACCTCTTCCCGTTGATGGTCGCGCCAAGAGTATCGGCGGAGTCCTCGATTACAACCAAACCATGCCTATCCGCTATCTCTCTTATGACGGGCCAGTCACATAGGTTACCCATCAAGTTCGGCGCTAATATGGCTACAGTTTTATCAGTTATTTGTGCTTCAATCTGGCTAACATCAATGTTATATGTCAATGGCTCAACATCAACAAAAACAGGCACCAAGTCATTTTTTACCAAACACCCAATAGATGTTGAAAACGTAAGTACTGGAGTTATAACTTCTCCTCCTGCCGGAAAACTAAAAGCCTCAACCCCAATAAACAGGGCAGAAGAACCAGAGTTTACATAAAGGCAATGCTTCTTATCAAACAGATTAGCAATCCTTTCCTCAAATTTTCTGGAGTACTTGCCCATCTGTGTTGATTCAGATAAGCATTTAACTACAGCATCAATCTCTTCCTGCCCATAGACAGTTTTTGCGTAAGCAATCTGCTCTAGTTCATCCATAGAATCATCTTTATTAGTCGTTTGCATTATTCATTTCCTTAAGAGTATTTTCGTAATTATCTATTTGTCCGAGCGTTACAGATCTCATATCTTCATCATTTAGCCATGATTGATGCCATTCTATAATACTCTGAAGAGTTTTATTCAAATCCCAGGTTGGTTTCCATTTTAATCTCATTTTTACTTTCGAAATATCAAGCTTTAATAATTCTGCCTCATGTGGATGGTCAGAACTGTCTAACACCCAAGAAACATCTCCTGGCCAAAGCGTTACTAACCGATCCATTACATCGCCGACGGGTTTCACACATTCATCTTTTGGACCAAAATTCCACGCCTCTGCATAAGCTTTGCCATTTAAATATAAGCTCTCAGCCAACATTAGGTATCCTGAAATTGGCTCAAGTACATGCTGCCAAGGCCTTGTAGCCAGAGGATTTCTGATTACAAGAGGCTGATTGCTACCAAATGCGTGAAGTGCATCTGGAATTAGTCTATCTTGCGACCAGTCACCACCGCCAATAACGTTTCCAGCTCTGGCAGAACCCAGACATACACTACTGTTATCGCCAAAAAATGATCTTCGATAAGCAGACGTCACTAACTCTGAGCACCCCTTGCTACTGCTATAAGGATCGTGCCCCCCCATTGCTTCATTTTCTCGATAACCCCAAACCCATTCATTATTCTCATAGCATTTATCGGTTGTTACATTTACCACTGCGATCACAGAATCACAGGCTCTGACAGCTTCAAATAAATTTACTGTACCCATAACATTCGTCTGATATGTCTCTACAGGATTCAGGTAAGACAATCTAACCAAGGGTTGTGCTGCCATATGAATAACTATCTCTGGTGAAAAATCTAATAGGGATTTCTTCAATCTATCCAAATCCCCAACATCACCAAATTCACTTTCCATGCCATCACTGATATTGGCAATCTCAAATAACGACGGAGTTGTATTTGGCTCTAGAGAATACCCTTTGACAATCGCGCCTAGCCTTTGTAAACAAAGGACTGTCCACCCGCCTTTAAAACCAGTATGCCCAGTTAAAAAAACTCTTTTCTCTTTCCAGAAATCGGTATTCATTTATACCCTACTCCCATGATTTCCAGGGTGCTTTTTTCGTTTTCCATAACTCTTCTAGATACATTTTGTCCCGTAATGTATCCATTGGTTGCCAAAAGCCATCATGTATATACGCCATGAGTTTGCCATCTAAGGCTAAGCTTCTTAGAGGCTCCATCTCCCAACTGCAGTCGTCTCCAGAAATACGCTCTAAAACTTTTGGCGAAAGTACAAAAAAGCCACCATTTATTAGAGATCCATCTCCTTTAGGTTTCTCTCTAAAAGACATTACTTGAGCATTTTGAATGTCTAAAGCTCCAAATCGTCCAGGTGGGTATGTAGCGGTAAGCGTAGCTTCATTACCATGCTCTATATGGAAATCTATTAGTTTCGAAATATTAACATCGGATAGACCATCTCCATAAGTAAAGCAAAAACTTTCTTCATCCTTAATATAATCAAATACTCTGGCGAGTCTTCCACCGGTCATAGAGTTATCACCAGTATCAACGAGGGTAACTGTCCATGGCTCTGCTCTTTCTTCATGAACCTCTATGGCGTTATTTTTCATACTGAAGGTTACGTCTGATTGATGCAAAAAATAATTACTGAAGTATTCTTTAATGATGTAGCCTTTATAGCCACAGCATATTACAAAATCGTTAATACCGTGACTAGAATACATCTTCATGATGTGCCATAAGATTGGTTTTCCGCCAATTTCGACCATTGGCTTTGGCTTGATACTGGTTTCCTCGCTCAAACGAGTACCCAATCCACCTGCTAAGATTACTGCTTTCATATTTCACCAATTTAATTAATATTTTATGTTACTTAATGTAATTTTTCTCTCTAAATATTTTCTTTTTATTTAGAAGTTGCTTGTTCGAGCAATGATGGTAGTGTGCAAAATGCCACTTTATACAATCTTTATTCTATAGAAATTTCATCGGTTTAATATTTTGTCAGAATGTCGAACAAATAGCTCTTCCGATATTGGGCGCGTGCTCGCCCAAGACAAACTAAATACAAAGAACAGGTGTATCAAATAGTCGATTGTATGACTATTTTTTATCAATGATAAAAAAACGACAAAGATCGCTAGCTTATATAGCCAAACATCATTTGCATACTTTTTAATTTTAAATAAAGCTAATGCCATTAAACAACATTGGAATAGGCCAAAATAGAAGACTAAATTCAATATCCCAACAGATCTAGGCTCATCTATATACCCTAGTGTTTCAAAATATGAATAAAATTCAGAATTAAATATAAGCTGTGGAACATTTTCTGCCAATCCAAAGTAACCATACCCAAAAAACAAATCATTTAATGATATAGCTTTAAGCATTTCAATACCAAGCAATATATTACCAGCGCTAATTTCCTTTGTTGACTCTCCTGTAATGAGAGCATCATTAATAAAAATACCGCTCATTTTACTAATAATGTACTCACTTCCAAGGAACAAAGCTAAAACAACGATAATAATAACAGGGCTTATACTTCTTAGATTATGTAGTATTTTTTTACGCATATAGACCAGCAAAGCCGCTGAAAACAGTAGCAAAGCAGCGACAGACATTGTTGACAACAAACTAATAAGAAGCAAATATCGCATTTTAGAATTGTTAACCAAAGAAAAAATTACTGCCGGCATCAGAAAGAAAGCCTGATGTGACATTTCATCAAAAATGGTGTTGATGCGAGCCAAACCGTTTCCCATTGGCACAGGTGTTCGATATGAGATTATAAAATCGCCCAATATGAAATATGAAAAAAGATCTATTATTGAAAACCATGCGATCACCAGACAAATAAAGTAATATTGAGACCATATCTCATAGGGATATTTTTTAGCCATCATATGAACCATCCATGCATAACCTAATAGAAACGCAACAAATTGGTATTCTCTAATGTCAGAATAAAGAATATTAAATGCAAGCAATAATAATATAATTAAAACACCAAATGACAAAGGAGCAGTTGTTGATTTTATAAGTAAATAAAACAGCCCTAAAAGAACTAAACCAAGCTGCAAATAGCGAACATAATCAATAATACCAATTTCAGCAAATTTTACACTGTACATAGTATTAAAAATTGGTAGAAACCAAAAAATCAACAAGTAAGGTTTTTTAATCAACATTTATAATGTTACCCGTCAGTAATACTCATAACAACAGCATTCACATCATCATGAATTGAGAGATGCTCTCCAATTGGCAGGCTTAATAGCAAGTTATCACACTCCCAAGAAAAACCACTTTCATTTTCCTGGCCATGCCCCTGATATGCCTCAAGTTTTGGCAAGGCAATCGGGTAATGTATTCCTGTCTGTATCCCAGACTCTTTTAATGCTGCTTGTATTTTATCTCTATTGGAGTGACGAATTACAAAGAGATGATAAACTTGTTTTGCCCAGTCTTGCCTAACTGGTAATGTAATTTCTGGTATGTCTTTTAATCGCTCTAAATACTCATTAGCGATCATAATACGACTATCAGTCCATTTATCTAAATGTCGAAGTTTTACAGTCAGTATCGCAGCTTGGAGACCATCAAGACGTGAATTTCGGCCTTCAAATTTATGATCGTATTTTGCTATGCGGCCATGATTAGCTATCATTCGACACCTTACAGATAAAGCCTCACTATTAGTAACAATTGCACCGCCATCTCCATAGGCACCCAGATTTTTACCTGGGTAAAAACTAAAACAACCTATGTCTCCAATGGCGCCTACTTTTTTGCCTTTATATTCAGCACCATGCGCTTGAGCACAGTCTTCTATGATCTTAAGGTTATATTCTTGAGCTAGCTCCAGAAGTGGGTCCATATCACAAGGGTGTCCATAGAGATGCACAGCTATAATCGCAACTGTATTAGGGGTGATCCGTTTTTTTAGATCAGCAATATTAATGGTGTAATCATCCGAGCGAGCATCACAAAAAACAATTTTATTGCCTGAACGAGACACCGCTTCCGCACTGGAAATAAAACTGTTTGCGGGCACAATAATTTCTCCGTCCTTTGGTAAATTAAGTGATTCGATGGCAATCTCAAGGGCATCGGTACCATTCCCCACACCCACACAATACTTAGCTTGCTGGTAATCAGCAAAGTGTTCTTCAAACTGAGAAACGTACTTTCCTCCGATAAAAGCACTTTCACTCATAACATTAGAAATAGCTTGATCGATTTCTTTTTTAATAGAAAGGTATTGTGAATGTAAGTCTAAAAATTTAATCATATTTTTATTTTATTGATTTAATTAAGCTGAGAGATAAAAAGTTAATGTCAAAATTTTTGGATTCTTGGTTATTTGTAATCAATTGGCCGAAGAGCTTTCGCAGGGTTACCCACTACAATCGTATCTGGGGCAACATGCTTAGTCACTACACAACCAGCACCGATCAGACTATTTTTTCCAATAGCTACTCCAGGCAGAATTGTTGAATTCGCACCAATCTTCGCATTACTTCCTATCAAAGGTCCTTTTAATTCTTCTTTGACAGCTACATGTTTTGGGTAACGCGCATTGGTTAACACTGCATTTGGACCAATCCAACAGTCATTTTCCAATGTGCTATATTCCGGCACGAATACTTGTGAATGTATCCTCACATTATTCCCAATATTAATATGATGCTCAATTACAGAAAGCGTTCCGATAGAAACATCGTCACCAATTTGATTCAGTTCTCTGATATTGGCTTTATTACCAGTCTGAAAGTTCTTACCAATCTGATTGCCAGCATAAATATATGTACCTGCACGGATTATTGAGCCACTCCCAATAATAGTTTGTATATTTTTCATTCCTTTGAATGGTATGCCAATTATACAAAAATCCTCAACGACAACATCCTCACCAAGACTGACATTAGGGTATATAACAGCTGTTCGTGCAATCTCTGTCATTTTTAAGGTCATTTGATGGTGTTGTTGAGAATGCAGGCTTCATTCACCAAAAACAAGAACAAACTCTTATTTTTTTGAATTAAATATAGAGTATTCAATTAAGCCTGCCCTAACTTACATTTATCTGGCTTAAAACTAAGAAAAACCTCTTTTCTTGTTTCAACAGATTCATAGATAGCATTAATTAGTTCAAGACTTTTTCTGCCTTGAAGGCCATCAACTAAATTTTTTCCACCACTTGAGATACATTCAACAACATGCTCGTAGTAGGCTTGATGTCCAAAACCATAAACATTGGGTGGGTTAACTGAAAATTGCTCTAGTACTTTATGATCACCTTCTAGCTCTTCTTCAAAAGCCCAAGATTCCATTTTATTTACAGCAAAACCTCCAATCACAACACTACCTTTCTCACCTAAAACCGAAATTGAACCCTCAAGATCTCTTGGTCTAGCTGCTGTTGTTGCTTCAATAATCCCGAGTGCACCACTCTTAAATTTTATACTTACAACAGCTGTATCTTCAGCTTCTATATCGGCAAGAGCGGTTGTAGCATGAGCAAATACTGACTCTACATCCCCCATCATCCACTCCAACAAATCAACATGATGGCTAGCCTGATTTGTGAGCACGCCACCATCCATAGCCCAAGTACCGCGCCAAGCATCTTGATCATAATATTGTTGATGGCGAGCCCAACGCACACGCACCGTACCTAATATCAACTTACCAAAACGCTTAGCCTGATGAGCTTCGCGCAACTTAACCACAGGAACATTAAAGCGATTTTGTTTAATTATAAAAAGTTGACAACTATTTTTATCACACACCTCAATCATCTTATCTGCATCATCTAATGTTAGCGCCATTGGCTTTTCAACGATAATATCTTTGCCATACTTAGCCAGATTAATTACATGCTTACCATGCAAGCCACTTGGTGTTAGCACCACTGCGACATCTATATTTTCATTTTGCATCATCTCGTCCATGTCAGCATAGGCTGGCACCTCAAATAGAAGGCCAATTTTTTGCGCTTTGTCAAAAACATTGTCACAAACTGCCGCAAGCTCTGCTCCTTTTATTTGTTTGAGGCCAAGAAGCTCAGAGTGACGTTTAGCGATTCGGCCACATCCGATTAGAGCAAATTTAAGCATAAAAAATCCTATTTCTATTGAGTGTTATAAAATTATAAATCTATTTAATTACAGAAGTATATAAGTCACGCTCAGCCTTCGTTGCTAGCTGATTATTGTGCCATAGCAAAGTGAAGGTACCATTTACCACTTTACAAGCATTTTTCAATTGTAAAAACTTATCATAAGCCTTATCACTTAGCCCAAGTCCCATATAACTCTTGGAAATCACTGTATGTTCCATAACTATTAGTGGTTTTATGCGTAAATTTAGAATACGGTCAACAAGCGGATCAAAGGCTGGATACTCATGGCAAGTTCCGCAACGAAAACCTGCATGTTCAGCATAACTCATTGTACTATCATAATTCATCTTAGCTTTCTCCCACCCATACAAAGTATTTGGATGCTTCCAACGAAGAAAGTGCATTCTTCCCCCCCAGATATCTTGCTTGACATTCTCTTCAGCACAGATTTTTCGTAATCGTTCTGCCTCTGAGCAAATGGTGTCCTGATCCATGTAAGAATTATAACTGGGATGAAGTCCAATCTCGTGTCCACGAGAGTTAATCATACGGAATAAATTTCTAATAATGGGGTGCTCAGGTTCATATTCGGCATCAAATTGAGGATTTGTTCGCCCACAGATAAAATAAAATGAACTCGTTAAACCATGAGCCTCAGATTGCTCCATTATCCACTCGAATGTATTGTAACGATCATACCTCGACAGTTGATTGGATTTAAAAAGGAATGCCCACGGAGCCAATAGTGCAGAGCGAAAATCACGATACTTCAAGATATCAACCATCACCCTGCGAATAATTTGATACGGGGTCGCAAAACGATATCGACTTACAATATCTACATCGTGCGATAGTTTTATTTTAAATTTATTCTCAACTAAGTCATGACTAGGCCATAACCGTTTTATTACCTGCCCTAAGATAATTAACCATTCGTCAACAATAGGCCTTTCAAGATAACCATTTTTAAAGGCATGCGAAGAATAGGCTGAAAATCGACCATGATAATCAACGTCCTTGTGGTCGATTTCTTCTATACGCGTGAGCATCCAAAATATTAGTCCTAAGATATCGTATTTAATACAATACCCTTCATTGGTTTCATAAATTAGCTTATTTTGTCCTTTTAATAAACCAGGAGCAGGTAAATCAGGTCCCAATGGTGATGCAAGCCAACCTTCAGACTCAGGAAACCATGAACCCATCAATAAGCTAGCATCGGCCCTCAAAAAAGTTAGTGGATCCAACATTATTTCTATTTTTTTAGAAGAAGAAGGCAAAGTAATGACAGCACACTTGTTATCTAGAATCTCGAGCGAGAGATGAACAGATAATCTCTCTCGCAGAATAATCTGCAACCATTCAAGCTGATTAGAAGTATATTTCATACTTAGTTTGTATTGTTTCCTTTAAGGCTGAGTAAAGAGGATCGTATGCGCAAAAGTAACGACGGTGTTTTTGAAACATTAAAAACTAATCTTTGCTTGCCACCAAACCCTCTTACAAATCTCTCTACAGGCTCCATCATAGAGCCTTCAAAGTTGAATTCTTTTGTAACGGTCGATGCAAATTTAATAGCCTCCCGCAAACACAAACTTGTTGCCCCGCTAGTTCGTAATTCTGGATCACTACCACCCATTAAATAGTAGGCACTATTCTTGTTCCACACTATATAGACGCCCGCATGATGCCTACCATCTTCATCAACTGCGATAATACACATCTGATTCCAGCACGTTAATTTCCATAAAACTATCCCAGTATACTTTCTAAAGTGGAGATTACATTAGAGGGTGTTATGTCTTTCATACAATAGTCCTTGTCAAATTTGTCTAGCAGGGAATCTTCACTCTCCTTAAATGCGTAGCAGTTGCAGTAACAATCATTCTGCGAACACAATACTTTTGATGAAGCTGATAATGGTCCTGTTCTTGTGTAATCTGTGGGACCAAAGAGGGCCACCAACGGTGTCTCTAAAGCATCAGAAACGTGCATGATGCCACTGTCATTAGCCACAACGGCTGAAGCAGTTTTCAAAATCATGCACAATTGTGAAAAATCAGTCTCGCCAATCATATTTACAACACCATCTAGTTTAAGAATGGGATGGTCAAGCAACGCATTGAGATCTCCAGAGTCGCCGACTAAAAGAATACGATAGTCGGGGTGTTTCTTTAACCATTGTTGAGCAAGACTATGATATTGACTTATTGGCCAAGTTTTAGCAGAAGGTACGCCATTTCGAGCGGAGGGTTGTAAAACAATGTACTTTTCAGGCAACCCAGATACAGAGGCAGTCGGATCATAAGTTACAATTGTTTTTCGATCTCTGTTTGCTGTGTAGTTTTTATAAGAAAGAACATCAATCAAGTCAAGATTAAGGTCAATCTCATGGCGACCATGTAATACCGGAACCCATTCGACATTGGAAAATAACACGAATGAGAGTGTTCGTTTGATCCTATTTAAGCCACCTAGATTATAA
>MDSY01119205.1_pt1 | contig 11684 bp, 7 predicted proteins | sample 811131 | NCBI WGS metagenome assembly MDSY01 (sample SAMN05326643, study PRJNA326480) | marine metagenome | isolation source: seawater | place: Atlantic Ocean: South West | collected 2010
GTTGACGGAGGCGTCGGACGGTGCCTGGCCGAGCGACGCGGCTTTGTTTTGTACAGATGCAGCTTGAGCACTTTGGTCATCCCGTTCGACGTCATCCGAACCACCGTCTCTCCGGTCCCACTGCCTCCTACGTCTACTCGCCTCGCGGATGGCTTGGCGTTGCGTGCGTACCAGGTCTCGACGTTCGCGTTGCTCAGGAGACAACGCGGCGTCCTCGTCCGAGAAGGAGGGTTGCACCTCTCGGTGCGCCAACGCCCCGTCCGGTCCGTGCACCACGTTGCCCACGGCCATGCCCTCGTGAGGCACGCCGAGCTTGACCCTTGTGACCGCGTCTTGGCCGAACGTCCCGACAACCCCGAGAAGAATGATCACGGTGGCGACAACCCCGAAGGCGAAGATACGCCCCGCGCGTCGCAACAGGTTGGAATCCACCTCGGGTTCGGTCGTTGAAGGCCTGCGAGGCGAAATCTCAGCAGCCTCTTCCTCATCGAGGCTGCTCGCGCGGCTTCCTTCGCGAGGCATAAGCGGCTCGGCTTCCTCCGAGCGCGACATGGTGATGTGGTTCGCCACCTACCCAAGCGCGAATCTGCCGCGCGGTAGGGTGTGTTAAGCGCGAGGAGGGGAGGGGGTTGGTGTTGAAAGATGTTACACACATATACACCCCTTTTTCACCTCTGAAGCCACGACGTGTTTGATTCGCTGGCTATCCTGCTGTGTTCACTTGAGCCGACGCGACCGCTGTGCATTCGCTTCCTGGCATGTCCAGTCCCCTCGCGGTTTGCCAAGTTCCCACGGTTCACGCAATGTTCTTCACCGCGGCGTCGAGAGGTGCTCGCAGAGGCTCATCCTCTGTGCTTCGCTGGGTGCAACCTGCGCGGGAAAATGAACTCCAGCGCCGAGATATGCACGCCACCGCGGCTGCGGCGAACAGCGCGGCTCCCCCCCCCCAACCGAACAACTCGGCGCACCAGCACCAGCAAACAAGGTCTGCTGGGGCGCAGGCGCAGCAAGCACCCAGAGCATCTCAACCTCAACGCACGCAGCAAAACAACGCGCGTTACCAGCAGAGATCGGCTCCTCAACAACACCAACAACAGCGATCTCCGCAACAATCGCAGCAGTTCTCCAACGGCGGGTACAGTAACGCTTCTGTGCAACAGCGCCACGCGGCGACCCTTCCCGAGGACGTCGATGCGCTGTACCACCAGATGCAGCATATCGGGTCAAGATGGGCGGATTTGCACGCGGAGGCGGAGCTGCTGGAGGAGTCAAAAAAGTGCGTCCTCGCGAGCATCACGTTACACTTCATGAATGAAGGTGACAACAAATCCGCGGGCGAAGCCAAAGCGTTCGCCGCGCCGGAGTACGTGGAGCACGTGCGGAAGATGGTGGAAGCCAGAAGGAAAGCGAACCAAGCCAAGATCGAGTTCGAGGGGATCAAGACGCACATGAATTTGACTAGGACGTTCGAAAGTAGCAGGCGAGCGGAGCTCAATCTACTGTGAGGACGTGTCGTGTCCTGGGAAGACTGCGCACAGCGAACAGCGTCATAATCTCGCGCCATCTAGATGCGTGCTTGGAGATTTTTAGATTGTGATGAGGATGTAACAAAAGACAGATTGAAGATTGTATACGCAACCTACACTTCACTTCTTACCCTCTCTTCCCTCTTTACCTCCCCACGACTCCGATCTTCGCGCGTTCCGCGACCTTGCACAGCTTGGCGACCAGCCCGGCCATTTGCAGTAACGAGTTCACCCCGTCTCCAACCCTCATGTGCGCGAACCCGATTTCGCGAATCATTTCAAGTTTCACAAACTCAGGCATCGCCTCACTGTTGTAGTTCTTCACGACTCTGTACACGGTGCCGATGATGTCCATCGCGCTGAAACCGGCGGTGTATAGGTGTTTGATCCTGTCATACGCGTCGTCCACGTTTGTCGCAAGGCAGTGCGCGACGCAATCGGAAATGATCTGCGGGTGCGGCTGGTCGCACACTTTGAACACGTTCTCTTGGTTGACGTACCCGAACCCACTGTGCGTGGCTTGGATATTGTTCAGAGCCTGGCGCATATCGCCGTCCGCGGTGAAAACAACAGCCTCGACGCCGTCCGGGACGTACGGGACATTCTCGGACTCGATGACTTTCATCAAGCGTTCCAACACTTCCTGGTCGCTGAGCCGGGTGAATCGAACAATAGCGCACCGCGATTGGATGGGCTCGATGATCTTTTCACTTGCGTTGCATGCTAGGGCGAACCGCGTGGTGTTGCTGTACAGCTCCATCGTTCGTCGCATGGCTTGCTGCGCCGCGGATGTCATGGAATCCGCCTCATCAAGCAGAACGATCTTGTGCCTTCCAGGCGGCAGGGTTACTTTCTTCTGCGCGAACATCTTGATTTTGTTTCTGACGACATCGATGCCTCGGTCATCGGAGGCGTTCAGTTCGAGAACGGCGTCCTTGTATGCGGGACCTAGAAGAGTATGCGCTAAACACAAAATGCTCGTCGTTTTGCCAATCCCAGGCGGGCCGGTGAAGATGAGGTTGGGCATGTTCCCGGTGCTGGCCATGGCGCCCAATCTTTCGACTGCTTCTTGATTACCCACGATGTCCGAGATCTTCGAAGGGCGGTACTTTTCAACCCAAGGGAGGGTGCTGTTGCTGGCGACTTTAGCCATCATGGGTTTGGGGTGTGTGATCAGACAGACACCACGCGTAGGTCTGTGCGAGGAACAGTGAGGGAGGAGGAGGCACACAAGTTGGCACACCTACTTTCAAAATCAGCAAAATGACTAGTTTTTGAATCCGACCGACCGCAACTCGGCTCCATGGTCAAAGCATCGAGGTACCTTTAGGCCCCACGTTTGCTCTCCCTCCCTCACATCTCGACGCGCTTCGTGTGATGGGTGTCGTTGGGACGATGCGCGGTATCACCGTGCTCGCCCTAGTGGCTTCAATTCTGCTGGCGCAGCCCCGCGTTGTGGCGTCCGGCGCCGTTGTGTTCGCATCCGCAACAGATCAGGGTTACTTCTCAGGCGACACGACCGCATCTCAAGCCCCCAGTGGGTTCCCACACACGACGTACGAAACCCTGGACCGCGATGTGATTGATACGATCGTTGGCGGGCTAATTAACACCGAAAACGTCGGGGCGTTACCAAACTGGGTCGACGCGGAGGCGCTTACACGACAGAAGCCCAGGGTGGTGCTCCTCGGAACGAGCTCAGCAGAAATCACTCCCTCAGATCTCGCCGAGACAAACGTAGGAGAGGACATTTCGCGAATGCGCGCGGAGATCGTGGCGCCGAACGCCGGTGTTGTGCACGGCGAGATTAATTCAAATTCTATCACGGAAACAGTCTTCCGCTCGTTCCGGGGAAGAAGGTTCGTGGCGGGCGAGTGCGGCGATGAATTAGGTACAGAGACTTTTATGCGGCTCGACGCGACCGACGCGATTGGCCACTTGAGACGCGTACTCCAGGAGACTGGATCATCGACCGAGCATACAGCTGATCTGGTGTTGCTATGCGCTGAGAGCACGTCATCTCAGAAGTCGGTGCTTTCGGTGTTCGCGGATTTCACGCAGGCGCTGAGAACCGATGGCGTTTCATTCGCGGGTGTGTTTTTTGGAACCGGAGACGGAGGAAGAGACGCGGATGAAACAGAAGTGTCTTCGTGCGTCCAAAAGGCGAGGCTCGCGTCGGGTGAATTGAAACTCGTTTTGGTCAGTGATACCCAAGGCAATTTCCCTTCCCGCTCGCTTCTTCAAGACGACGAAGCCCCTATCTGCGACGACTTGTGTCAGCTCCAAACCAACGTGATCAGCGGCTTGGTGTTCGCCTGGGTGTTGGTGATGACCATTCTGTTTGGGTACGCGCTGATGCACAACCTGGACTCACCCACGCGGTTCGAGAAAAGCAAGGAGGAAGATGGGAGGTGATGGGGGATGTACTGGATACGTGATGGCCACGAATGGCATTCCCGACGTTGACTTAGAAGAAATACAAAGATTACAAAAATAAGTACTCCGCTCACTCTGTTGCGACCTTCTCCGCACCCCCTGCTTTCCTGGGCACAGAGGAAGTTACGGTTTCTTGTGTCGCGTCGCGTGTGTCCTTCGTGGGCGTCGTTTCTGTGGGCGCTGAGTTCGCTTCGTCCAGCGGCGCATCGTCGTCGAAGTCAAAATCTTCCGCGTCGTCGTCGCCTTCTGTGAAAGTTATTTCCGATTCTTCCTCCATCTCTTCCAAGTACGCCGCCGCCGATTTCGTCAAAACGGAGTGGTCGAAGATCTTGTACGCCTCGTAGATGCCCCCTGGAGGCATGCCGAGCATCATTCGCGAGAAATCCTCAGCGCCGCGTCGAAGTTCGAAGGGAAGGGGAACCCTGAGTTCGATCGCGGATTCGGGAGAGACGGTTGCTTGGGTTGCTTGGGTTTCTTGGTCAGCAGTTTCCCCACCCCCCAAACACTCATCAGGCACTTCCCTTTTGAGCTTGACGATGGCCATGTCTTGTTCCTTGACCCAGTGAAGGGTGAACTGCTCGTTCGGGGGGACGTCGCACTCGTCCGCCAAGGCCAAGCCTCGGCCAGTGACGCGAACCACCAGGTCATCGTCCTCTAAATGGGGCGCGAATCCGGGAGAAGTTAAAATTTGGTAGGGACCGGACCCGAACGCGTTCGGGTCCGAGCAATCCGCCTTGACGACCGCACCCGTAAGCGCAGCGGCAACGCAGGCCATGGTGAAGACAGGCCTGACGAACATGGTGAAGTACCGTCCAGAAGTTTGGGGCTCGCGGAGGGTTGTGAGGGAGGGGGTGATGATGACGTCAGAGTGTTGAATGTTGGGCGATTTTTCCGACGCTTCGTACAGAGGTTGCTATTACAAAGACATGTACACCGCACAATGTATTACGGATTGACAGTAGAGATGTGAACGGCCTTAAATACTGCGTCATCAATGTATTGCTCGGATTGTTCATAGATATCCATAAACCATACTCACTTCACCACAGCCCCGGCACGAACAGAGCGGGCACTTTTTTCTCGTAGGCGGCGTACTTTTCTTTATACTTTAAACGCATGTACGCCACGGTTTCGGTGGCGCAGATTGAACTCATGAGCAGGTAGTCGGGCAACAGGAACAATCCGGCGAGGTATTTGTTACCAGTGCAGAGCACTGCGCCGACGTCACGCAGCATGTGGCCGGTGGTGTTGATGAACCGCGCGACGCTGAACAGTCCGCCCGTGTGCAGCTTCCCCGCGTAACTCTTTTTTCGCTTGAACAGGTAGCGCTGCGTCTCGGAGACGCACTGCAGTGCACCGGTGGCAACCATGACGCCCGCGCCCAGCGCTTCGCGTCCGGAAAGCTCAGCCGGGAGAGAGGGGGCGGCGTAAAATTCCAACCACGTGAACGCGGTGTGCAGCACGTGGTGGAATGTGGCCACCTTGAAGGACTCCGCGAAGCCGCCTTTGCTGCTCAACTGCACAAAACCCTGCACCGCCCACCGTGCGCCGCCTCGTAGTGCCCGCCCGTGCTGAGGTAGTACGACGCGACGGGGATAGCGAGGTGCAACGCCTTGCACATGGCGCGGTCCAAGGACATTTTTGGCACGCCCTTACTCGTCATATCACGCGGGAAGGCGGTGGTGTCCATGCCGGTCATCAGCGCCCGGTTGACCTTCCACGCGCCGTCGACTAGTTTCTTGGTCGCGCGGGCGGGCATGGTGCGAGGATGTGTTTTGTTTTGTGTGCGGCGGCGCGCGCGAGAGTGCGCGCGCCAAGATCGTTCGATAACGCTATTTTCTTGAACGTTTTCTCAAAATGATTTCGCTCGTTTTGATTTTTCCAAGCAAACACCGCTTTGATGCTGCCATTTTCGGCCACGCGCTGCCGACCGCCCCCACCCCCCGGGTGTCCCAAACTTCCCCACCTCCGCCGACGCCATGGGCGCGACGAATCGACATGAAATCACGTCGCGCCCGTGCGCGTTCACCACCCTGTCCACGGTCGTCAGCTCACTGCCCAACCTCAGCGCGGGGGTGAAAAACTATGTGCATCACGTGCGTTTCCCCACCCGACATCTCGGAGGACTCGACGCTTCCCCAACGCTCCGGACTCGATGCTCCGGGGTTTGCCTCGACGATGTGGACATGTGTGAGGTGTTAAATGAACGCTTGAGTTGAGAAATGCTCACGATCGACCCGTATGAAGTCTCCCTGGCGTCGACCCTGGTGTCCCCCGGTCGTCGCGTCCGACGGTTTACCTCGCCAGATCCGGGCTTTCTTTTTCGGGACGAGACGAAAATGGAAAGGGAATTTTTTGAAGGAATCAGAAGCTATCATGCATCCATTCAATCACAAGCTCACCTCCCCTCCCTCATATTCCCTACCCAAACCCCCAACAGGCTGTGATCCTCTTTTTCTCCGTGATGATCGTCGCGTCCCTGACCATGGCGTTCACGTACGTGCCGAACAAAATCAAACGCGAGCCGTACACATTACGCCGAAGCGACAAGTGTTTCGTTTCCAACGAAACCGTCTGCGACACACACGCGGTTTCGCAGTTTTACTTTTGGAACCTGACGAATGCTGAAGCGGTTATCGCGGGCAGTGAGGCTCCTAATTTAGTCGAAGTTGGCCCGTACGTCTTAAGTGATGGCAAGGAAAAGAAGAGTGATATTACGTTCCAAGCTCCTGTTGATGCGAGCTATTCTAACTCGACGTTGACTCAAGAGTTTCGCCCCGCGTCCGTGTCCTACGTCGCTACCTCGTACGCGCGGTGGGATCATTCGTCCTTTTGCGATGGCTGTGAATTAACCGACACGATCATTTCCTTCAACCCTGCGTACGCCACGTTAGTCGCGGCCTACGGAAGCGAAGTTAACTTTCTGTACTCGTTGACACCCAAGGTGTTAACCGGAGTCATCGGCGGGATCGTTTCTGTGTTCGAAGCGCTGGCGGTGTCTCACGCCGCGTCGCTGCCGCATATCGCCGCCGCCGCGAATGCGGGTGATACGGGGGACGCGCTTTATTCGCTCGCGGTCATGCAATGGGCGGACTGTTCCATTCTTGGCGGTGCGAGTCTCGTTGACATCGGCCTGCCTGCTGAGGTTTTAGCGTCGTTCCCGGTCGCGCCTGAGATTGGGAAATACGTCGCGACTGCTACGTCCGGCGCAATGACCGGTTTCGCGGCCACGGAAGCTAGTGCAATTTTGAAATTCCTAACCGAGTACGACGTCTCTGGAATCGCGGTGTTAGGATTTCTAAGTGCGGACACTACTGTTGGAGCTGGGATGGTTGAATCGTACGCCTCGGCTATCAACATCACCGCGTCAATTACGGCAACGCACGCGTTACTCACGAAAGGGTACGTCGACTCGATCACACGCTCGTACGGCAAAGGCGCCGCATCCGCCGCGATCGGTCCGTTCCTCGACCCGACATCGTCCGGTATGTTCATTGCAAGACCGGTTGGCGAGTGGGTCATGGGTTATGTCGACCCGCTAACGTCGTCCAGGTATCCTTCAACCGACCCCAGGCATTTAGTCAGAGCCGTGACGAAAACGTTCCTGCACGACGATTTGGGTCTTACAAACGCCAGCACGGCGGTGGACCGCGTTCCACGAGAAGTCACCGATAAGTCGCAATGGCCCGGGCTCGGGGCGACGCCGTGGGTGCTCGCGACTGGGGCGGACGACGCAAGCCGGACCAGCGATGTGCTTGAAGCCACCGGAGGGTCCGGGATAACTGGATCAAACGACGCCACTGAGTACTCGTACGAATTCGGCAACGAAACTGTGACTGAAGCCGTCCGAGGTAAATACGCCGCGCGCGCCGTGTACCGCTCGGTAAAAGACAAAACCGCGGAGGGTAACCCTGACGTGTTGGCGTGGTTCGACTTTGGGTCGTCTCTCGATTTCGGAAGAGCCGTCAAATTAGAATTCGAAGGCTCCACGTGGTTCGCGCACGAAGAAGTTGAGCTTCACAAGTTTCGCGTTTCGAGGGACGCGCTGTTGCCGTGTCCGGTTTCCACCACGAACTGCGTGTACAACAGCGACGCGTACGGAGGGTTCAACGTCACCTCCCACCGCTCGATTCCGACCGTGACCACGATGCCGCATGGCCTCGACACGGACCCGCGGCTGTGGGGGTTCGTTGACCCACTGGAACCGGTGAACTCAACACGCAACCCTTTCAAACCAGACGCAAACAAACACCAAATCGAGTGGGACGTGTTTGAGATGAGCGGCGACGTGCTCGGCATGCGTTTGCGGTACCAGAACAACTTCTTGGTATCACCGACTGACATTTTCTACCCCAATCTGTGGAAGCCATCCAGTGACTCCAACGCTTTCGACGCGTCCAGGGGCACGTACATCCCGATCGCGTGGTGCGACGTGTCCTGGGCGGCGCCGCAAAGCGCCATCGACGACATCGCCGCTATTATAAAAGAAGCCACCGGGCTGACGATCGTGTATATGATCGGGTTGCCCGGGGCGTCGTTCATATTCGTGGTGTATCACAGTTGTGCGCTGTACATCAAACGCAGAGTCGCGCGAGGCCAGAAGCAAGTCAGAGACGAAATCAACGCGCAAAGGCTTCTCTCGAATCAACAAACAAGCCAGCGCTCCGAGGCGTACACTCCTTTGGCGGAAACCGCAGATGGGCCGCCGCCGTTGGGTCCGTCCGTGGTTGAAAAATCGAATAAAGACGATTATGCATATCCCGCAGAACAGAAGTACCACGACGACGACGCCTCGGTCGTCGTCGTGGACGTGCACGGCAGGCGCTGAGAAGCGAGGTGGAGTTGTGAGGAAGCGAGGCGAGTGACGTCTCCTGTTGAAATATTTATCACTTTTTCGTCTTCCAGCTACTGACTCATCTTTTGAAATTTTGCCGTTAAATTGGACATTCCAATGTAGGCACCCTTCATTGTCCCGTGTCGCCTCGCCTGCACGAGGGTGACGCGCGGCCATGGACGAGACAAATATTGATGCTGGTGCTACCGACGGCGCCACGGCTGACGTCACGACGACGCAGCTGATGTATACGGCTTCTCCCGCGCCCAAAGTGTGGGGGGCTAATTTTGTTTCGCCCAAGATTTCGCCCAAGCGCGCGCCTTCCCCTGTCATGGAAGTGGAAGACGATGATGCCACGCAGGCCCCACCAGATTCTCCAGATGACGACGACGGGTTTGTGGTGAACTATTTCGCCGGTGCCACGATGCCGAACCCGTATGACGACGATGCTACCCAGGCCCCACCAGATTCTCCAGACCCGGAGAACGAGGAAACCGAGGCGACCCTCGAGGTTGCCCCCGAGCCAGCACCTGAGGTGGTTCCCGAACCAGCTCCCGAGTTGGTTCCCGAGCCCGCTCCCGAGATAGTTCCCGAGCCGCCCCCCTCTACGGATGCCGCGCCGGCTGACAAAGACGACGTCGAAGTCGTGGACGCGACGGTGGATGCGGTTTTCGAGCCAATCGAGGCTGAGATTGACGGCGACGTCGGAGCGCACACCGTGGAACGCATCGATGCGGCGATGGAAGCTGATTTCGAGGCGGAGCGCGCGTGTATCGATGAACAGACGACACGTGTCGATGAGACAACACGTGCTGCTATCGATGAACAGCTCGAAGAGGCTTTGAAACCGGCGCGTGCTGCTATCGCTGAACAAACGGCACACGTCGATGAGAAAAAGAAAACTGCTGTCGACGAGGCGATGGACGCTGCTGTCGAGGCGGAGTGCGCGTCTCATCAAGACGCTCCTGACGACGACGAAGAAGAAACGCAGTCGTTCCTGACCGCGCAGGAGGAATCCGACGTGCCCGAGCCCGTCGCGTCATCGCCAGTCGCACCCTTACCTGCCGTACCAGAAGCTGACGTTTCACAGCCGTCAGCTCCGGAACCCACGCCCGCGAAGGTTGCGTTTGACCCGGAAGCGGTGAGCCCCGTGATGGAGGGAGACGCGGGCGGCGCGTGGCGAGCGGCGGGGACGACGATGTACGATATGCAGATCATGATTGACACGCAGGCTGAGTATGACGCTGACACGCAGCCCGTACCCTCTCCGACTCCAGAGGTTCCAGTGGAAGTCGCTGAGGATGTCGCTGAGGACGTTGCCGAGGATGTCGCCAAGGAAGACACCACGGCACCTATGGAGACGGACGCGGATGAGTACAATGCCGATCCGCCGAACCAAGCCCCCACGTACTCCGCGGAGGAGCTTCGAAGCATGAACGTCGGGTGCGACGCGCCGCCTGCTGACGCGGCCGTGGAGGCGCTGGAAGGCGCAGAGGTAGCTGGTGATGCGAACGAAGTTGCGGAAGAGGCGGCGGAGAAGGAAGATGAGCCGAAAGAAACGGCCGACGCCGAGCAGAAGGTCGAGGCAGCTGCGGACGATGAATCCGAGGATGAGTATTTACCGATGACCGCGCCGTCGCAGCCGGTTGACCCAGACGTGGCGATGCCCGTGGTGCAGGAAATCAAGCTCCCAACGCCCCTTAAACTCGACGAAACCGAAGATCAAAGTGATGATGACCTGGAGGAATGTGGCGGGGAATGGTCGAAGGCGCTGCCTCCGCCTCCGCCCACGCAGCCAGTTGAGCCGGAGGAGCTGGAGGTGCCGACTGAACCTACTGAGCCTAACGCGACGGAGGAGACGGGCACGACCGCGGCGACGGTTCCTGGGACGCGCAAGTCCAATCGCGCGTCAACCACGTCTGTGGAAACCGTCGTGACATGCCCGCGTCGCGCCGCCGCAACCGCGACTGTGGAAACCGCGGTGACACGCCCGCGTCGCGCCGCCGCCACCGCGACCGTGACGAAGGCGGCGGCTGCGGAGGTTGCTAAGTTGAAAACGGCTGCGGACAAGGCTAAGGAGAAGGCCAAGTCAAAGGCACCGGCGAAGGCCAAGTCGCCAGCTAAAGCACCGGTAAAGGCTCCGGCTAAGACTCCCGCGAAACAGCCCATACAGAAACGCGGACGAGCTGCGGCATCTCCTGACGATGCCGACACGAGAAAAACGAAAACACGCAGGGGCGAAACCGGAAGATTCAAGTTGCTGTTGTCCACGGCGTTTGACGCGGAGACGACGAAAAAGTTGACGGCCAAAATCAAGAAACTCGGCGGCGTCACCACAACCTCCTCCAAAGAGTTCACGCACTTCCTGACCGCCCCCCCGCTGGGCCGATCGAAGAACGTGCTATGCGCGCTCGCGTCAGGTGCGCCCGTGGTGTTACCCTCGTGGCTGGACGCGTCGGCTTTAGCGGGGACGTTCGTGTCCCCCGAAAACCACTCGTGCAGACACCCGCAATTTGAAAAGAAACAACAGTTCGACTTGCCTTCTACGTTAGAGCAGGCCCGGGGTTCGCCGCTGTTTTATGACGTCAAGGCACACATCATCCCGGGCAAGGGTGGAAACAAGGCAGCAGGGTCGCGAGCCTCAAGCCGCAGGGGTAAAAAGGAAGACGCTGCACAAGACGAACCCGAAATCGTCGCCGTGGACGTTATGCTTCGCGAGGTGCTTCCCAGAGCGGGGTGCGTTTTGGTCGAGAAAGCGAGCGAAGTAGAGAAGGTATCGAGTGCTGAACTCGGCTCGAAACAGTGGCTCATCGTCCAGACCCCCACGAGCGACCCCGCGGTTGTAAAAAAGTTGAAAGCGCGCGGCGCGAAAGTGGTGTCGCACGAGA
>MDSY01158332.1_pt1 | contig 11684 bp, 14 predicted proteins | sample 811131 | NCBI WGS metagenome assembly MDSY01 (sample SAMN05326643, study PRJNA326480) | marine metagenome | isolation source: seawater | place: Atlantic Ocean: South West | collected 2010
ATCATGGCTCGATAATATCGGAAACACCGATAAACTAGAAACTTTAATAGAATAATATTCTCGAAAAATTAAATGCGCGCAATTATTTATTTTAGTCTGATTGTTATAATTACATTTATATTGGGTGCAATATTAGCCTACCCATTAAAATTACTTCTCGATCCAGTTTTTGAACTTGCTTTTCGCAAATACCTAAATTACGCAACATTAATTAGTGGAATAATTACCTGCTCAGTCTATCTAAAAATAAATAATTTACTTACATATGAGGCCTTCGGTTTTGGTGGCGAAACCAATAAATTTCTAAAACGCTTTATATATGGCTTCCTCTATGGGCTGCTTATCATGTCTATAATCGAGACTATTTTATTTATTTTAAAAATACATGAATTGGATGTGCATCGAAGTATCTGGTTATTTTCTAACCTTTCTTTTATTGCAAAAGCATTAATTACAGGACTGTTAATTGCATTTATTGAAGAATTAATTTTTCGAGGAGCATTCTTTTCTGGTCTTTATAATAGAGCAGGAGCCCTCATTGCTATTATATTCACTAGCTTTATATATTCAGCAGTTCACCACGTTCGGTATCCAGACCTACCGGCAGATACTGTGATTGAATGGTCAACAGGCATAACAATGATGCCTGATGCATTTCGCCGTTTCCATGAATGGGCTATTGCTGACTATTTTCTAACCCTATTTATTTTTGGAGTGCTGCTAGGTTTGTTACGCTTAAAGCATCGAAATATCGCTGCATGCATAGGTCTGCATGCTGGTGTTGTGGTGCTTATTAAGATAGCTGACTATTTTACAAACAGGTCAAGTGAAAGTAATTTTAGCTATCTTGTTAGCCCATATAATTCTACATTCGGATGGATTAGCTTTTTAGTCATCTTATTTTTTACAATTTTTTATTTTCTAAAATTACGAAAAAGTACTAAGTAAAAATAAAAAATTAGTATGGATGAAAAAGTATTTCTTCATGTAATTTATAATTTCTTATAATACTCTTTACTGACTCGCTTCTTAAAAAATTTGAATAATCTCTAGCTAGATTAACATTAATATGTGGATACTTTTCTGGAGACACTAAAATGACATGGTAGGGATTTGATAATTCATTTTTATCTTCGAAAATTATATTTAATTCTATCCTATCTTTATAAGCAAGATATGTCCCTCTATCAGTTAATGTATAGGCCTGTTTTTCATTAGCAATAATTATTGTTTGTCCCATAGCCTGACCCACAGAAAGATACCAAGATCCTTTCGGTATAATGCCCATTGCTTGCCACAAATTATTTTCTTTTTTGTGTGTACCAGAATCATCGCCACGGGAAATAAATGTTTGATTAGCATTGATCAATTTTGACAGTGCCTCTGAAATATTTTTACTACCCTTAATGTCGGCAGGATCATCTTTAGGTCCTATCAAAACGTAGTCATTTTTCATAATGGGTAAACGCTCTATACCAAAACCATCTTCCACGAGCTGCTCTTCCTCATCGGGAGCATGAACAAGAATTAAATCAACATCTCCATTTCTCGCCAAGCGAATTGCTTTGCCGGATCCAACGGCAACAACATTTAGCTCTATACCATATCTATCTTCAAATAATGGGTTTATCTTTTCAAGAAGCCCTGAATTATCGGTACTCGTTGTAGTGGCCAATAATAAGCGATTTTTATCTGCAGCAAAGCATATAAAACTCAAAAACGCGAGAGGAATGAACAGTAAAAAACGAAGCATAGGGCTCCTATTATATAGCCAATCGGAACAAACTCGATCTAGAAAACAATAGAAATGGTGGGCCGTGGGCGATTCGAACGCCCGACCAATGGATTAAAAATCCACTGCTCTACCGGCTGAGCTAACGGCCCCTTTCTTTGGTTCTCTAAATTTAACGATGGTTCAAAATATCAGTTGCTAATACACTAACGGCGGCGATAATACCCAAGAATTGCCCTTGGGTAAAACATAAACTGTGAGTATACTATTTTATTATCGAATATCTAAACATATCACCATGTTTTCTATGACAGAACTCAGTTATTTAACTATTTGGGGTTTTTAAAATAAGTGCCGATATATGAATATAGGTGTGACCAATGCGGCCACCAGTTTGAAGTATTACAAAAGATAAGTGATGCTCCGGTAAAAAACTGCCCTAAATGTAATTCGAATAATCCTCGAAGACTCGTCTCGGCTGCTGCCTTTAAATTAAAGGGAACCGGGTGGTACGAAACTGACTTTAAAACAAAAAAACCAAAAAAAGGTGACGAAATTAATAAAGCAAATCAAGACAAGAAGGATATAAATAAAAAAACCGCTGATCCGAAGAAAAATTCAAAAAATACTACTAATGGAAATAAAAAAAATAAAATACCTCAGTAAAAAATACTGCTTCTTAAATATGATACTCAACTAAATGACTTCATTAAAAAAATATATCATAGCAGGACTTCTAGTATGGCTACCATTCGCGGCTACTATCGTAATAATAAAACTATTAATTGATTTACTAGACAAAACTATATTGCTATTGCCCCCCGAATGGCAGCCAGAAAATTTAATTGGAATTACAATCCCAGGTCTTGGCATTATATTAGCTGTATTAATATTGTTAATGACAGGGATGCTAGCTGCTAATCTATTTGGTCGTCGTTTGGTTGAATTCTGGGAGAAACTTCTAAATAGAATTCCATTTGTAAGATCAATTTACAGTAGTGTAAAACAGATCTCGAATACTATATTTGGTCCTAGTGGTAAAGCCTTTCGAAAAGTTATAATGATCCAATACCCAAGAAAGGGTCTATGGAGCATTGGGTTTTTAACAAATGATAATTTAGGAAATGAGTTAGGTTCTGTAGATGATGAATTAGTTGCTGTTTTTATTCCAACTACACCAAATCCAACTTCGGGATTTATTATAATGTCCAGAAAAGATGAAATAGTTGAATTAGGTATGACCGTCGAAGATGGCTTCAAACTCGTCATTTCAATGGGAGTAATTACCCCGCAAGATTCAGCTTTAAAAAAAATGGAGTCTAATAAAGTTGCGCAATCGCAAGCTGAATCGTAATATTCCGCCTTTTGCTATCATTGTTTGGAAATAATTATGCGTACTCATTATTGTGGTGAATTAAATAGCGGTCACATCGATCAAGAGATTGAGCTTTGTGGTTGGGTGCACCGTCGAAGAGATCATGGGGGTGTTATATTTCTTGATCTTCGCGATCGTGAGGGATTAAGTCAGATTGTATTCAACCCAGATCACCCTGAACCGTTTGCGATTGCTGACTCTGTTAGGAATGAATTCGTAATAAAAATAGCTGGTAAAGTTAGAGTTCGCCCAGAGGGTTCAGTAAACCCCGATTTACCAACGGGTGAAATTGAAGTCGTTGGGCACAAGATAGAGATTTTGAATAAATCAAAAACACCACCCATCCAAATGGATGACGAGGATGTGCATGAAGATATAAAACTTCGTTATCGATACATCGATTTACGCCGTCCTTTAATGCAAAAAAATCTTCAATTAAGATCAAAAATTGTTAAAGAGATGAGAGCCTTTCTAGATAATAAAGGTTTTCTTGATATTGAAACACCAATGCTAACTAAAGCAACACCGGAAGGCGCGCGTGACTATCTTGTCCCCAGTCGTACGCAGCCTGGTAATTTTTTTGCACTGCCACAATCACCACAATTATTTAAACAATTATTAATGGTATCTGGTATGGATCGCTATTATCAGATAGTACGATGTTTTCGTGATGAAGATTTACGTGCTGACCGGCAACCTGAATTTACGCAACTTGATATTGAAACATCTTTTTTAAATGAAGATGATATTACCAATATCATGGAAGAAATGATTAGCTTGCTTTTTAAAAATATACTGAACATAGAGTTACCATCGCCTTTTCCATGCTTGAGTTATAAAAATGCGATGGATCGATTTGGTAGTGATAGACCTGATTTGAGAAATCCACTTGAATTAATCGATGTTGGCGATCTAATGAAAGAAGTAGATTTTAAAGTTTTCTCCGGTCCTGCAAATATGGAAGATGGTCGAGTTGCAGCATTAAATGTCCCGAGTGGTAGTTCGCTTACCCGTAAAGAAATTGATGATTACACTGCCTTCGTTAGTCAATATGGTGCCAAAGGGCTTGCGTATATAAAAGTCAATGATATTGAGTCCGGACTCGAAGGACTGCAATCACCTATATTGAAGTTTCTTCCGGATGAGGTGGTAAGTAAAATTATTGAACGAACTAAATCAGCTAATGGAGATTTAATATTTTTTGGTGCTGATAAAACCAAAATTGTTAATGATTCTTTGGGCTCACTTCGAAATAAACTAGGTCATGATTTAAAACTCATAAAAAATGAATGGGCGCCAGTCTGGGTCAAAGATTTCCCTATGTTCGAATACAATGAGGATGAGAAGCGTTGGGAATCACTCCATCATCCATTTACTTCGCCGGAAGTAGAGGATATTGAATCAATAAAAAAAGATCCAAAAAATACTATTTCACGAGCATACGATTTAGTAATGAATGGTTTTGAGCTTGGAGGAGGTTCAATTCGTATTCATAACGCTAAGATGCAAAAAGCAGTTTTGGAACTGCTTGGTATAAGTAGCGATGAAGCAAATGAAAAGTTTGGTTTTTTGCTCGACGCACTCGAATACGGATGTCCACCACATGGTGGGATTGCTTTTGGCCTAGACAGAATTGTAATGTTAATGGCTGAGTGTGATTCTATTAGAGATGTAATTGCGTTTCCAAAAACTCAAACTGCTAGCTGCTTGCTTACTTCAGCGCCTGCCAGCGCAAATGATAGACAATTAAAAGAGCTGGGTATTAAGCTTTCAAAAATAAAAAAATAGATAATATATGTTTTCTTAACTTGTATTAAACTGCTAAGTAAGTCTATATTTACATAATGAACTCGGAAACAACTTACCTTCGTTCCTACACACTAAAGAAAGAGCAAATCCCCCCTGTTATTTCTGAAGATATAGATGATTATGAGCGTGAGAGTTTAAAAAAGAAAATTAAAGAGCTATTAGACCAACAAGAAGCGGTTATTGTCTCGCACTACTACACTGATTCAGACTTACAAATTTTAGCGGATGAGACAGGTGGTTGTGTTTCTGATTCTCTGGATATGGCTCGTTTTGGGAATCAATCTAGCGCAAAAACTTTGATAGTCTGCGGCGTCAGGTTTATGGGCGAAACTGCCAAAATACTAAATCCTGAGAAACGTATTCTGATGCCTGATATGGATGCAAATTGCTCATTAGATTTAGGTTGTCCAGAAGATGAATTTTCAAAATTTTGTGATGAAAACCCTGAGCATGTTGTTGTTGTCTATGCCAATACAAGTGCCGCGGTTAAAGCAAGAGCTGATTGGATGGTTACATCAGGAAGTGCAGTAGATGTAATTAATTATCTTAAGAAAAAAAACAAAAAAATTATATGGGCGCCAGATAAATATCTTGGAGAATATGTTCAAAAAAAGTCTGGTGCTGAAATGTTAATATGGCAAGGTTCGTGTATCGTACACGAAGAGTTTAAGGGTAAAGAATTAGCTTCACTTCGTAAAAACCATCCTGATGCTAAAGTTCTAGTGCATCCAGAATCACCATCTTCTGTCATTGAACAAGCTGATATGGTTGGCTCAACAACAGAAATAATTAGGGCGTTTGGTGATATGAATGCAAAAAAATTTATTGTTGCTACTGATAAGGGGATTTTTCATAAAATGAAAGAATTAGCCAATAATAAAATAATTATGGAGGCACCAACAGCAGGAAAAGGAGCAACCTGTACAAGTTGTGCGCACTGCCCATGGATGGCAATGAATAGTTTAAAAAAGTTATTGCATGTGCTTAAAACAGGAGAGAATGAAATTTTCGTCGAAGATCAAATTATTTCTAGCGCCAAAAACTCAATTGAAAAACTTCTAAAATTTACAAGTAACAATCAAAGTATTGGATTAGCTAATGATGCTTAAGGAAAAGGATGCTTTGTGTCTAGTGCGATAATCTTCATCCATGGTCTGTGGATGAATGGAAAAGATATGTACTTATTGAGATATCGTTTCAAAAAAATTGGCTACAAAACATTTCAATTTAAATATAATAGCACTAAGCAAACACCAGTTGAAAATGCTCACTTACTTTCTGAATATATTGATTCTGTTAAGCATGAAAAAATAAATTTTGTTTGTCACAGTTTAGGAGGAATTGTTCTTCGTCACTATCTAAGTTTATATTCCACAAATAATATAGGAAATATTATTATGCTTGGTACTCCTAACAAAACAAGTGCTGTTGCAAGAAAGATTATTAATTTGCCGCTTGGTAAGAAATTATTAGGAAAAAGTGTAGAAAACGGGCTCACCGGAATACTCCCAAAGTGGAATAATAATGAAAAGCTTGGAATTATTGCTGGTCGTATTCCATTTGCATCGGGGATGTTTTTTTCAATTATTAAAAGTCCAAATGATGGAACTGTTTCTGTTGAAGAAACACGCCTCGATGGCGCTTCAGATCATATTACACTTTATTTACCACACCTTGGTTTGCTATTTTCAAAAAAGGCATTTCTTCAAGCAAAGCACTTTTTAGAGCACTCATCTTTTATACATAGCTAGTCATTCTCACCCATGTCTTGGGTGTCTCTTAGGTGACTAGTATAATTATGTATGTTTAAATAAAAAATCAACAAGCAAAGAGTACCAAATCATAATGGCTGGTCATAGCAAATGGGCAAATATCCAACACCGCAAGGGTCGACAAGACGCAAAGCGTGGGAAACTTTTTACTAAACTAATTAGAGAAATTACAGTTGCCGCAAAACTTGGAGGTGCAGACCCTGCCGCTAATCCTAGACTGCGAGCCGCAATCGATAATGGCCTGTCGAATAATATGACGAAAGATACCATTGACCGTGCTATTAAACGTGGTGCAGGTGGTGATGAAAGCGGTGATGTTGATGAGATTCGTTATGAGGGATATGGCCCAGGTGGAGTAGCGATAATGGTGGACACAATGACAGATAATAAAAATAGGACTGTGGCTGAAATACGACATACGTTCACAAAGTTTGGAGGTAACCTTGGTACAGATGGCTCTGTTTCTTACTTATTTACAAAAATCGGACTAATTTCATTTTCAGATAAAATTGATGAAGATACTATAATAGAATCAGCACTCGAGGCAGGAGCGGAGGATGTAATCACTAACAATGACAAATCCGTGGACATTATTACTAATGCGGATAATCTAGTCGATGTTAAAGAAGCAATATTAGCCGCAGGCTTTGAGCCTGAAAATGCTGAAATTACAATGCGAGCCTCGACTATGTGTGAATTAGATAAAAAAGGTTCAGATACAATGATAAAACTACTAGATGCATTAGATGATCTGGATGACGTGCAAAAGATTTATTCAAATGCAGAAATTCCTGATGAAATATTGGCTGAATTAAATTGATAAAAATTTTAGGCATAGACCCTGGGTCAATTAATACCGGTTATGGAATTATTGAATCTAAAGGAAACCATAATAAACATATTAAAAATGGAATAATTAAAGTAAAGGGAAATACGCTAGGTGAAAAACTAAAAATAATAAATACAAATGTAATAAAGATCATAGAAGAATTTCAGCCAGATGAAATTGCAATTGAAAAAGTTTTTATGCATCGAAACGCGGACTCCGCTCTAAAACTCGGGCAAGCTAGAGGTGCGGCAATTACTGCATGTGCCATGAATGACCTTCCGCTATTTGAATATAGTGCAAATCAAGTAAAACAGGCCTGTGTTGGAAAAGGGCATGCATCAAAAGAACAAGTTCAGCATATGATAAAGATTTTATTATGTTTAGAAAAAAAACCACTAACAGATGCAGCTGATGCTTTGGCAATTGCCTTGTGTCACGCAAATTCACGTGAAAGCTTAATAAGAATGCAGGGAGTCAATGGAATAAAATACGGACGACTACAATGATTGGTTTTTTACGCGGGACTCTACTAAAAAAACAACCGCCTCAGTTAATACTTGAAGTCAATGGTATCGGGTATGAAATTGAAGCTCCTATGACAACTTTTTATGTTTTACCGGATATTGGTAATACAGTTGAATTATTTACACATCTTGTTGTGCGTGATGATGCACATTTATTATTTGGCTTTGCAACAGAGGGCGAAAGATATTTATTTAGAAGCTTAATAAAGGTTAATGGTGTTGGTGCAAAAATGGCGGTAACTATTTTATCAGGAATTGGGGCAGATGAATTTTCGTTATGTGTACAAAATAACAATGCTGAAAGACTTACAAAACTTCCGGGAGTAGGCAAAAAAACAGCAGAGCGACTAATTATTGAAATGCGAGATCGTCTAGATAACTTGCCCAAAACTGTGCCTCAAACAGATAATGCCAGCAGCCCCAACACTGCTGATGAAGCAATAAGCGCGCTAGTTTCGCTTGGCTTTAAGCCATCTGAAGCCAGTAAACACGTGCTTGCTATTGAAAAGGCAGATATGACTAGCGAAGATTTAATTCGTGAAGCGCTCAAACATTCAGTGAAAAAATAATCTTTTTTAATGGTCAAATCAAAAAAAAGAATCACTATTTTGTCATTTTGATAACATATGATTGTCATTTTTCTATATTTAAATGAAAATTTAGATCTAACTGGTTTATCCTGTTATATGAGAAGAAAATAGGAATGAAATATGGCTGACCCCAATACAGTTGTTTCCGCACAAAGTGACACAGATGACATAGCTGCTGAAAATACTCTGCGGCCAAAAAATCTGAAAGATTATATGGGGCAAGAATCAGTACATGAACAAATGGAAATATTTATTAGTGCGGCCAAAAAAAGAAGTGAGTCTCTTGATCATGTGCTCATTTTTGGCCCACCTGGTTTAGGAAAAACCACTCTTGCCCATATCATCGCAAACGAGATGAATGTAAATATGAGACAAACCTCGGGACCTGTATTAGAAAGACCAGGTGATTTAGCTGCATTATTAACTAACCTAGAACCGAATGATGTGCTTTTTATAGATGAAATACATCGTCTTAGCCCAATCGTAGAAGAAGTGCTGTACCCAGCAATGGAGGACTACCAAATTGATATTATGATTGGTGAAGGACCTGCTGCACGGGCAGTCAAGCTTGATGTGCCAAAATTCACTTTAGTTGGAGCCACAACTCGCGCTGGCTTACTTACGTCTCCACTACGTGATCGCTTTGGTATTGTTCAAAGACTAGACTTTTATTCCGCTAATGAATTGACTCAAATTGTAAATCGCTCATCTAATATCCTAGGTGTCGAAATTGAAGCTGCGGGTGCAGATGAAATAGCAGCTCGTTCTCGAGGTACGCCTCGTATTGCGAACCGTCTTTTAAGACGTGTGCGTGATTATGCACAGGTTAAATCAAACGGAAAAATCTCCGGGAGTATATCCTCTGAAGCGCTTAATATGCTCAATGTAGATGCTCACGGTTTTGATATGATGGACAGAAAACTTTTGCTTGCGATCATAGAAAAATTTGATGGTGGGCCCGTTGGCGTTGACAGTATAGCGGCTGCAATAGGTGAGGAACGTGACACGATTGAAGATGTTTTAGAACCATACTTAATTCAGCAGGGTTTTATGATGAGAACACCAAGGGGTAGAGTTGCAACACGTAATGCCTGGCTTCACTTTGGTTTAGACGCACCAAAAGAATCTCAAGCAACTGATGATCTGTTCAATGAGAAAGAATAGCTAGGATTGTTATGTTAAAAGAATTTATATGGAAGATTCGAGTCTACTACGAAGACACTGATGCTGGCGGTGTTGTATTTTACGCAAACTATCTGCGCTTTATGGAGCGTGCTAGAACTGAGTGGCTAAGAGATATTGGCTTTGATCATAAAAACTTGATTGAAAAATACAAATTAATATTTGCCGTGAAGAATTTAAAAATTAATTATATGAAACCTGGCTATCTTGATGATTTGCTGACGATAACATCCAAATTATTAAATAATCGCGGAGCTAGTCTCGTATTTCAGCAAGAAATAATTAATGAAAAAGATGAATTATTAACCCAAGCAGAGGTAAAAATTGCTTGTTTAAATTCAAATACGTTGAAAGCATCACCAATGCCTGAGAAATTACTCATGGAGCTAACAAATGACAGCTGATCACTCATTTCTTGATTTAATTTTTAACGCAAGTCTGCTTGTGCAATTCGTTATGCTGATACTGGTCGTAGCGTCTATAGTATCGTGGACAATGATATTCAATAAACGCTTTCTTCTAAAACACTCTAAAAATAATGCGGATATATTTGAAGAAAGATTCTGGTCATCGGAAGACTTAAGTCCTTTATTTACGAGAATTACGTCTAGTCGTTATGAATCAAGTGGAATGGAAAAAATTTTTGAGGCTGGGTATAAAGAATTTTCTCGTCTTCAAAAACAAGAAAATATAGACCCTGAAGCAACGCTTGAAGGATCTCAAAGAGCAATGCGTATTGCTATGAATAAAGAAGTCGACCATCTTGAAACTAACCTTTCTTTTTTAGCTACTGTTGGATCGACTAGCCCCTATATAGGTTTATTTGGAACAGTATGGGGGATTATGAATAGTTTTCAGGCACTGGGTACGGTACAACAAGCGACAATAGCGATGGTCGCGCCTGGTATAAGTGAGGCTTTAGTGGCAACTGCGATGGGTTTATTTGCTGCAATACCTGCTGTAATTGCATACAACAGATACTCATATGATGTTGAACGTTTAATTAACCGATATGACAATTTTCTTGAAGAATTCGTAGCAATCTTACATCGTCATGCACATAGTTAAAAACTAGTTATGAGACAGAGAGTAAAAAAACGCCCAATGTCTGAAATCAATGTTGTTCCTTATATTGATGTAATGCTAGTGCTTTTAATTATTTTTATGGTGACTGCTCCATTATTAACTCAAGGGGTAAATGTTGATTTACCACAAGCCCCCTCGGCTCCTCTTCCTCCAAATGAAAAAGAACCCGTAATTGTTAATATAGATAAAGAGGGGAACTTCTTCATAAACTATGGTGAAAATCAAGATAAGCCTGTATTACCAGATACACTACTTAATCGTGTGAGTGCTCTATTGAAATACCAGCCCGACATACCCGTTTTTGTTGGTGGTGACAAACAAGTTCCTTACGGTGATGTAATCGAACTAATGACATTGCTTCAAAGAGCCGGAGTTCCATCAGTAGGTATGATTACCGACCCGCCTGAAAAATAGCACTCATGTTTACAAACTGGTACCACACTTTAAAATCACTAAGTTTTTCTATCCTACTTCATATTGTTTTAGGATGCCTCCTAGTGTTTAGCTTTAAATTTCAAACTAAGCCAATAACAATCACTAAACCTACAACTAATATCGTTAAAGCAACATCTGTTAACAAAGAACAAGTTGAGCTAGAACTAAAACGTCTACGAGAAATAGAAGAAAATAAAAAATCAAAAGAAATAAAACGACAAAAAGAACTTGAGAAAAAAGCAAATGAGGCTAAGAAAAAAAGAATAGCCGAGGAAAATAAACTTAAAAAAATAAAAAAGAAAAAAGAAGAAGAAAAGAAAAAAAGAATAGCCGAGGAAAATAAACTTAAA
>MDSY01056935.1_pt1 | contig 11683 bp, 14 predicted proteins | sample 811131 | NCBI WGS metagenome assembly MDSY01 (sample SAMN05326643, study PRJNA326480) | marine metagenome | isolation source: seawater | place: Atlantic Ocean: South West | collected 2010
ATGCCCAGTGCCACAACGATTGCCTATTACTGCTGGCTCACAATCCCGGAATTGCCGAGCTGGCCAGCATCTTGATCCAAACACCGCCGGCCCATGTTGCCTTCTACACATATCCGCCCGGCGCAACGCTTGTGCTAAACTGGGAGCCCCACGACGGATCGGCGCAGCTCATTGACTTCACAACGCCCGCAGATCTCGCGCCATAGAAAAAGGCCCCAAAGGGCCCACTTCAAACTTTCATAGACTGCAAAGACTGTTAGTGGCCCAAAATTTGGCTCAAGAACATTTTTGTCCGATCTGATTGTGGATTGTTGAAGAACTCTTCCGGCTCGTTTTGTTCAACGATTTGCCCTACGTCCATGAAAATAACCCGATTAGCAACCTGGCGTGCAAACCCCATTTCATGGGTCACGCAGAGCATGGTCATACCGTCTTCAGCCAGTTCGATCATCGTGTCCAGCACCTCTTTAATCATCTCAGGATCAAGCGCCGAGGTAGGTTCGTCAAAGAGCATGATCCGAGGCTTCATGCACAAGGAGCGCGCAATCGCCACTCGTTGTTGCTGACCGCCAGAAAGCTGACCTGGATATTTATCAGCCTGCTCCGGAATTTTAACCTTCTCAAGGAAGTGCAGCGCCGTTTCTTCAGCTTCTTTCTTAGGTGTTTTTCGCACCCAAATAGGGGCCAAGGTGCAATTTTCCAAGATTGTCAGATGTGGGAATAGGTTGAAGTGTTGAAAGCACATGCCGACTTCGGAGCGCACCTTATCGATGTTCTTCACATCAGAGGACAACAGTGTTCCATCAACCGTGATGGATCCCTGTTGATGCTCTTCTAGAGCATTAATACAGCGAATGAGGGTGGATTTCCCGGAGCCAGACGGCCCGCAAATCACAATCCGCTCGCCACGCTGCACATCAAGGTTGATGTCGCGCAGCACGTGGAATGTGCCATACCATTTGTTCATATTCTCGATTGAGATTGCGATCTCATCAGAAACTTTCATTTGGGCTTCAGACATTCTCAAAGCTCCCTTAGTGATGATCGGTTCGAAGCTGACGCTCCAACCATTGTGAATATTGTGAAATGCCGTAACAGACGACGAAGAACAGCAAAATAGCGAGGAGATACAGCTCCCAATAGATCCCCGTCCAAGCTGTGGAGGAAGAAATAGGACCCCGGATCATACCAACGAGATCAAACATTGAGATAACCGAGACCAAAGTCGTGTCTTTGAACAAACCAACCGCCACGTTTACGATGCCCGGAATTGAGATCTTGAGCGCCTGCGGCAGGATGATTAAACGCATCGCCTGCGGGTAATCCAAGCCCAGACTGTCAGCGGCTTCATACTGCCCGCGCGGCAAGGCCGCGAGGCCACCCCGGATCACCTCTGCGATATAGGCCGCAGAGAAGAGCGTTATCATAATAATCACCCTTAGGATCAAATCCAGATTGGTGCCTGGTGGGAAGAAATAAGATAGGACGACATTGGCCACAAACAGCAGTGTGATCAGCGGCACGCCGCGAATAAACTCGATAAACACCACACAAATGCCCTTGATGATGGGCATATTCGACTGTCTTCCCAAGGCAAGGACGACCCCTAGGGGAATGGACAGAGACACGCAGACCGTTCCCAGGATAAGGTTGAGCATAAAGCCCCCCATATCCCGCGAGGCCACAGGCTCAAGCGCGATAAACTCAGGCAGCGCTGCGGTCACAAAGCTGCCCAGATAAAGCACCAGCGCCACGGCGACAACACTGGTCAACAGCCCAGTAGCAAAGCCAGTCAGGCGCTCCATTTTCACGAAGGCCAGATAACCCGCGATGAGTGATAGGGCGACCACAACAGGGGTTAAAAGTGTTCCACCCCAGATCAACCAAAAAGCCAGGAAAGGGTAAATTGCGGAAAACATCAGCATTTTACGTGGCAATTTTTGAAACAAAATCGGGGCGATGCAGACCAAAAGCAACACAAAGGTCAAAGTCGGGCGCCAGTAGGCTTCGACCGGATATTTAAAGCCAAATAACATTTGGTTCCAGCGTTCCACCAAAACTGACCAACAAGCGCCACTGGTGCCTTGCAATACTTCCCGGCATTCCCGCAGGCTACTGGTGGTCCAGACTCCGTTCCACATCCAGGGTGTCGACGCGAGAATAATTTTGGCGACGAAATAGATGGACAGAATGGTTAGGATCGAATTGATCCAATTCGAGAACAGGTTTTCCCGAATCCATTTGACCACACCAGCCTGTTGAATGGGCGGTGCGGAGGGCGGGATAGGCTCATGACGTACAAAGCCAATGTTCGGTGTATCGCTCATCTCAACGCTCCTTCAACTTCATAGCATTGTTATAGACGTTCATAATCGCCGAAATTGACAGGCTGATGACCAAATAGAACAGCATCAAGACCAAAATACATTCAATCGCACGGCCCGTTTGATTGAGCGTAATACCTCCCAGCGTGCCGGTAATATCCATATAGCCGACGGCAATGGCCAGCGAACTATTTTTGGTGATGTTGAGATATTGTGAGATCAGCGGCGGTACGATGACACGCAGCGCTTGCGGCAAAATGATCAGTGACATAATCCGACCCGGACGCATGCCCAAGGCAGCAGCAGCCTCCGTTTGGCCATGGCTAATGGCTTGGATCCCTGCTCGGACATTTTCCGCAATGAACGCTCCGGTATAGATGGCCAAGGCAAACCACAGCGCAATCAAAGACAGGCGCAAATGCAAGCCACCCTTAAAGTTAAACCCTTTAAGCTCGGGGTTCTCCAGCCCAATCGGGCTGCCCAAAACAAAATAGACCAGCACAGTTGGGATGAGCAAAATGCTAATGGATGGCAAGAACGTTGGGATCAAACGTCCAGTATTGAAAAGCAAGTTTCTAGCATAGCGCCGGAAGACAAAAACACCGATGATTGAGAGACCAAAAGTGGCTAATACAACCCAGCCAAGATCTCCCAAAATCAGCCGAGGAATGTAAACCCCTCGGTTGGTGAAGGCAACCATGTCAAGCCACATGGAACTTGTCGCTGCGTCACCACGAAATTCACGAGGCTGCGGCAAGACATTCGACATGACGAGAAAAATGATCAAGATCCAGATCAAAACAGGCACATTGCGAAAGGCTTCGACATATATGGCCATGAGTTTTGAGACGACCCAGTTATTTGAAAGGCGCAGCACCCCCGCGATGACACCCAAAATGGTGGCGCTCACACAGGCCAAGAAGGCCACGATCAGCGTATTCACGGCCCCCACCATAGAGGCGCGGCCATGGCTCATCTGATTGTTATATTCGATGGGCATTTGATTGATGTCATAGCCGGCTGTCTCGCCAAAGAATCTCCAGCTGATGTTCAGACCCGCGTCAGCAAGGTTCGACAGAAGATTAGAAACTAGATAGCCCATTGCAAAAATAAGTCCGATCAGCGCAATCACTTGAAATGTTGTTGATCGGTAGCGGGTATCATTTATCAACATTGACAAGCTGAACTTGCTTGCCCCTGTTTGCGTCGTTGATGACATGGAGTTTTTCCCTGAGTTTCTGAATCTATTTTAGTTTTTATATTTTCAGACTTGTCGTAGGCTTAGATATGAAAAGGGCGCAGATTTCTCTACGCCCAATCCAAAAAATTCTTAGCGGAATGGTGGTGAATAGATCAGACCGCCGTCTTTCCACTGTGCGTTCAAACCACGGGACAGGCCGATGTTTGTTGCAGCACCGATGTTGCTTTCAAACACTTCACCGTAGTTGCCGCCGGACATGATGGCGCGTTTTGCCCATTCTGCGTCCAGACCCAGCATTTCGCCCAAAGTGCCTTCAGAGCCCAACAGACGGTTGATTTCTGGGTTGTTTGTGCCAGCAGACATCTCAGCGATGTTGTCAGAAGTCACACCCAGCTCTTCCGCTGTGATTAATGCGTTCAAAGTCCAGCGCGCGATATCGCCCCAATCGTTGTCGCCATGACGTACCAATGGGCCGAGTGGCTCCTTGGAAACCACGTCAGGCAGAACAACATAGTCATCTGGATTTGGGAAGTTTGCACGCTGTGCTGCCAAAGCAGAACGGTCAGTTGTGTAAACGTCGCAAGAACCTGCAAGGAACAACTGAGCGGCTTCAGAACCAGTTTCGATTGGCACTGGTTCATAAGAGATGCCGTTCGCACGGAAGAAGTCAGCCAAGTTCAGCTCTGTAGTTGTACCAGTTTGGATACAAACTGTCGCGCCATCTAGCTCAGAGGCTGAAGACACACCCAAAGAAGCTGGAACCATGAAGCCTTGACCATCGTAGTAATTTACACCAACGAATTCAAACTTCAGGTCAACGTCGCGAGACATTGTCCAAGTAGTGTTACGGGCGAGCAGATCGATTTCGCCAGACGCCAAAGCGGTGAAACGCGTTTTGCCGGTTGTTGGAACGAATTCAACAGCCATGTTGTCGCCCAATACTGCAGCGGCAACAGCGCGGCAGACAGCAACGTCAAAACCCTGCCAAACGCCATTTGCATCAGGCTCAGCGAAACCTGGAACACCTGTGGTCACACCACAGTTCAGTTTGCCACGTGCTTTAACATCATCGAGGGTGCCAGCAGATACCAAACCAGCCGCCAGGCCAGCTACAGTCAATGCACCAAGAAATACGGTTTTTTTCATTTTTACCTCATCCTGTTTTCCGCCCCAAAGGGGCAGCCTAATCCAATTAAATTAATTGGCATGAATGCAAGAGTTTCCTCCGCAATGGAAAAGACCATGCCAAGTTTTATGTCAGCCGGTCAAGAGATCACCACAAGAATCGATGCTTTTTGGTTAACATTTCGTTAAAATGAGACCAAATAATCTGTGTACACTTGTATACTGCGCGACTCAGCTCATTTTATAGAATTTATGGGCGTGCAAAAATGCCAAATGCTTTAAATTTACCGTAGTGTCAGCTTCATCATCCTGACCCCACTGCTCGATTTGCCACAGTTCGTCGAGTCGCGAGCGTATCCAAAGATCGTCAATGGCAAACGCCTCTGCCTGTGCCGCCAGCCCAATCACCAATGACCCGGACATGCTAACAAGATCATGCAGAGCAGCCAATTGAAACGGCGACTGCGCCATAACCCGCGCAGTTAAGTTGGCCACCGCATTCGCCGGTTGCGCCACATGCATCACCCCTTTTGCGGTGCGCAGGGGTGCATCCAGCACCTCGGCCGCCCAAGCCAAAAGTGGATCCCAAGCCTCTTTTTGACGGGCTACTAATTCTTCGGGTTCGGGGGCACGGTAACACAGTAAATCATTTTCGCCATAAGCAGCAATTAAATTCGCCACTTCATGCCGTTGCGGCGTCACCTTGTCCAAGGCCGCATTTGCCGAGCGCGTGGTGGGCATCGTACGCGGGTCGATCTTCTCGCTTTGCGCTTCCCACTCAGCCGCTATCGCCGCTGCCATGGCTTGAGTGGGCACTGCTAAACTTGCCTTGGCTGGCGTTTTGACCAAGCGTTTATCCAACAGGATCACATAGTCTTCCCCACGCAGATCAACTGTCACATCACTCCAAAATCGTTTTGCAGCCCAATCGCTCATATCTCACCCCATAGATTTTGAACTTCCGGCACCAGTTGCGCATAGTCAGCGACCATCCGATCCGCCTGCCCGCGCAAAGCTTGTTCCGCATGATAGCCCCAACAGACACCAATCGTTTTTAGCCCAGCAGCCCTGCCCATTTGCATATCAAACGTAGTATCACCGATCATCACCCCGCGCGCGGCACCGCTCTCCGCCATAGCCTTTATAGCCATAGAGGGATGCGGCTTGGATGGGTGATCATCTGCCACTTGCGTTGTTACAAAACGCCCGGCCAAATTGAGATTCGACAAAACATAGCGCAAACCACGGCGCGATTTGCCGGTGGCGATACCTAAGACAATATCATCCATGTCTTTCAGTCTGTCCAAACACTCCAGGGCCCCCGGGTAGAGCGGTGAGGCAGAAGCCGATTGGCGAAGGCTTGCGAAACTGTTCTTATAGGCTTCGACCAACAACCCGCGCTCTTGCGAATCTGTTTCAGAACAGAGCTGCGCAAAGGCTTCAGACAATGACAAACCTACGACAGCCAATATCTCAGAGGCGGGCGGCAAGTCGAGACCACGCGCCTTGAAAGCAAATTCCATGGCTCCCAAAATATGGGTTTGACTGTCGATCAGCGTACCATCCACATCAAATAGAACCAAAGTGCGCTGTCGGCTCATTCATCGCCCTCGAATGGATCAAGTTCCACATCGCGCGGATCCCATTGCATCTGATCCCACGTGCGCTGCATATGCTCTGGCAAGGGAGCGATAAACGACAACATTGCGCGGGTCACCGGATGCTCCAGCCGCAAATGCCTGGCGTGCAGATGCATCTTTTTACTGATATCTCCACCCAGTTGCGCACCCCAGCCATGCCCAAGATTTTCTTGGCTTGAGCCACCATATTTTCCATCCCCAACAATGGGATGTCCCATTTCGGCCATATGCGCCCGCAGCTGATGCGTCCGTCCAGTTACTGGGACCAATGCCACCCAAGCCGCCCGGCTACCAAGCGGCGATAGAACCGCATAATCAGTAGTGGCGCGCTTCGCTCCGGGAGTTGTTGTGACCTCATTGGGATGTAAGCAATGCATTTTCTCACCCTCACCAAAGCTGCCATGGCCACCGGCTTTGACCAACCCATATTTTACGGTGCCCATTTTTGGATGTGGCACGCCGGCGACAACGGCCCAATAAATCTTGCGTGTCTCACGGTGGCGAAAGGCCTCAGCCAAAGTCGCCGCCATTTGCCGACTCCGCCCTAGGATCAAAACCCCAGAGGTGTCCTTGTCCAAACGATGCACAAGCCGCGGGTTTTCGTCATTGCCGAACCGCAGCGCAGGGGTAAGACCATCCACATGGCGATGCTGCTTGCTGCCCCCCTGCACCGGCAGGCCCGGCGGTTTGTTCAACGCAATAATATGCTCATCGCGGTACAGCACGCAGGATTGAATCATTTTGGCATCAGCATCAGAGATTTTTTTGTCGACAATGGCAGGCGCTGGCGCATCCGGCAAAGGCGGAATGCGTACCACTTGCCCCACTTCGACCCGGGTATTGGACTTCACCCGTCCCCCATCAACGCGGATGTCGCCCTTGCGACACATCTTTTCGATCTGGCCTTGCTGCACCTGCGGAAAGAGGCGGCGCAACCAACGATCCAAGCGCTGATCGCCATCTCCCTCATTGACTTCCAAAAGCTGTACTCGGCTCATGCCCATATTCCTCGTGCAATCATCAGGCCCAATATCAGACCTCCTATCGAAAGGACCACCGATAGGGTGATGTACCCCAGCGCTTGTCCCATGCTGCCGCGTTCAAACAAACTCACCGCCTCCAAAGAGAAGGCAGAGAAAGTTGTGAACCCACCAAGCAGGCCCGTCATGACCAAAGGCGTCAAATATGCCATACCGCGTTGCGCCGCGTAGACCACAAACATCCCTATAGCAAAAGAGCCCAAGATGTTGACCGTCATAACCGCCAGTGGAAAGCCCGGGCCCACAAGACGCAAGATACCCACCCCGGCCAAAAACCGAAGCACCGCGCCAATCGCCCCACCAAGGGCCACTTGTAAAACTGTAGTAAGCATATCGGTGCAATGTGCTCAGGCGGACGGTTTGTCAACCTTTCCGCCGACTGCGCAGCTTTTCGAAATAAGCATGACGTTTGCCCAGCTCTCGCTCAAATCCCCGCTCCACCGGCACATAGTACCCCGGGCGCTCCATACCCTCTGGGAAGTAATTTTGACCGGAAAACCCATCTTCCACATCATGATCATATGCATATCCAGCTCCATAGCCTTGATCCTTCATCAAACCAGTCGCGGCATTGAGAATATGTTTGGGTGGCGGCTGCGAGCCGGTTTGCTTGACCTCTCGCAAGGCGGCCTTATAGGCCACATAGGCTGCATTCGATTTTGGCGCCAGGGCCAGATAAATCACGGCCTGCGCCAAAGCCAACTCACCCTCAGGGCTGCCTAATCTTTCGTAAGTTTGCCAAGATTGCAAACAGACGTCTTGCGCTTGTGGATCGGCCAAACCTATGTCTTCCACAGCCATACGCGTCAGGCGCCGGGCCAAGTAGCGCGGATCTTCACCACCCTGCACCATTCGTGCAAACCAATAGAGCGCCGCATCCGGGTCAGAACCACGGATGGATTTATGCAAGGCCGAAATCAAATTGTAATGGCTGTCACCAGATTTGTCGTAGACTGCTGCACGGCGCATCAAACGTGTGGACAGGGTGGCCTGATCCATGGGGCAATGCAGACCCCAAGCCAAAATTTGCTCAATCAGATTGAGTAGGCTACGCCCATCACCATCGGCCATCTCCAAAAGCGCGCGACGCGCTCCAGCGTCCAGCGGCAAGTCACTCCCCGCCTCCGTCTCGGCCCGCTGCGCCAAAAGCTTCAACTCATCGTCGGACAGGCGCTCTAACACCAAAACTTGCGCCCTCGACAGAACGGCGGCATTTAATTCAAAGGAGGGGTTTTCGGTGGTGGCCCCCACCAGAACCAGCGTACCATCCTCCATCAGTGGCAGGAAACTGTCTTGTTGGGCTTTGTTGAAACGATGGATTTCATCGACGAAAAGTAACGTTCCCTGACCGTTATCTCGCCGGTTTTGCGCCGCTTGAAATACTTTGCGTAACTCCGGAACACCGCTGAAAATTGCGCTGATCTGCACAAATTTCAGATGTGTCTCCTTGGCCAATAGCCGGGCTATGGTGGTTTTACCCACGCCCGGTGGCCCCCAAAGGATAATTGAGCCTAGTGCATTGGCCTTGAGCATTACAGTCAAAGGGGCTTCTGGCCCCAAAATCTGCCTTTGACCAATCACGTCGGCCAAGAGCCTCGGACGCAACCGGTCCGCCAAAGGGCGCGGCGTATCTGAGGCGGGCAGCTCTTCACCCGGCGTATCGAATAAATCCATCATCCCACCACCCTAAGCGAGGGGCAAGCAAAGGGAAATATCCAACCGACCTGTTGAGCGGAACATAGGTTAAGTTAAATCACAAGAGTCAGCTCGTTGAATGGCTTCCGCGGTGTTGCGGGCACGAAGGTACTGACGCGCTGCGGTGACCTGCGCCTTCAATGCGCTTTGCGAAATTTGCAAAGCATCCATGGCATCTGTGTAGAGATAACCTTTATCAATCAAGCGCAGCGCCTTCACCTGCGCCGGAGTCAGAGGCCTGGGCGGCATCAACTGCCAATGCAAATCTGTGATGAACACCTCAACCAGCGTCAAACGCTTCAATTAGACGCATTCACGCTCAAAAGAAAATCACAAACCATGAACGCAACCTCCTAAAATAAAGCTATCCGCCCCATGCAGCATTTGCCGAAAACATGGCAAACGCGATAAACTATAGTGTTCAAAAATCATAAAACTCTGCCCTCAAGCTTAATGCCAGCTGCGCACACTGTCACGCGCTGCAAGCTGAAGCAAAAGTATAGAGGAGAAACAAAAAAGACCCCCGCAGGACGGAGGTCTCAAAATCATGCCGATTGTTAGGCGCGCTTATTCGTCAGCGGCTTCCAAGCGGGCTTTGTCGGCCGCGCCTTTTGCATCTACGTCGCGGTCAACAAACTCAATAATCGCCATGGGCGCCATGTCACCATAACGGAAACCCGCTTTCAGAACCCGCACATAGCCGCCTTGGCGCTCTGCGTATCGCGGGCCGAGCACGTCAAACAATTTTGTGACATGCATGTGCTGTTTAAGGCGGCTCATCGCTTGACGGCGCGCATGCTCATCGCCGCGTTTGCCCAAAGTGACAAGCTTCTCGATGATGGATTTCAATTCTTTGGCTTTTGGCAAAGTCGTTTTGATCTGCTCATGTTCGATCAAAGAACCAGCCATATTCGCAAACATCGCTTTGCGATGTTCGTGAGTTCTATTCAGGCGGCGGTAACCACGTGCGTGACGCATTTTATTTCTCCGTTTACATTTTTCTTTGTCTGGGGGCTCGTGCGAGTGAACCCCTCCCTATTGGGGCGGTATTGCCCATTCGTATGGCAGGCGGGGCCCTGCCCCTCCTGTCAGTTTAGAAGTTATCTTCGAGCTTCTTGGCCAGATCTTCAATATTATCAGGTGGCCAATCCTCAACATCCATGCCGAGATGCAGCCCCATACCGGACAGAACCTCTTTGATCTCGTTCAGAGATTTCCGGCCAAAGTTTGGCGTACGCAGCATTTCGGCTTCGGTTTTTTGGATCAAATCGCCAATATAAACGATATTGTCATTTTTCAGGCAGTTTGCAGAGCGCACAGAAAGCTCTAACTCGTCTACCTTCTTCAAAAGCAGCGGGTTGAATTCCAAGCCGTCATCTTCCGATGCCGCATTGGCGCTTTCTGGTTCGTCAAAATTCACAAAGATCGACAGCTGGTCTTGCAAAATCCGCGCCGCATAGGCCAAAGCGTCATCTGGCGTCAACGAGCCGTCAGTTTCCACTTTCAAAGTCAGCTTGTCATAATCCAAAACCTGGCCTTCACGGGTCGGCTGGACATCATAGCTTACTTTTTTCACGGGTGAATAGATCGCGTCGATTGGAATCAAACCAATCGGTGCATCTTCAGGACGGTTTTTGTCCGCTGCTACATAACCTTTACCGGTGTTCACAGTCAGTTCCATGAACAGATCCGCACCTTCGTCGAGGTGACACAGGATGTGCTCTTTGTTCAAAACTTCAATGCCCGCAGATTCAACAATGTTGCCAGCCGTTACGACACCAGGGCCTTTGGCTTGAACAGTCAAACGCTTGGTACCTTCCACTTCCATGCGGATAGCAACGCCTTTGAGGTTCAAAACGATGTCCGTCACATCTTCACGAACACCAGCAACGCTGGAAAATTCATGCAATACGTTGTCAATTTGTACGCTGGCAATCGCAGCGCCCTGCAAAGACGACATCAAAACGCGGCGCAAGGCGTTGCCCAATGTAAGGCCAAAGCCCCGCTCAAGGGGTTCGGCGATCAATGTCGCTTGACGGCTCGGATCATTGCCCGGCTTCACTTCAAGCTGCATTGGCTTAATCAATTCGGCCCAATTCTTGTGGATCATGCGGTCCTCCATTCTTGCCTTTGCTCCATGTCCCAAAACCAAAGACGCTCGAGGGAAAAAACGTCCAAAGGGCACGCAAAACTCCGCGCACCCTTTGGTCAAAATACTTATACGCGGCGGCGCTTTGGTGGGCGGCAGCCATTGTGCGCCATGGGCGTTACGTCACGAATAGATGTGATGTTCAAACCCAATGCCGCCAAAGCGCGCAGAGCGCTCTCACGACCTGAGCCTGGTCCTTGGACTTCAACTTCCAGAGTTTTAACGCCATGATCCTGGGCTTTTTTGCCAGCATCTTCAGCTGCCATTTGCGCAGCATAGGGCGTAGATTTCCGCGAGCCTTTAAAGCCACAGCTGCCCGAAGACGACCAAGAAATCGCATTACCCTGTACGTCAGAGATCAAAATCTTTGTATTATTGAACGAGCTGTTCACATGCGCCACACCGGCTGCAATGTTTTTCCGCTCTTTGCGCTTAGGCGCTCTTTTATCCCGTGCCATTTATCTGCCCTTACTTCTTCTTGCCAGCGATTGCTTTCGCTGGGCCTTTGC
>MDSY01005200.1_pt1 | contig 11681 bp, 13 predicted proteins | sample 811131 | NCBI WGS metagenome assembly MDSY01 (sample SAMN05326643, study PRJNA326480) | marine metagenome | isolation source: seawater | place: Atlantic Ocean: South West | collected 2010
AAAAAATGGGAACATATAAAAAAGGAATCAAGGACGGCGCTTGGACAGAGATAGATTATAAAAACGGAACAAGAAGAAAAGCCAACTACATTAAAGGAAACCCGGAAGGCGAACAAATTACATATGTTTTTCCTGGCCCAACGGATAACAATAAAAGGTTAGAATATATTAATTATGAAGAAGGTAAGCCCGTAGGAACCTGGACACAGTGGAGCAGAGACAGCGAAAACAGACTTAAAAAAACCGGAGAGATTGTTTTTGAAGAAGGGGCAGGAAGGTGGAGAGAGTGGGACCCCAATACCCTTGTTGTGATAAGGGCAGGAGACTACAACAACTGGCAAAAAAGTGGACTTTGGAAAAGTTGGGACCCCCAAGAAGTCTTGGTGAGCGAAGGAGAATACATAGAGGGAAAAAAGGTTGGAAAGTGGACCTGGTATAAAGAAGGAAAGGATAAAGGCTGGGAAGAAAACTATAACAATGGGGTTTTACACGGAAAGTTTAACAACCTGTCTCCATATGCAGAAATTAGGGGGGCTGGCTCTTTTAGCGAAGGCATAAAAGCAGGAGAGTGGGAAGAATATTATAGCAGCGCTGACGGCTCTTTGGAAAGGTCACAAACAGGGGCATACCAATTTGGAAAGAAGGTCGGTATGTGGTCTTTATATGCTAAAAACGGAAGAAGGATCGGAGAAGGGCCATACAAAGAAGGCACAAAAGAAGGTGAATGGACCGAGGGTAAAGATATAGACAGGACAGCCCTGTTTTTTTATGGAAACGGAACATATTCTTCGGATAAAAAAAACGGACTATGGAAGTATGTTGCCCCAAGAGAAAACCCTACAGTTGAAGGGTTTTTCACAAACGGTGATCCTTCTGGAGAGTGGAAAGTTGTTTATAATAAAAAAACCTACAAAGGAAGCTTGGAGGAGCTCAAGAAGCAGGTTCCAAAGTTAAATGAGTTTTCTTTTTAATGTTTTTTTGGCTTGTTAACAGCCTTTTTATATTGTTTGCTGTGTTAAACGTTAACGACCCGGACTGGTTTTTGTGGGTGCCCACCCACCTTTTGGTTGCTGCGGGCTCTATTTCATACAAAAAAAGGCTAATCAATAAAAAAGCAATGAACATGTTATTGTTTTGCCTGCTTTTTGTTTTTGCCTTTACCTTTTTTGGCTTTGTTGAAATATTAGATCAAAGTTCTGACACAATGATTAATATTAGTGAACCAAACCGCGAGGCAGTTGGGGCTCTTATGGGCGCAAGCTGGATTTTTTGGACATCAAGAAGACAATAAAAAACCAATTTGTCTTTATATTTATGTAAATGGGTTTTAAAATTAACATCACCTTAATATGTCTATAATTAAACTATTAACCTCGTCTGTAGGAAGAAAAATTCTAATGGCCATTACCGGGCTATTATTAGCCTTCTTTATGGCTTTTCATCTTTTTGGAAACCTCTTTCTTTTTGTGGGCGAAGAAGCTTTTAATGCTTATGTAAACAAATTGCACCAGCTGGGGTTTTTAATTAGAATAGCAGAGTTCTTTTTAGTGTTGTTTGTTGGTAGCCACGCTTATAGCGGAATATTGCTTTGGATAAAAAACAGAAAAGCAAAAAAGGTGGTTTCATCATACAGCAAAGAAAACACTTCAAACTCAGCAAGGTCTGCGGCTTTTACCGGAAGCATTGTTTTTATTTTTCTTGCAACACACTGGTCAACATTTTGGTATAAGTTTAATTTTGATCTTCAGGGGATGAGCTATTATTATGTTGTTACAGAAAGCTCAGTGGGTTTTGGGAGTCCCGCTGTGTCGGTGTTTTATATTGTTGCAATCGCGCTTTTAGGATATCACCTTAAACATGGAATTGCATCAGCTGGACAAACGCTTGGGATTGTTGGAACAAAATACGAAAACATATACAACAATCTCGCAGCTATTTTTTGGTTTTGGATTCCTCTTGGGTTTATTTCGATTCCAATATGGTTTGGGTTTTTGGTGAGGTTAATATGACACAATTTAATTTGTTTTCAAAAGCACCAGACGGAGAGCTTTATACAAAGTGGGAAGAATACAAAAACAACCTAAAAAAGCTCACGCCGGAAGAAGCCAACAAGTATAAGGTTATTGTAATAGGGACAGGCCTTGCGGGCGCCTCTGCTTCTGCAACCCTTGCAGAAAGCGGATTTAATGTCCATGCTTTTTCTTTTCATGAGTCACCAAGAAGGGCCCACAGCATTGCAGCGCAGGGCGGAATAAACGCTGCAAAAAACTATAAAAGCGATGGCGACAGTGTAATGAGGCTGTTTTATGACACCATAAAGGGTGGCGATTTTAGATCTCGAGAAGAAAACGTTTACAGGTTGGCAGAAATAAGCAAAAATATTATTGATCAATGTGTTGCACAGGGTGTTCCTTTTGCAAGAGAATATGGCGGACTATTAGATAACAGGTCTTTTGGGGGCGTTCAGGTTTCAAGAACTTTCTATGCAAGAGGCCAAACAGGTCAACAGTTATTGCTTGGCGCATACTCAGCTCTGAGCAGACAAATGGAAAAGAAAAAAGTGGTGTTTTATCCAAGGCACGACATGTTAGATGTTGTCTTGGTTGATGGTAAAGCTAAAGGCATTGTAACTAGAAACCTTATTGATGGAAAAATTGAAACGCACAGCGCTGACATTGTTATTTTAGCAACAGGCGGCTATTCTAATGTTTATTATTTATCAACAAATGCAATGGCAAGCAACGTGACAGCAAACTGGAGAGCACACAGAAAAGGAGCCTTGTTTGCAAATCCCAGCTTTACACAAATTCACCCAACTTGTATTCCTGTTAAAAATGATTTTCAATCTAAATTAACCCTTATGAGCGAAAGTCTTAGAAACGACGGAAGAGTGTGGGTGCCTAAAAAGAAAAACGACCAAAGAAAACCAACAGACATTCCTGAAGAAGAAAGGGATTATTATCTTGAAAGAATATACCCAGCTTTTGGTAATTTGGTTCCAAGAGATGTTGCTAGCAGAAGAGCTAAAGAGGTTTGTGATGAGGGAAGAGGAATTGGACCAACCGGATTTGCAGTCTATCTTGACTTTCAAAAAGCAATTGAAGAAAAGGGGGAAGATTTTATAAGAGAAAAATATGGCAACTTGTTTGATATGTATCAAAACATTACAGATGAAAATCCTTATAAAACACCAATGAAGATTTACCCCGCAGTTCATTATACAATGGGCGGGCTTTGGGTTGATTATAATTTAATGACCACAGTTCAAGGATTGTTTTCAATAGGCGAAAGCAACTTCTCAGATCATGGGGCCAATAGGCTGGGGGCAAGCGCGCTAATGCAGGGATTAGCAGATGGATATTTTGTGGTTCCGCATACAGCAATGGATTTTTTAGCAAAAGAAACACCCCTTATACAAGACATTACAGATAGACCAGAGTTTAAAGAGGCAGAAGAAAAAACAAAAAATGAAATTGCTAAGCTAATGAGCGTAGACGGAAAGCTGGCAGTAGACGAGGTACATAGAGAGCTAGGAAAAATTGTTTGGGATAAAATAGGAATGGCAAGAAATGAGGTGGGCTTAAAAGAGGCACTATCAGAAATTCCAAAAATTAAAGAAAAGTTTTGGAATGATATTTCAATACCAGGAACTGAAAAGGATGTTAATCAGGAACTAGAAAAAGCACTAAGAATAAAAGATTTTATTGAACTTGCCAAACTGATGGCTTTTGACGCTCTCGATCGAAAAGAGTCGTGTGGGGCACATTTTAGAGAAGAGTATCAGACAGAAGAAAATGAGGCAGAAAGAAACGACCAAGACTACAAATATGTAGCAGCCTGGGACTATTCTGAAAACGAAGACCCAAAACTTTTTAAAGAAGAATTAAAATATAATAATGTTAAACTAAAAACTAGAAGCTACAAGTAAATGAATGTTAATCTAAAAATATGGCGACAAGGATCTGGTTCCGCGAAAGGGGCATTAAAGACCTATAGGCTTGAAAACATAGACCCAAACATTTCATTTTTAGAAATGTTGGATATTTTAAATATCAGGCTTGTAAAAGAAAAAAAGGACCCTGTTGCATTTGATCACGACTGCAGAGAAGGAATTTGTGGTTCTTGTGGTTTTATGATTAACGGAAGACCGCATGGACCACAAAAAGCAACAACAGTGTGTCAGCTTCACATGAGAGCATTTAACAGTGAAGATGATATTTTATTAGAGCCTTTTAGGGCAAAGTCTTTTCCGTTGATAAAAGACCTTTCAGTTGATAGAAAGTCTTTTGATAGAATTATTGCTTCCGGCGGGTATGTGTCAACTAACACAGGAGAGGCTCCAGAGGCTAATTCTATTTCCATAGAAAAAGAATATGCTGATGAGGCGTTCCTTTCATCTGCTTGTATCGGTTGCGGTGCCTGCGTTGCAGCCTGTAAAAATTCTTCAGCAATGTTGTTCACTTCAGCAAAAGTTTCACACCTTTCTTTGTTGCCCCAAGGACAAAAAGAAGGAAAGGGGAGGGTCGCTAAAATGGTAGCAACAATGGATGAAGAGGGGTTTGGCTCATGCACCAACACAGGAGCCTGCTCCGCAGAATGCCCAAAAGAAATAGGGCAAATAAATATAGCAAGGTTGAATCAAGAATATATATCAAGCTCTCTTTCAAGCTTTTTAAAGAAAAAAAAATGATTGAAAACTTAAAATTTGAAAATATTTATTGTGTAGGAAGAAATTTTCCAGAGCATGCAAAAGAGCTTGGCAACAAGGTCCCAACATCACCACTAATTTTTCAAAAATCAAATTCAACCGTAAATACCGGAGATACAATTAAAATTCCAAAAAACAAAACAATAGAACACGAACTTGAAATAGTTCTTATGATAGGAAGAGAAGGGGTGCCGAAAAGCCATGAACAGGCCCGTGCATTTATTTCTGGATTTTCAACAGGACTAGACTTAACAGACAGAAACCTTCAAGCGCAGCTTAAGAAAGAAGGGTTGCCATGGTTTACTTCAAAGTCATTTAAAGGGTCGGCGGTAATAGATAGAAATTTTAGGCATGAATGCCCAAGCGAATTCTATTTAACTGTAAACCAAAAAATAAGACAAGAGGGAAGTTTAAAAGATATGATATTTTCTTTTGAAGATATTATTTTACATATTTCCAAGATTGTTGATTTTAAAAAGGGAGACATAATATTTACCGGGACACCCGAAGGTGTTGGACCTCTTGAAAGTGGTGATCAAGTTGAAATAGGCTTTAAAAACCATTCACCTAAAAAGCTTTTTGTTATCTAGTTTTGAAGCTTAAAGTTGATTGGGATTGTAATCCAGACACCAACTTTTGTTTCACGTTGTTTGGCCGGTCTAAACCGCGTTTTTCTAAGAGCGTCAACCGCAGCTTCATCTAGACCAGTATTAGGAATTCCCTTTAATACAATTGTTTCTTTAACTTTTCCGGTTTTATCAATAAAGCATTGTACTAAAACCTGTCCTTCAATGCCCGCCTCTTGCGCAATATCAGGATAAACAGGCTTTATAGGGAATAGAGGTCTTGGCGGATCATCATAAGGAATAAATTTAACTTGTGGACCGGACGGAGGTGGAGGTGGAGCATCCCACGCATCAAAACTATCAAGATCAGTCTCTTCAATCGTTAAATCGTCTGCTAAATCGTCATCCTCAGACTCCACAGGAACAGAAGGTCTTGCTGGAGGTGGGGGAGTTTCAAATTGTTGGGTTTCCGGAATTTCAATATTTTCAATAATTATTTGACTTTCAGTTTCAATAGAAATGTCGTTTTCAAACCTTTGTAATGAATAAAAACCAAGCAAAAGAATAAATGAAGCAAAAAGTAATCCAACCCTTAAAACAGTGGAATATTTTTCTTTTAAAGACCTATCATTAAGTTTTGCCCTTTGAAGAAACAAGTTAACAATCTTGGAAAAAGGATTAAACTTTGAAAGCATCTTTATTAAATCATTCATTAATTTGGGGCCTTTACTTTGGTTGAATAGTTAAGCTTTAATGCATCAGCCTTTCGAAGTTCATTATGAATATCGGATATAATTTCCATTCTAGCAGATTCATCTGCCTTTAGAGAAACAGTTAGTTGAGGATCAGCTGCTCTTTTTTCATACATTACATGACGAACATCTTGATTGTTGTATAGTTTATCCTCAATTGAAATCAACCCATCTTTAGAGACCCAAATATCAGATGTATGTCTTTTGGATTCAAGCTTTTCAATTCTTTCTGCCCTTGGGAGAGAAACAGGAAGGCCTGAAAACTCTCTTAATACAGTGGTTACCATAAAAAAAATCAATAGCATAAATATAATATCCGGCATAGAGGAGGTTGATATTTTTGATTCTACTGCTGATTTTCTTCTAAACTTCATTATTCAGTCTCCGCAATTGATATTCTTGTAGCGTTTGCAAGTTTTAGTTGGTCTAACACTTCTACATACACATCATACTCTGTTTTTTCATGGGCTTTAACAGAAATAATTAATTTATCGTTAGCACGAATTTCTTCTTTTACTCTTTTGCTTAATTCTTTCATGGCAACAGGCTCTCCTCCAAGCAAAACGCTTCCAGAAGCACTAATTAGACAATTAAGGATATTTTTTTTGTTAATTTCTAGCTCTTGGCCTTCTGCGGGCAGAATGATACCCAGCCCCTTATCCATATCAATGGTAGTCGTTACCAAGAAAAAAACTAGCAAAAGGAATGCAATGTCTGCCATTCCGCCTTCAGGAATAGCACCAACACGCGCTTTTCGTTCTCTAAGAGCCATAATTTACTTAGTATCTCTTAATAGATCGGTAATTTCTATAGATTTTTCTTCCATATCTAAAACCATACTATCTATCATTGATGAGAAAAAGTTTTGTGCAATTTGAATAATCATTGCCACAATTAAACCAAATGCTGTTGTTAAAAGAGCTTGTGATATACCTACAGCAACTACGGCAGGAGAAATGTCGTTTGCAGCAGCAATTGCATCAAACGCAAAAATCATACCAGCAACAGTTCCTGTAAAACCCATCATTGGCGCAATAGCAATAATTGCAGTCAACCAACCCATATTTTTTTCAAGGAACGCCATTTCTAATGAACCAGCATTTTCAATAGCTTTTTCTACTTGTTCCGAACCTTTTCCAACCTTTGACAACCCAGCGTGACAAATATTAGAAACAGGGCCATCATGATTATTGCAAACACCTATAGCTTTTTTGGAGCCACCGGACTTTAAAGCCCCTTTTAATGAATCCATGAAACCGTCCGAATCGACTTTTGACTGATTGAGCGAATAAGCTCTTTCACCAACAAGACCAAGACCTGCCAGAAGCAAGATTAAAATTGGCCACATGAAAGGACCGCCCTCTAAAAATAATTCTACCATTTAAATCCTCCTAATGTGTTAAATGTTCAAAAACTTAGCTTATTACTTATCCAATGTCAATGGTGTAAATTTTATATTAATCGACTTAGAATATCTTCTTCTATATCTTTAGTTAGACTGTGTTCAAGAATAATAGCGTTGATATCAATATTTAGTAAATCTTTAAACTCAACAAGCTTAACATAGTCTTTTTCAGTACAAACAATATGTTCCAATCCATGTTTAGAAGAAAGAAAATTAATTTTTTCTATATCCTTTATAGAGAAGGGCCAGTGATCAGGGAAAATAAGCTTTTTATTAACATTAATATTTATATTTTTGAGAGTTTTTGAAAAACTTTTAGGATCTCCTATGGAGCAAACTGAAAAAATGCCGCGCTTGTTAGATAATTCATTAATATTTTTGATCGAACCGGTTGATATAATTTCTTTTTTTATTTTAAGACTTAATCTATGATTAGACGAAATAGCAGCACCTTTAACCAAATTTTTTTTAGTGTTGATGGTAATATCAGCCCTTCTTAGATAACAAAACGGCTCCCTTAAAAGTCCATATGGATAGACAAGCTGCCACCTGTTTTTTTGGTTTTCAGGTCCAAGCAAAACAATATCAAGATCTCTGCTGATTCTTCTGTGCTGAAAACCATCGTCTAGCAAAACTATATTACACCCCATATTTGACAATTGTTCTGCCGCATAAACCTTGTCTAGCGAAACAAAAATTTGAGTATTTGAAGAGGTGTTATTTTTTAGAAGAATTACCTCATCCCCACACACTCTCCAGCTTTGCTTTTGGAGCAAAAAACTAGCTGAAATATTTTTTCTTCCATGTCCTCGTGTTACAATACCAACAGAATAACCCCTTCTTTCTAAAAAGTTTGCTATTGCAATAGTGGTTGGAGTTTTTCCGGTTCCCCCAAGAGAAATATTGCCTACACTGATAACCTTAGCATGAACCTTTCTAGGTTTTAAAATTTCCCAATCATATAGAAGGTTTTTTAAAAAAATAAAGACCAGATGAACCGGAAAAACAAAAAGAAGAGCTGAAAGTATATAGGTAAAAATTTTATTGTTCATCGTTATGTGAATGTTATTCATGATTACAGGCCACTTTATCGACCCCGTTTAAAGCATCTTCAATTTTTTTAGTACCTGTTTTTATGCTGTCGTTTTTACTAAAATATAATGGCTCTCCAAAAACTACGCGCGTCTTTGAAAATGGCTTGCTAAGGTAGAAAGTGTGCCAGTTTTTAAACTTCCAGCTGCTCTTAACATCAGCAATTATAGGTATGATAGGTTTACCTGATTGTTGTGACAATAGAAATGCGCCAGGCTTAGCTTGGTGTTCAGGGCCAGTAGGCCCATCTGGGGTAATTACAATCTTTGCATCCTTATTCGAATCAAAAAAAACACCCATTTCTTGTAACGCCTTTTTACCTCCTCGATTACTAGAACCCCTAAAAAATTTATAACCAAATTTTTTTGCTACCTCCACAATTAAGCTTCCATCTCTACTTTGACTAACCAAAGCATAATATCCTCTCCCTCTAAGATATTCCATTAATCCCAAGGCCTTGCCATGCCATGTGACTATTATAAACGAATCCAATCCGGATATATTTTTTTCTTCATAAACATAGGTTTTGTTAAATCTATAAAGAATTACAATTATTAAGTAAAGAGCCTGTTTTTTTAAATAATTAATCATATATATATTTTACTGCTTCTTGATAGACATTTTTATTATTATTCAATATTTTTATTAACGCAGCATACTTTTCTTTTATTTGTTTTTTTGCTTCAGGAGTTAATAGAGAATGAACAGCGGTAGACAAGCTTTTAACATTCATATTATTTTGAAGATGCTCTTCAACAATTTTTTCATCAGCAATTAAGTTTACTAATGATACATATTTGACTTTTGAGAAAAGTTGAACCAAAAACCAAGTAATTGCGGATGTCTTGTAACAAACTACCATTGGGCATTTTAACATTGCGACCTCAAGCGTTGCTGTTCCTGAACAAACAATTGCAACATCAGAACAACTAATAGCTTCATATTGGTTTTGTGTGATTTTTATAATTTCTTCACCACAATTTATTTTGACATTTTCACCTTCAATAAGTAAAAAGGTTAATCTATTATTTTCAGACTGCAAGCTTTCGATAGTCTTTTGAAAAATTGGCCAATGTTTTTGAATTTCGCTTTTTCTGCTTCCTGGCAATAAAGCAATCACCCTATTGTCTTTTGGTATATTATATTTTTTTAAGAATATGTGTTTTTCATAAGATTTTTTGCTTAACTCTGAAAGAGGATGACCAGCATAATGTATTTTGACTCCTCTTTTTTGATACCAAAGCTTTTCAAAAGGAATAATTCCTATAAGGCGATCACAATTGTTTTTTAAGGTTTTAATCCTTGACTCTTTCCACGCCCATACTTGAGGCAATATAAAATATGTAATATTAAATTTGAGCTTAGAAAGTTTTTTGGCTAACCTCAAATTAAAACCAGGATAATCAATCAAAATCACCTTATCGGGGTTTATTGATTTTATATCAAACAAAGTTTTATTAAATATTTTTTTTATTTTTTTGTAACTCTTTAAAACCTCCCAAAATCCAATAACATTTAATTGATTGATGTGTTCTGTTAAATGCATACCTTCTTTTTTCATCCTGCTTCCACCAACGCCAAAGAAGCTTGCACGGGGCTTAACCTTCTTAATTTCTTTTATTAGTTTTGCGCCATGCAAATCGCCAGAATCTTCACCAGCAATTATAAATATTTTTTCTTCATTCATTTAAAAATCTATCAATTTAAGATGTGGTAAATGTAGTTTATTGCCCTTTAATAAAATATGCAATATCTCCCTCTTGCATAATATAGTCCCTACCAACCATTTTTACTAAACCCATCGATTTTAATTCGCTAATTTTTTCTTGGTTTTTTATTGCATCATTATAGTTATAAATTTCGGCTTTTATAAATTTTGTAGCAAAATCTGTATGTATTTCGCCAGCAGCTTCAACAGCTTGAGCACCCTTTTTCATTGTCCACGCACGCACCTCTTTTTTGCCACAAGTAAAAAAGGTTTCTAGGCCTAAAGTACCATAAGCTTCTTTAATTAAAGCATCCAGACCACTTTCTTTCATCCCGTAGTCTTCAAGAATTATTTTTTTTTCCTCTTCACTGAAATCAGCCATCTCTGATTCTAGCTTTCCATTAATTTTAATCAATGAAGATTTATTTTTTTTTGCCATTTCAACAGCATTTTGAAACAAATCAGTGTCTTGAGCTTTATCGTCAATGTTGGCAACATATATCATAGGCTTATCTGTTAAAAGAAATAGATTTTTCATAACAGAATCTTCTTTTGAGTTTCTTTCAAAAGAGCGAGCGGCAAGACCATTGTTCATATGATTTAAAAGGTTCGTTAAAACTTCTTCTGCCAACCTTCCTTCTGGTTTATTAGCTTTAATAAGCTTAACATTTTTTTCAAGACTTCTTTCAACTGTTTTTATATCTGCTAAGATGAGCTCAGTATTGATAATTTCCATATCATCCAAAGGATCAACCCTGTTTTCTACATGCGTAATATTATCATCATTAAAAAAACGAACGACCTGTATAATTACATTAACAGACCTTATTTGAGAGAGAAATTGATTTCCTAAACCTTCACCTTGGTGTGCGTTTTTAACCAAACCAGCAATATCTATAAATTCGACAGTGTTATGAATTGTTTTTTCAGGAGTAAATATTTTTGAGAGCTTTTCAAGCCTTTCATCAGGAACCTCCACAATACCGGTGTTGGGCTCAATTGTGCAAAACGGATAATTTTCAGCAGCAATATTATTTTTGCTTAAAGCATTAAATAAGGTTGATTTCCCCACATTCGGAAGTCCCACAAATCCACAGTTTAAATTCATTGTGAGAATATAATACTTAATTGGATGAGTATTTATTAAATTGAAATCTTATGGAAAATAAATGGGCTATTATATTAGGATGTTCAACAGGACATGGAGCAGCAACGGCTAAACAATTAGCATCAGAGGGGTTTGGTATTATCGGCTTTCATCTTGACAGAGGCTCTATTAAAAAAGATGCTTTGAAATTTGAAGAGGAAATAGGCTCTCTTAATGGTTCTAGGGTAAGGTTTTGGAACGAAAACGCCGCTGACAAAGAAGTAATGTTTGATAAAATGAATGACATTAAAGATTTAGTTAAAGGTGGTGAGGTTAAGCTTTTAATGCACTCAATTGCTTTTG
>MDSY01005467.1_pt1 | contig 11681 bp, 11 predicted proteins | sample 811131 | NCBI WGS metagenome assembly MDSY01 (sample SAMN05326643, study PRJNA326480) | marine metagenome | isolation source: seawater | place: Atlantic Ocean: South West | collected 2010
TGTATGTAGATGAGGGGGACTTTTTTTTTTTAAATTCATTATCATCCATCCTAAAGAATTCTGTCGATATCATAGAGGGGCCCTTGTGCCTGCATACGTGATAGATGGTTAGTGGGACACCTATGTGTATGCGGGCATACATCAGGGTACCCTTGGTACGGACGTCGATGCAAAGGGGACCCCTTAGCATCATATATCGAAAATACCTCGGATTGTTATGGCGATTCCAAAATTCACAGAGGGCACCCTCTATATTGACCGAGACAAGGATGTTAGAAACGAATCTTGGGGGCCTTACGTAAAAATCGGCATTGTAAGGGATGGAAAAACTCCCGAACAAAGAGTAAGAGAATTACAAACTGGAAACCCAAGAAAAGTGCATACAATCAAAGAATACAATTCAGTACCCATGGTTGAGAGTTTAGAAACCCGTATACACCATAATTTTGCTGACAGATGGGTTAGAGGCGAATGGTTTGAAATGGATGATAACTTTGTAGAAAATGAATTGGATCAAGAAATTGTTTCTTATATTTCAGAGCAAAAAAAGTTCATTGATTTTCATAGAAAGAGAGTTGAATTGAAATCATTAGCTTCCAATGAAACCATCCGTGAACCTACGTCATCTGAATTGAAACTACATCAAGAATACATCAATGCCAAGATTCGAAATGATGAATTGAAGGCCAAGTCTCTAATTATTCAATCTCAAATGATGGTAGAAATGGGAAATGGTGGAGGAGTTAGTTCAATTTTGAAACTGACGAAGCGAATTACTCCCGAAAAGGTAGTACCTGCCAAAATAACCTTTGATAAATCCAAATTTAAAGCAGAATATCCAGACTTATATGACGAATTGGTAGTTGTTGAAGAAGGCACAATTAAAGGAAATCTTACAATGAAAAATGTCCCAACGTTGGCTAAGGTTGATTCAGAATTGAAGAAGAATGAAAACACTTCTAAAGAGACTTGTGAAACTCTAAAAAATTCCTTGTGTGATAACGATAAGGTGCCCCCAAATGAAAAATTAAAGAAATTACACTTACAATATATTTCCATGTTAGGCGAGTTGTTTAATACAGATTTGCAGATGGAGAGAATTAAATCTCAATTTGCATCTTCATTGGGTGAAGACGAAGGTATTGAAGGCATAATTCAATGGAAAAGGGCGAGTAAACCTGTAGAAAAGTTTGATGTGAAATTAGTAGAAAATCAATATCCTAAAATTTACAATGATTGTTCGATAGAAGTACCAGAGAAAACAACTCCTGCTTCTAGAGTTATAGCAATAGAAGTTGAGATGTATAGAGAGTATGTATTGTAAATTCTCCATATTACAAAGGGGTCATCCGAAAACCCTCTGCATTTTATTTTCTGATACAAAGGGGATTCAGTGGACCGATACAGACGCTAGCGTCTTAAGTGTTCTCCAAAAAACAAAAATTTGGTTATCAGGCCATTCCATCTCTTATGAAATTCAAAATCTGGTTATACGTAGAGTCACTTTGGTATGGGGGGTTATGTCCTGCAGTCTGGCTGTGAACTTCCAAACATTGCGAGAACTTTGCTGCTAGTGCTGGAGCCATGTCTTTGAATCCGTTATCATTTTCTCCTGAAAACACCATTGCAGGAATTGCAAATGGTGAAGATTCATCGATTGTGTCAATCAATCCCTCGTGGGTTGTTGGTAGGTAACCATTGTACATCATCACTCTGTTGAATGTATTTTCTGTGTTTGCAAGATAAACTGGTATCATCGCTGCTCCTTGTGAATATCCAAGGATTGCATAAAATGGACCTTGTTCCTCAACTATCCGATCAAGATAATCTATTGATGCGTCTGCCCAATCTCGATCGGTGGTTGGCTCTCCTTTTCCACCCGGTGGATCTCTTATCCAAACGTTATTATTTTCAGGTGTGCTAGCAAAAACAAATTCAAATTCGCTTAATGAATTCATCAAATCCTGAATACCTTGCATATTCCTCAAGCCATTTGCAGTCTGCCCTCCACCGTGCAGCGCCAGAATCTTCAGTGGACCCGATTGTTCTTGCGAACAGCCTACTGCGTTAACTTCTGTATTTGGTGGAGTATTGGGACATGTATCGATATCATTTGTTACTCCATCCTCATCATCATCCTTTTGAGAATCAGAGCATCCTGATGAATCTACAACCTCACCTGCAGGAGTGCTTGGACAATCGTCTAGGTTGTTTGTTAGGCCATCTAAATCATCATCCTTCTGACTATCTGAACATCCATAATTATCTACTGATTCACCAGATGGAGTTGAATGACATTGGTCTTGATCATTCATTACATTATCACCATCGTCATCGGTTTCAGAGTCAGAGCATCCAGTCGAATAAACCGGCTCACCTTCAGGTGTTGAGGGACACTCGTCCACATCATCAAGAACCGCATCATTGTCGCCATCACCCACTGGTTCAGGAGGCATTGGCAAGATCACATATGCTGCATATTGGGAACTCTGAAACATTCCACACTCAGTTATCAAAATTCCTTCAGTATTGTGAATGGAGGTGTCAAACGTCATGTTGTACATGCCTAAATCACCAGTGAAGACTCCATCCACGTGGTAAGCTGAACTCTGGTCTTCTGGCCTGTATTCTATCTCGCATGTCTCCGGGAATTCATGAATAACATAACCACTTATTGTGCCAGTGGTTTCATTTTCTGTAGGTGCGTCCCATCTAAAATTAAAAATCGGTTCACTTTCTAGAGGTTTGGTTATCTCAAGAGATACTTGCTTGGATTCGCTATTCTGGCCTTGTCTATCTGTAGCAGATATATCAAGAATCCAATCACCAGGCTCTGATAATTGAGTTTGGACTAGCCAATATCCATCAGTATTTACGGATAAATCATAAGTTTCTACAGTTTCGAAATTCTCATTAAGAACTACGACATTTACAGTCGACATTTGAGGTGTTTCATCGTAGACAAAACCATCTGCTGTTGCGTTATTGCCATCCCACCTATGAGTGAATTCAGAATCAACTAGTAGCTTTGGAGGGTTGTCTACAGCCTCGATTTCCTCTTGCTTGACTTCTTCAACTACCTCTGTGTCATCATTCATCCTGTTATCAACAACCAGAACAACTGCCCCTGAACTCGCCATTAGAAAAACAACAAGGAAACTCATGCCTAGCGTCTTGCTATCCATAATTTCATACAGATTATCATTTGTTATAATGATAAGTGTTAAGTGATTTCAAATTATCAAATCCTGTACACCGAAAGGAGTAGATGGTCTAAACGAAACTCCTTGTGTTGGGTATAAATGCGAAGGTTAGCGTCTGTATCGCTACACTAAGTGTAGGTAGAGATTTGCTGGTAAGGAGGCACTGGTGCCAAATTGGCCTTTTTCGAACCACAACCATACCTATCATTCAAAGAGGGTAAAGTGCACGTAAGTTGTGATGAGTGAACAAGCATCCTATGTCTCAACCACTCATACCGTTGCAGAACTAAAAGTGATGTGTAAAGAAAACGGTCTTTCAGTTTCTGGCAAAAAGGCGGATTTGATCGAAAGATTAAACCAACATTTTACAGAAGACTCCATCTCTCTAGAAGATGATTTCCAAGAGCCCACGAAAGAGGAATCAATTTCCTTAGAAGACGTGAAATCAGTGCCACTACCAAAAGTCGATGATGATGAGATTCTTGTTGCAGAATTTATTGATGCTGAAATTATAGAAAGTGAGGATTCCTCTAAATCAGATAATGATGTAGATGTTTTTTATGAAAATAATAGCATAACTCTTGTTCAACAATTAAAAAATCCGAAAATTGCGGCGGTGTTGATGACTATACTGGTGGCAACGGGTGGTTGGTATTGGTATGCAAGTAACCAATTAGAGCCATTTGTCGCAGATGATTTGAGGTATGGCGATTCTATGGAGTATAGCATCCTAGATGGTGACTTGGATGCCACTGGAGAATATGTAGAAATTGTTAGAGATAATGTCGATTCAGAGGAGTTGAACGATTCTTGTAGATTGCAATTGGAATTTTCTGGTGTTGGAACAACCTCTGTAACGGATGGTGCTAAGGGCGAACTAGATTTCGAACCTGATTTGAGCTTGATAGGTGCTGTTCAAGCAAAGGGAGCATATGGCCTTGATTGGTTAGCAGTTGAGAAGGTCCAAACACGTAATTTTGATTCCTTCTCAGTTTCTCGATACTTACCCAAACCTTTGCAGCCTGATGAATGCATGAGTCAGTCAACTGGAGGCGTTGGAGGAACTTTAGAATTAAACACGAAAACCTGGACTGAACTTTCAGAGCGTGATGTAATTTCATCTCGTGCTGATTGGGTATTGAATCTGGATGGAGATTACACTCAAGGAACTACTGTTTCCTATGGCTTAGGTGGTATACTTGGAATCTTGGAAGACATTGCACCCGGATTTGCAATTGTAATATCACCAGTTGAATTGAGAGAGATGATGGGAACGAAATTAATTGACGTCGGTGTGAATGGTACTCATCTGGGATGGGATTGGAACGTTATAGGCTCTGAAGAAATTGGCGACGATGAGATGTGGAAAGTCTCAATGGAAAATAAACAAATTCGAGACAATTGTTTCGGACATGCTAGAATAAGCATGTGGGTTATTGAAGACTCTCCATGGGCTGTTAAACAGAATGTCGATGTCCAAATTTCTGGAGATGAAGGGGACAAATCAGCCTGTGGGACGGTAACAAAGGAATTGGCAGACTTAGTTCTTCCAGAAGGACGCCTGTCTTTATCTCTAGAGATGTCTAAAAATACTCTGAAAAGAGGTACCAAACTTCTTGACTTGGGTCGTAGTTATGATTCCGTACCCAATGCTGGTGCTTACGTTCCATCCAGCAGTGAATTGATAGATTGGGGAAATAATGATCTTCACACTCCAGATAATAGCAGCATACGCTCAAACAGTCTGGAGGATGCAGTACAGTGTATCACTAGTGGTCATGTTTCCGAGGCCGTTGCAGCAAATTCTGCTCTAAACGATGATGGATATATCTGGAGAGCTCGTGATGACAGAAGTACGCAAAGTGGCAATACATTGTGGAATATATCGTGGGTCAGCACAGACCCTAATTCAGGGTGGGTTGAAGTTGAAGTAAATGGAGCCCCAAGCTCCTCAAACTGCACCTACATTGCACATGGCGGCCATGACGAAACCGTTGCCCACAGTCGAGACGACATACCTCCTGTGCTCAGTATGAAGTCCATTGAAGACGATTTAACTGATCCAATGAGGTTCGGTGTTTTAGCGGGCGAGAAGGGCCTTTTCACAAGTTCAGGGGAATATCATCCAGAAACCCGAGTTGGGATGTTAGTAGTAACGCCAGATAGTGACCTAACGGATTGGCTTAACAGACTTAATTCTGGTGAAACTGGTGCTGCTACTGTTGACATGACTAGGTCGTGGACTTCAACCGAAAACGGGATTCAATGGGACAATTCCCTATCTTTAGCTATGGATGCCAACTCAGGGCAGGTAGTTGGTTGGAATCTTGTAAAATCAAAAATTTGAGGTTTTTCGATGAGCGGAAGAGGACTTGACCATCTAATTGAGCAGAACGAAACCGAATTAGGATTCCTCTCGGCTTATGGAGGAGGAGAATCTCCAGAACAACTCTTGGAAATTATCAAGCAAAAAGTGTGTGATGAAATTAATATTCAACAACATGAAGAAGGTGTGAAAATCATTCTCAAAATGGAAAATCTGCCACTGGTTCAATCCGACATAAACAGGAGAGGTTTCATGCACGGTAATTTAGATAAAAGCGGGGTAAGCGTAATCATTACCGATTTTGGCCCTGAGCAACAGCGATTCGTCGAGAGACTTGTAGAGTTCATACAGAGCGTCTAGAAATTGCTGCTAGCATAACAATACCAGCAGTAAACAATACACCTACCGCAGGTAAGCCATCTGAGTCTTTTTCACCCACTGAATCAGGACAGCCATCTCCTCCCCATTCTCCGTCATTATACCAACAATCTGACCAGGTTTTGTAATATCCGCTTGCAGGAAACTTCTCTACTGTGTCATTGTCGTCTGGGTATGTAGCTTGAATTTTCCAGTTTACGTATGTATGGTCGTCCATTGTAGTTACTGAGGATGTGAATGTTTTGTTATCATCCGTTGACAGGTTGGCTTTTTCTGGTGCGAAACATACTCCTTCGTTGATGCAAATCTGTGTAGTTAGAGTGAAGGTTGTATTGTTAGAGTATGCATCTTCTTTAAGTGTCAAAGTTATTTCCCATTGGTCTAAATCACGCGTTGTTTCTGTATGGTTGATCTCGCTGAAAATCGTTTCTTCAACAATTGGTTCAATGTTAACTCCGCCTTTTGTCTCAGCAGCTGATGAGGTGGGTAATAATGATATGGCGAGTAGTATCGCTAAAACGGCTCTTGTTCTCATAATTCCATCTCCCACAGTTCATCACCCACCCAGTGGATGTTTTTTATTCCCTTTCCTTTTAGTTCCGAAATCAAAGATTTTCCATCTTTACTCGCCCAGCCGATTGCTAGGGGACGCTTATGTTCTTGATCTCTAATCCATACTAAGTCTCCTTCTATGATTGTTGCATCGGCATTATGAATTCCCGCAACCATACAATCTGCTCCATTCATTAGATATGGAATTGCACCATGATCAACTTCTACAAATCTTCTCTCACACGGGTGTGACAAAAATCCCCGCAGTGTGAGGAACACTACTCTTTCATCATCAGGACTCATAAGCTCCACGGCCAAAGGGACTCTGTCTACTAGCACCATCTTCCAAGGGCCGTAATTTGCCATTTCTAAAAATGCCCCGTCAACTGCCAAATCAATCCCTAAAGCCTCTTCAAGATCCTTGAGTAAAGGAGCGATGTTTTTCCTTCGCACAGGACGTCTTTTCTTGATTTGCCAGTCTCTTGGCATGATTACCCCTGGAGTATCACAGGTTTGACCTTATCCTTGATGAGCCTTCTTTGCATGGGTATACCATGGACGTGTGGTGCGCTATCCGAACATACCCAAAACATGCTACGGAACTCGGGAATCCTATACCAAGTGAGCCCGTGTTTTTCCTTAAGCCGTCCTCAAGCATAACCGGTTTTTCAATAATAGATTCGAATGGCCAAGATCTGCATCATGAGCTTGAATTGGTGGTCAAACTAGGTGAAAACTTGAAACCAGAATCTATGACTGTTGGATTAGATTTGACAAAAAGAAGCTTGCAAAATAGTTTGAAAAATGAAAGGTTGCCATGGACAGAGGCAAAGGGTTTCAAAAATAGTGCAGTAATTGGAGACTGGGTTAAATTTAGTTCCTCGGCATCTTATTCTCTTGAGATTAACAAGAAAACTGTGCAAAAAGGATCGATTGATGAACTAACTTGGAGCGTTGAAGAATTAATAGACAAACTTGGTAAATGGGCTCCTTTGAAAGAGGGAGACATACTGTTTACCGGCACTCCAGAGGGTGTGGGGCCGCTTTGCATGGGGGATGAACTGAAGGCTTCCTTGTTTGTCGATGAAGAATTAATTTTGCAGCATTGTGGAAACGTTACCTGAGGCATACCATTCAAATATGAACGGCTGGTCGCCAAGCCGCTGGAGACAATTATTATGGCACAGTGGCACGGAATTTCTCGACGCAAACCTAGCGGTGGAAGAAGAACACTTGCAAGAGGCAAGAGAAGCACAGAAATATCATCCGAGAAGCAATTTGCTCTAATCGGTGAGCCAAAAAGAAAAATCTACAGAACTACTGGAGGCAACACACTCGTTAGAGTTCTGTCCGAAAACCGATGCACTGTGAATGGTAAAGATGGCAAATCATCCATTGCTACAATCACCAATGTCATCAAAAATGACGCTAATCCAAACTACATTCGACGAAACATCTTGACAAAGGGTGCTGTTGTGGAAACAGACAAGGGTAATGTCAAAATTACATCCCGTCCAGGGCACGACGGCGTATTGAACGGCGTTTTACAATGATTAACAGAAATCAATGCCGACCTGTGAGGTTATCATATGGAACATAATCCAGACCGAATAGCGGTTTGGCCGGGATATTTCGATGCAAAGACTTCTCGCAGAAGTGGGCGTAGAGTCCCAAGAGACTCGAGCGTTCTCAAACCCGATTTGGAAGGTTTGTTCATTGCATCTCGCGCTCTTGGGCTGCGAAAAATCAAGCGAGAAGAAAGAGTTTCACACCCAAACAGACCGCACGGAAAAGAAGGTCGTTTGTGGGTCTCGAAAAAAGGAGCAAAAGAAGCGATTGGTGCTGGCACAAAAGAAGAAATTCTGCAATTAATCGGTGGGCAATGGCGTCAAATGCAGAAGGACCAAAGGAATAGCGAGAAAGAAGCTCAGAAACGTGGCCCAAGAGTGGGAGACAAGCGTGCTAGAACCCAGAGAAAGGGTTCGAACAAAGCAAGAGCCGCTCAAGCTCGATCTCAACGTAGCCAAAAACGAAAAAGACGATGAATATAGATGTCCAAAGCAACTATTTCCTAGACATTCAAACCAAATTCACAAGGGTGTGATTCAAGAAGGGATGGCTTTTGGGCTTACTAGGGCAATTAGGGTAGTCTGGATATCCTTTCGGCCTTCGGAGCCGAAGACGTGGGTTCGAATCCTGCATTGCCCGCTTATTTTCAACCGTCAGCCGTGAGGCTCAAAAGTAGCCATTTGTAGCACCCTCCATGGGCTGCAATCTTCGTGACCTGGCGGATGCTGAGAATACAACCATGGATTCTATGCGAGGAAAGGTTGTTGGTATCGATAGTTTTCTGCTAGCATTCCAATTTCTCACGACAATCAGAGACCGCTCACCAACAGGAGATGGCGGGCCACTTAGAGCGAATAATGGGAAAGTTGTTGCCCACCTGATGGGTTTCTTGTCGCGCGCAACGCTAATGTTGTCCAAGGGGATTAAGCCTGTTTTCATCTTTGATGGCAAGCATCCTGAATTAAAGAAAGACGAAATGGATGCCAGAAGAGAAAAGAGGGAACAAGCTGAAATTGAGTGGAAGGCCGCTCTGGAAGCTGGCGATTATGTCACTGCGCAGAAAATGGCACAAAGATGTGTCAAGTATACGCCAGAGATGGTTGAAGAATCGATTGAGTTGCTAAACCTACTAGGGATCCCTGCATTTAGAGCAAAGGCTGAGGGAGAAGCACAAGCAGCTGTCATGGCTGCTAATGGACAACTAGATGCTGTTGCTACACAGGACTGGGACGCTCTATTGTATGGTGCACCAGTTGTAATCAGAAATTTCACAACTGATGGAAGCAAGAGAATGGGAAGAGTAGTAAGGGCACAAAAAATTGAACTCGATCAAATCTTAGGTGATAATTCTCTATCAAGAGACGAATTGATTGACTTAGCGATAATGATAGGGACCGATTTTCACCCGGGAATAAAAGGAATTGGACCAAAAACTGGACTCAAACTAATCAAACAATATTCTACAATAGAAGCGATATGCGCTGAAAAGGATAAGGAATTACCCCAACGTCTAGATGAAATTAGAGAAATTTTCAGAAATCATCCAGTTAATGAAATCAGCAATGAAGACCTAATTCAAGGACCGGTGGACGTTGAAGGGCTCAAGAAATTCCTAATCGATGATAGGCAATTCTCTCAAAAACGATTTGATAACGCCATGAAACTTCTTGAGGAGGCAGGTTTGGTTAGATCTGGGGGACAAACCTCTCTATTCTCTTTTTGATGTAAACCTCAAAGGGCTGGCAAGGACTCTATTCCCCTGATAGGATTCCACAACACCTCTGGCAATACTCTGTTTGTCTGACAAAGCCTCACTAATCTTGTTGATTGGAGAAGTTGGTATACCATCTAACATATCACAAATATCTGCTTTAGTCATGCCTTTGATATATGATTGTATTATTGACACTAATTCTTTTCTAGAATTAACTCTCTCTTCATTTGTTTTCCATAGATTTTCAATGCTCAGGTAATCGCAGAGTTTAGCGAATTGTGTATCAGAACCTACCGCAATGACCACCCATCCGTCGCTCGCTTTGAATGCTTGATATGGGACAAGATTTGGGTGACCAGACCCCAATAATCCAGGATCCTTTTCGCTTACTAGCTGATTCTGTCCTTGGTTTGCTAATGATGCTATTGCACAGTCCCACAAAGATATATCCAAGTGGTTCACAGTTCCAGTCTTTTCTCGATGAAATAATGAGGCGAGTATTGCATTACCTGCGTATAGCCCTGTGATGATATCTATCCATGCAACTCCAACCTTGACTGGACCTCCGTTTTCCTCACCTGTTATACTCATGATTCCGCTCATCGCCTGGAGAGCTAAATCGTAACCAGGTTCTTGTGATCTTGGTCCGCTTTGACCAAACCCTGTTATTGAGCATAGAATTACATTTTTTGGAATTTGTCCAATCATTTTTTCTAATTGTCCAGGTCTGAAATTCTCAACGACTACATCAGATTCTTGGATCAATTTCTGTATCTGGTCTTTATCGTTTTTTAGATTGTGGAATATTATCTCTTTCCCACGATTGCATGATAGGTGATAAGCAGCGGTTCCGTCTTCAAGAAAAGGTGGGCCCCAACTTCTGGTATCATCGCCCCACGGTGCCTCAACTTTTGTGACATCTGCCCCTAAGTCGGCTAACATTTGAGTACAGTATGGTCCTGCTAAAATTCTTGATAAATCTAATATTTTCACGCCCTTAAGCACATCTTTCACTATTACCACCCCACGTGTATAACCGATAATTTTCACTTACTTTATCGGACCCTTCAAAATCCACTTCTACCCATCCGTCAATTTTTATTTCATCTCCAGTGTGGTATTTGATTATCCAATTAACGTTCTCAAAATGGCTACATCCTAGCAATTCACTCTGCCATAAAGACTCACTAGTCCTCCAAAATCCATTATTCTGACCATCACTATCTGGATCCATTGAAAATTTGATGGAATAGAGTCTATGCATTGACAAAGGTGAATCGGAAATGAATAAAATATCCTCCTCGCTATTTATTTCATCCTTCAAATGCTGACCAATTACGTCGGTCCCTCTCTCACCAGTCATACCCAGCAAAGTTATGTTAACAATCAAAAGCAGAGAGATGAATACTACTGCAATGTTTTTACTCTTGGATGGGAAATTTATTCCCTTCGCCTCTGATCTAAGCATTACAGAGTACCATATTGGTATTAGTAACAGTGAGAGATATCTGCCATTATGTCTGAATGACCTAATAATATCGATAAAATCCTTCTCGAGTGCAACCGCTTCTGTAACCCAAAGTGCTGCTATCCAACCAACCAGTAAGGCCCCTATCATAGTTGAGCCTTTTGACAGTGATTCCGAGTGTTTATTTTCATCTCCGTCTGGTTGTCTAAAGAGCAGCATACCACATTTGACATACAAGAAATAAGCGATGCATGCGGTTATTAACGCAGGCAAAACGTTTTCATTTCCGTATGAAATTCCATTTCTATTCATTACTAAGAACTGGCCTAAAATAGCTATTAGGAGGAACTGAATAGGATTCATTTTCATCCTTTTTGCGAGAACCAAAGCTATGATTGCAGGTAGAAAATACCACAATGGCATGCCTTTGAAAGAAATTATCACTAAAACTATCCCAGCCGGAATGAAAAA
>MDSY01119534.1_pt1 | contig 11680 bp, 17 predicted proteins | sample 811131 | NCBI WGS metagenome assembly MDSY01 (sample SAMN05326643, study PRJNA326480) | marine metagenome | isolation source: seawater | place: Atlantic Ocean: South West | collected 2010
TAATAAAGAAACAAAAATAGAAAAAAAAAATTTTACTCCCAAAGAAATAGTAAAAGAATTAGATAGATATATAATAGGACAAAACGAAGCAAAAAAAGCTGTAGCGCTTGCTTTAAGAAATAGATGGAGAAGACAAAGAGTTCCAGATAATTTAAAAGAAGAAATATTACCAAAAAATATTTTAATGATTGGTCCAACTGGTGTTGGAAAAACAGAAATATCAAGAAGATTGGCAAAACTTGCAGAAGCACCTTTTTTAAAAGTAGAAGCAACAAAATTTACAGAAGTTGGTTATGTTGGTAGAGATGTAGAACAAATAATCAGAGATTTATTACAAATATCTATTACGATTACTCAAGAAAAATTAAGAAATAAAGTTAAATTACAAGCTCAACACAATGCCGAAGAAAGAGTTTTAAATGCACTTGTTGGTAAAAATGCCAGTTTAGAGACTAGGTCAAAATTCAGAGCACAACTTAGAAGTGGAAAATTAAATAACAAAACTATAGAAATAGATCTTGTAGATAATCCAAGTAATAGTCTTCCTACTCTTGATATTCCTGGAATGCCTGGAAGCCAGGTTGGTATGATTAATTTAAATGAAATACTTGGTAAAGGTATGGGACAGAAGAAAAAGAAAAAAAAGTTAACAATAAAAAATGTTTATAAACCTTTAATGGAAGAGGAATCTGATAAATTAATTGATCAAGAAAAAATAATTGCAAATGCAAAAATAGAAGTTGAACAAAATGGTATAGTTTTTCTTGATGAAATGGATAAAATTTGTGCTCGTTCTGAAAGAGTAGGTGGCGATGTTAGTAGAGAAGGTGTTCAAAGAGATTTATTGCCTATAATCGAAGGAACAACTGTATCTACTAAATATGGTCCAATAAAAACAGATCATATTTTATTTATTGCCTCTGGCGCTTTTCATTTAGCTAAACCATCTGATTTACTTCCTGAATTACAAGGAAGATTACCAATAAGAGTTGAATTAAATGCATTAACAAAAGACGATTTCATTAAAATTTTAAATGAACCAGAAAACAGCTTAATTAAACAATATAAAGCTTTATTGAAAACAGAAGATGTTCATTTAGATTTTGGGAAAGATGCTATCAATGAAATAGCAAAAGTATCAACAGAAATTAATTCAAATATTGAAAATATAGGTGCTAGAAGATTACATACTGTTTTAGAAAAACTAATTGAAAACATAAGTTTCAATGCGACTGAAAGTAAAGGAAAAAAAATTAAAATAACAGAAAAACAAGTTAAAGATGAAGTTGGAAAACTTGCAAAGAATATTGATTTAAGTAAATTTATTTTATAATTAAAATTTCTAAAAATTTCTCAGAAGAATATAAAAGGCTCCTGTTCCGCCATGTTTTTTAGATGCAAAATTACATGCTAAGACTTTATCTCTTAACTCTTTAGAATTTAACCAATGTATTAAATTATTTTTTAATACACCTTCTCCTTTATCTCCTTTTCCTGTAATGACTAATACTAATTTATTTTTTTTTTCAAAAGAATTATTTATAAAAAATTCTAATTTATTTTTTGCTTGAGTTTCTGTATACCCATGTAGATCTAATTTATTTTCTATGAAAACATTTCCTTTATTGAAATTTTTAATATTTTTTTTACTTATTGCGACTCCTTCACCTATTTTTAATTTCGAAAATTTTTTTATTTTTTTTTGTAAAGTATTTTTATTTTCAAAAATAATTTCTTTTTTTTCTTTTAAAGATTTTTTTAAATTATTTGTAAATAATTCCCAGAGAATATTATCTTCATCTGATAAAAAAGATTTATTTTTTTTATTTTTTTTTTCTTTATCCAGTTTTAGTAACTATAAGCTTCCAGTTAGGGTTTGAAGATTTTAAATCTTTAGAAAAAGTCCAATAATCAATATGATTTTCAACATATTCATTATCACCTTCTAAAATTTTACCTTTTTCATTTTTTAATAAATTAACCTGTTCTGATACGAACTTTACAACTATATCGGCAATACTCTCTTTTACGTTAATATTTTCTATATCCACACTTTTAATAGAAATTAAACTATGTTCTAAAACATTTTTTTTCTTTATTCTTAACTTTACATTTTTAGAAAAAGTTGAAAAAACATTAGATCCTAATAAAGATTTTATTTTATCTATTTCTCCTTTTGCATAAGACTTAATTATAGTTTCAAAAGCAGATTTAGCTCCATCTAAAAATTTTTTTGTATTAAAATTTTCATCTAAAGAATAAATCTTTTCTATAACATTAACGCTTGATATTTTTTTTCCCTTATTATTAACTAAATTTTTAAAAGCTTTGTCTAATGGTGCTTTTTTAGAATTGGAATAAGATGACTTATCATTTAAAGTTGTATCTTGATAAAAAAAAACATCTTTTTGTCTTTTTTCATTACCTGTTCTTCTACCTAATACACTTTTTAATCTTAAAATTAAAAATGCAGCAACTACTACAAAAAAAATTAGGTCTGGGGTAAAAAAAGTGTTCATAAATTCATTTATACTTTAAATTATTTTTAAGTAAACTGAAAGAATAATGTAATTATTTTTTTTAATAAGCAAACATGTTTTTTTTACTATTTATAATAATACCTTTAATAGAAGTAATACTTTTTATAACAATTGGTAAACATATAGGCTTATTAAATACGATCATTATTATATTAATAACTGGAATTATAGGTGCATTTTTAGTAAAAAATCAGGGAATAACAATACTAAATAAAGCAGCAGAAGAAATAAAATTAAATAAAATTCCTATTTTTTCTATTTTCGAGGGTATTGCAGTTTTTGTAGCTGGAGCTTTTTTATTAACACCTGGTTTTTTTACTGACACTTTAGGGGTTATTTTATTAATTCCAAAAATAAGAAATATTATTATTCATAAAATAATAGATTATTTAAAAAATAAAAAATTTAATGAAAAAACAACAAAAGATTTCACAGATAATAATGACTTAGACAACAATATTGTGGAAGGTAATTTTGAAGAAATAGATGAAAATGAAAAAAAAAAGTAGATTTTTTTTAGCCTAAGTCTAATATAAACTCAATAAAAACATGGCAAAAAAAGTAGATAAAAAAGCTGGATCAGTTCCAGATAATGCACCACCAGGATTATTTATTAATGCTCAATATTTAAAAGATTTATCTTTTGAAAATCCAAATCCTTTAGAAGCATTTAAAAATCAAGATAAACCTGATATATCAGTTAATGTTAATACATCTGTAAAAAAGTTACCTGATAATGCATTCGAGGTAACACTAGATATTAAAACTGATGCAAAAAAAAAGGGGAATGTATCTTTTATAGCTGAAGTAAGCTACGCAGGTATATTTACTTTAAATAAAGTTCCACCTGAACACGAAAAACCACTTCTTTTAATTGAAGCTCCAAGAATGTTATTTCCGTTTGCAAGAAATGTTTTAGCTGAGACAACAAGAGATGGCGGATATCCTCCTCTAATGTTAAATCCAATTGATTTTGCTGCTTTATATCACAAACAAGTTGAAGCAGAAAAAAATAAAAAAAATTAATTTAAAAATTTTTTAAATTTCACAATTATAAATCGGAATATCTCCCATATATTTTTTTAATTTACTTAAAATAATATTTTCTAATTTTTTTTTTTGATCAATTTCATAAGAATAAATACCATTATTATTTTTGAAGTTTAATGAATCAATTTTTGTATTAGGATTTTCTTTAATTATTTTTTTGAACATTTTTTTAGGAAATCGCATCATTCCAAAACTAACTGAGTGTATATTTTTTTTTGGAATTTTAGATACTATACTTTTAAAAAGATCATCATAAATCTTACCAAAATTACATGCTGGTACTATAGGATCAAATCTTAAACCTATATTCCAACCCATGTCTGTTAATTTTTTCATTGAATCTATTCTTTTTTTTACTGATGGCACTTTATGCTCAATTAATTTTGATATATTCTCTGGTGTAAAACTAAAAGCAATAATACAATTATCTATAGGTTTAAACTTTAAAATTCTTTCTACTTGAGTACTTTTAGTTCGAATTTCTAAAATGCCATTTGTATTATTTTTAAAAATTGGAAGAAAAGATTTTATAAAATCTGTTATTCCATCAAATGCTAATGAGTCACAATCATAACCAGAAAAAAAATAAGATTTTTCAGAAGAATTTTTCTTTATTTGTTTTTTTATATCTAAAAAAAAATCTTCGTAATTTATAAATAAAAGATAATGAGCTGACATATGTTTTCCTTGTAAAAAACAATATTCACAATCATAAATACAATTCAACATATGAGAAAAATAATAATTTTTTTTTCCTCCAATTCCAAAATTTTTAGGGATATTATGAATTTTTTTTCCTTCTTTTTTTGCTAAGATTAATGCCGGCTTATTTTTTTGAATTCTAAAATTTTGAGATTTAATATTAAAAATTTCTCCATAGTGATCACAGTAAACTACATTTATATTTTTTTTAAATCTAGATAAAATTTTCTTAGTTCTAGGATGGTTTTTTATATGATTTTCTATATAAATTGTTTCTATCATTATGCTTTTAAAAATTCTTTTACAAATTCATCAATAATTTTAGTTTTAGAATAAATCCAATTTTCAATTTTTTTTGAAGAAATATTAAATATTGAACTATGCTTATTATCTGAAATTATTTTTATACATTGTACTTTTTCAGGTCCAACATAATTTCTTGCACTTTTAAAAAAACCTGAAGCTTCCATATCATATAAATAATTAGTTGTATACCTAATTTTAGGAAATCTAACAGTTATTAAAGGAGCTTTTTTAATTTTTGTTTTCCATAATAATGACGGATACCAATTATATTTTTTTGCACTATCAGTAACTTTTGATACTAATATAATTTCTCCTAATTTATAATTTTTATGTCCCGCAATTCCTATATTTAAAAAAAAAGAATTTTTTTTACTTTTTTCAGCAAGAAATTTTGTTGCTATTTCTGCTTTTTTTTTTCCAATACCAGAAATTATTAAATTTATTTTTTTTTTTTTATTAAAATAAAAATTATTTGAATTTTTTTTTAAATTCCAATAATTAATTAATGGATTTGCCTCTCTTTTCATAGCAACAACAATATTTATTTCTTCAATTTTATTCATATTTTTTAATTTTATTTTTATAATAAATAATCTCTTTTAATTTTTTTCTTTTTTTTAAACCTTCAAGATAAATTTTAATTTTTTCTTTTAATATTATTTTTGCTAATTTTTCATTCTTTTTAATTAAAAAATTATTTTTTATAACATTTTCTAAAGCAATAATTCTAAAACGATCCATTCCCCAATATTTTTTTGATAATTGATTAATATGTCCTCCATATTTAATAGTAAGTTTTTCATCTAAATATAAAACTGGAAATTTTGAAGTTATTCTTAACCAAAGATCATAATCTTCACAAACTAGCAATTTTTCGTTAAACAAACCAATTTCTTTAAAAATATTTTTGTGAATTATTACACTAGAAGGTGATATTAAACATGAATTTAAACATTTATCAAAAATAAAACCTCCATATTTTTTATGTTTCTTATGCTGATTAATTTTTTTACCTTTTCTTATCCAGATTTCATTTGTATGACAAATTTTAAATTTTGGTTTTTCAATTAAATTTTTTACTTGTTTTTCTAATTTTTTAGGATGCCATCTATCATCAGAATCTAAAAAAGCTATCCAATCGTTTGATGATAATTCAATACCTTTATTTCTTGCTGCGCTTACACCTTTGTTAGATTGCTTAAATATTTTTATTCTTGGATATTTTTTATTTAAATATTCTATCGTTTTATCGCTTGAACCATCATCAATAATGATTAATTCTATATTTTGATAAGTTTGGGTTAAAACACTATCAATTGCATTTTGTAAAAATGATTTTCGATTATAAGTTGGTATAACTACAGATATATTAAACATTATTAAAATTATGAATAAATTTAAATTATTATTTTATTTTTTTATTTTTCTATTTATACATATTAATACATTAAATGCTGGATATGGCAGTCCTAATAATAAAAAATTTGGAACTGAAGAAGAAAAAGGTGGGTTTAAAGAAATAGATTTAAATAAAGATGGCAAAATTAGTTATTATGAATTTCAACAAATTAGACAAAGAAGGTTTGATCGTTTAGATCAAAATAATGATAAAATAATAACACAAGAAGAATTTGAATTAAGAAATAAAAAATTTTTTTTAGAAATTGATGAAAACAATGATAAATTTTTAAAAAAAATTGAATTATTTAAAAATAGAAAAAAAATGAGAAATATTCTCGAGTAACAATAGTCAAAAAAAAATTAATTAAACTTTATAAAGACAAAATTCACCACACGATGGTCTACTAAGTTTAACAGAATATACATTTGAATATTTTTTTTTTAACTTTTTTGCTATCCATGAAGATATATTTTCAAGAGTGGGTAAACCTATTTCTTTAATATCATTTATACATTTATGATCTAATTTTTTTTTTATTTCTTTTAAACTTTTAGAAACTTCATCAAAATCAGTTACCCATTCATTATTTTTATTTTTTTTTCCAGAAAAAGTAACTTCAACAACAAATGAATGACCATGAACTTTTCTATAAATATGTCCCTTTGGCATATTTGGGAAATAGTGTGCAGCCTCAAATGTAAATTGTTTGGTAATTTCAAATATTTCTGTCATGGCATACCTACTATTTTATGAATTTGTAAACTAACATTCCACTTTTTATTTTCATTACAAAAAGCATATGTTTTTTTTATATTTTTTCTTATATTTGGACCATCCATTGGTTGTAAAAAAAAATGTTTAAATTTTAAATTTTCGAAAGTTTTAGGATTAATTTTTTTTTGCGGAAAAATTAATTTTAATTCATCCCCTTTTTTTAAAACAAAGTCATTTTCATGTTTTGGACTTACGCAAACCCAATCAACTTCACAAGGTAAATTAATTGTTCCATTAGTTTCGATACCTACTTCAAAATTTGATAATTTCAAAAATTTTATTAATTTTTTATCTAATTGTAATAATGGCTCACCACCAGTAAAAACAACATAAGGTTTATCATTTTTATTTTTTTTAAACCATAAAGAAATAATTTTTTTTCCTAGTTCTTTTTCATTTACAAATTTACCGCCATTTGTCCCATTAGTACCTACAAAATCTGTATCACAAAAATTACATTTTGCTTTTTTTCTATCTTTTTCTTTACCTGACCATAAATTACAACCAGAAAATCTACAAAATATACTTGGTCTTCCTGAATGTGCTCCCTCTCCTTGAAAGGTATAATATATTTCTTTTACACTATACATTTATAAATAAACTAAATTATTTTTCCTAAATTTCCAAATAGGATCTTCAACTTTTGCATCTTTAAATCCTTTATCTCTTAAAATACATGCATGACATTTCCCACAACCACCTTTTATTCCATCATAACAAGTATGTGTTTCTCTAAAAATTTTATTAAATTCTTTTATGTTTTTACATTGTTTTATGGCTACTTTGACACTTTCTTTTTTTGTTAATTTCATTAAAGGTGTTTTAATTTTAATATATTTTTTTGATCCTGATATTCCTAATCCCAATGAATTTTGCATACTATCAATAAAATTTCTTCTACAATCTGGATATCCTCCATAATCTTCTTCACAAACTCCTGCATAAATTATATTACATTTATGTAAAACCGCTCTATTACTTGCAATTGTAAAAAACAATATGTTTCTTGATGGTACAAATGTAGATTCAATCCCATTTGGAATTTCTTTTGGTGAATTATATTTTTCTAATTTATTTTTTTTATCAATTAATGGAGAGGTACTTTTTAAAATATAAGGTATTTTTATTATTTCATGAGTTTTAAATTTTAATAATTTAGATATTTTTTTAGCAGAATTAATTTCTATTTTATGTTTTTGACCATAATCAAAAGTAACACTATGTAATTCTTTACATTCTTTTTTAGCAATCAAAGCTGTAATTGTAGAATCTTGACCACCTGATAAAACAACTAATCCTTTATTTTTCATTATTTTTTCTAAAATTTAACGAAGCAGAATTAATACAATAACGAAGTCCTGTTGGTATAGGGCCATCATTAAAAACATGTCCTAAATGAGAATCACAATTTGAACAAACAACTTCAATTCTTTCCATTCCTAAAGATAAATCTTTAATTTCTTTAATATTTTTTTTATCAATAGGTGAAAAAAAACTTGGCCATCCAGTTCCTGAATCAAATTTTGTACTAGATGAAAACAATTGTGACTCACAACAAATACAATAATAAATACCTTTATCTTTTAAATTCCAATATTTTCCACTAAAAGCTTGTTCAGTTCCTTTTTCTCTACAAATATGATGTTGTTCTTTTGTTAATTTTTTTTTGATAACCATTCTCACGATTTTTTCTTTTTTTTTTGACAATACTATCACATTACTTAACGTAAATAATATAAATAAATTTATGGTGATCTAAATGAATGTAAAATGGGATGAAAAAATATGTATACACGCTGGAGAATGTGTAAAAAATCTTCCTAATGTCTTTAAAGTAGTAGATGACAAGTTTGTAATTGATAAAAACGCTGCTACAGAAGATGAAATTAAACGTGTAGCGGGTTTATGTCCATCTGGTGCATTAACTATTGAAGAATAATATAATGTAATAGAAAATTATTCTATTCTTTGTTATAAAATAGTATGTATTCAATTTTAGCAGATGTAGTTGTCTGTCTTCATTTTGCTTTTATCTTCTTTGTTGTTTTTGGTGGTTTCATTTATTATTTTTGGAGAAATTGTCCATATCTTCATATACCTGCAGTTTTTTGGGGTTTTTGGATTGAATTAAGCGGATCTATTTGTCCTTTAACACCTTTAGAAAATTGGTTAGATAAACTCGGAGGAGGATCAAGTTATAGATCAAGTTTTATTGATCAATATATTACTCAATTTTTATATCCTACTAATTTAGATCAAAATATTAAATATTATTTAGCAGCAGGTTTAATTCTTATAAATATAATTATTTATATACATGTTATAAAAAAAAGAAGCCGAAAAAATAATATGAGTGTACATGATAGAATTAATGAAAGAGCACAAAATCAAGAAAAGAAATCTTTTTTCTAATTAATTTATTTTTACTCCAACCAAAAATAATTATGTTGGCCTGTTGAGTATTTACTTTTTACTTCTGGTATCCATTTTTTAAAATTTTCAATTCTATTTTCACTTGAAGGATGAGTGCTCATAAACTCTGGAGGCGATCCTCCTTTTTCTTTTGCATGTGCCCCCATTCTTTCCCATAATTTAATTGTCTCTTCAGGATCATAACCTGCTATTGTCATAAAAACTAAACCTAAATAATCTGATTCTGCTTCCTGTTTTCTACCAAATGGTAAAAAAATTCCATATGTTCTAAGTAAATTATAAGCTGTTTTTGTACCTCCTTGGAGTGTTGTACCAGTTGCAGTTTGTGCTACAGAACTTGCAACATCTAATAATAAAGCCTGACTCATTCTTTCGTTTCCATGGCGACCTATTACATGTGCCATTTCATGAGCCATTATTGCAGCAATCCCATCTTCATTTTGAGCTATATCTAATATCTTAGTATAAAATGTAATTTTACCTCCTGGCATCGCCCAAGCATTTACTTGATCTTCTTTTACCAAATTTACTTCCCAATTAATTTTTTTTGTTGGATCTTCTTTATTTTCTAAAATAAAATATTGGTGAATTGCCTCTTCTATATTTTTAGCTATATCTTGCAATTGTTGATTTTGAAAATTACTCTTTGAAACAACATTAGCTTTACTTAAAAATTGTTTATATGCAAGTTCACTTTGTTTATTTATATAACTATCGGGTAAAAGTATCAATTGTTTACGTTCACTTACAGGAACAGTTTCACAACTAATCAAGAAAAATAAAAATAAAATAGTAAGAATCTTTTTCATAATTTATTATAAAATAAAAAATAAATGAATTTAAAAATATTTAATACTTTATCAAAAAAATTAGAACCTTTTGTACCTATAGGTGAAACAATAAAAGTATATGGATGTGGGCCAACAGTTTATAACCACCCACATATAGGAAATGCGAGACCTGCTGTAATTGGTGATGTATTAGTAAGAATTTTAAGAAATAATTTCAAAAAAGTAGTTTATGTAAGAAATATTACAGATATTGACGATAAAATTAACAAAAAAGCAGAAGAGGAAAAGGTCTCAATAGAAGTCATAGCTTTAAAGTATACTAAAATTTATCAAGAAAATATGCGAGCTTTAAATGTACTACCTCCTGATATAGAACCTACAGTTACTCAAAATATACATTCAATTATAAAAATGATTTCTATCCTTTTAGACACAAAAAATGCATATGAAGCAGAAAATCATATATTATTTCATGTTCCATCATTTAAAGAATATGGAAATTTATCAAAAAGAAAAAAAGAAGATATGATCGAGGGAGCAAGAATTGAAGTTGCACCATATAAAAAAGATCCTATGGATTTTGTTTTATGGAAACCCTCTTCTAAAGAACAACCTGGATGGGATAGTCCTTGGGGAAGAGGAAGACCGGGATGGCATATAGAATGCTCTAGTATGATTAAAACATATTTAGGCGAAACTATTGATATACATCTTGGAGGAAATGATTTAATTTTTCCTCATCATGAAAACGAAATTGCACAAAGCAATTGTGCACATAATGGTAAACCTTTAAGTAAGTATTGGATTCATAATGGATTTATTTCAATGGATAAACAAAAAATGTCAAAATCTATAGGTAATATAATTTTAATCAATGATATATTAAAGAATTATACTGGTGAAACTATAAGACTCGCAATGCTTACAACACATTACAAACAACCTTTAAATTGGAATGAAAATATACTTATACAAGCAAATAAAAATTTAGAAAATTTATATAATATAATTGAAGATGAAAAAAATTTTGAAAAAATAGATCCGCCAAAAAAATTTTTAAATGCTCTTTTAAATGATTTGAATACACCAGAAGCACTAAAAGAATTATTTAATATGTCAAAAAAAAATGAAATTAATCAATTAAAATCTGCTGCTAATTATTTAGGTATTTTACAATTAACTAAAAGTGCATGGATTAATCAAAGAAAAAAAATTAAAAATTTAGATCAAAAAAAAATAGAAAAATTAATAATTGATAGAGATAAAGCTAGAAAAGAAAAAAATTTTGAAGAAGCAGATAAAATTAGAAATAAACTTGCTATTGATAATATTATTTTAGAAGATTCACCTTCTGGTACTAAATGGAGAATTAATAATTAATAAATGAAATCATTAATATTTATATTTTGTCTATTAATTATAATTTTATTACTTTATATAATTCTTATAAAAAAAAATAAAAAAGAAGAAAAAATTATTGATGTAGATTTCGAAGAATTAAATAAAAAAAATAAAAAATAATTTTATTAAAAATAATTAAACTGTAACTTGATCTCTTACCTGCAATGTATTTTGAGAACCATGAACTTGATCCCAAAATTTTTGCATTTTAGGCATATAAAATCTATTTATTGAAAATTCATTTAAATTGAAATTTTTAATTTTTGGTTTTTTCTTAAGTA
>MDSY01032943.1_pt1 | contig 11677 bp, 14 predicted proteins | sample 811131 | NCBI WGS metagenome assembly MDSY01 (sample SAMN05326643, study PRJNA326480) | marine metagenome | isolation source: seawater | place: Atlantic Ocean: South West | collected 2010
CACATCCTTTTAAAGCATTAGTAGAACCTGATTGATTTAAATCGGCAAGATCGTTAATTACCTTTGTTAAAGCCATATTTTATTATTTAAGATGCAAAACACATGAAAATATAAGTTCCTCCACCAGCATTATAACTAGCATCCGTATTTATTAATTGAAAACCATTACTATAAAAATTAAGAGCTGTCCAAGTACCTTCTGCATTATTTAGATTAGGATATAATTCTTTATTTATAGGATTAGTAGTAGATCTTTTATTATCTAATATTCTCCAGTTAGCAGCTACATCTGTTCTTTTTATTAAAATCCAAGCAGGTTCAAAACCTGTATAAATAATAGGGTTATCAGTAGCACTACCTGTTCCAGTATAACTTCCTATTAAAGAATAACCTGGTACAGAATGCCAAGCATATGTTATAAATTCATTTACTTGTCCCCATCCACCACTACTTAATAGAGTATCATTAGCAGAATAATAAGTACTTGCTGTTACAGCATTAGTTAAATCAAGTCGCAAATATAACCAATCAGCGGGGGTTAAACTCCCTGATGAATTACCCCACAGACTTGCACTTGGTATCATCGTTTCCCACCCATAAGTGTAATCAGTTGATTTATGTATCCATAATTCAGGAGCTTTATTTAAACCATGATCCCAAGTATACGCACCTGCAGGTGATGTATTTTTAATAATACTAAACCCTAATTCAGTATTTACTGAACATGCACTAGGTGGATTGGTTCCTGTATTCATACTCGCTGCAGCTGCTGTAGCATAACCAACACCATCTATGTTGAAAGTATTAGAACTACCTCCAGCTTTCCAACTCCATGCAACATAGTTATTACCTGTATTATAATTAAAATAACTATTATCAACACTACCTGTAGTACTAGTAAACCCATCATTATCAAAAGAACTTAAGTAACCATAGGATGCAGCAGATGAAGCAAGGTAACTTTCTGTCCAGTCACCATCTGACGCTAACCAATGATTAGTGCCTGTTCCTCTAACGGAATCATATAATGTATGATTATAAGCGTTTGATCTTGATTTAGCCCATACCAAATCTGGCTTAAATCCTACTCCTGTAATAGAAATATCTGTATTCCCTGTTGAAGTCCAAAGAACTGTATTAAAATTATTAGATGGTACAACACTTACATCTTGCCCTGTTTGTTGTAATGCTCTCCAACCTTTAGCACCAGTATATATTTCCATTTTACCAGTTGTAGTATTTTCCCTCATAGTACCTATAGCAACAGATGGTAAAGTAGAATCAGTAAAAGTTACAGTACAAGATCCTGTAGTAGCTGTAACAGAATAAATATTTGTACTTGCAACACTTGTATCTAAAGTTGATGTTACACCACTTGAAAATGTTGCTGTAATAGTATTAGGAACTCGTATAATTATTATACCTTTTCCTCCAGAACCAGCAGTACCTGATTTTGTACCACCACCACCACCACCAGTATTAGCTGTTCCACTTGTAGCAGTACCACTATCTGAACCAGCACCACCGCCACCGAGTCCTCCAGAACCTGGAGTATTACCACCGGCTGATCCTCCACCACCCCCAGCATAATCTACACCAGTTCCTGTTATGGTATTGTTTCTACCAGCACCTCCATTTCCTCCTGGTCCTCCATCTGATCCAGATCCATTAGTAGATCCATTCCCACCTACAGCATCAGCACCACCACCTCCAGATGCAGAAGACCAACCAGTACCTTGACTTGTTCCTCCGTTATTACCTTGATTAGTTGTTCCTTCACCATATCCACCTGGATTTCCTATTGGATTAAGAGCTCCGTCTCTAGCACCACCACCTCCAGAACCCCCATTACCTCCTTGGTAATGATAATATGGAGCGCCAGCTAATTCTACACCACCACCACCACCACCAATAGCGGTTAAAGAAGCAAAGACAGAATTTTCACCATTAGGTGAATGCCCAGCAACACTACTACTAGATCCACCAGCACCACCAAGTCCAACTGTTATAGTATATGAAGTTTCAGTATATAAACTTAATGCAGCACCAGTTGAACCACCTCCTGCATATGTTGAACTAGTAATATATCCACCAGCACCACCACCACCTCCATAATACCAACCACCAGATCCTCCTCCAGCAACTACTAAATAATCAATAGTTTGAGTAATTAATACACCTCTATTGTCATTACTCCCTTTAGGCATCTTTAACGCGGTTGTATCCGAGCTAAGATCTATAGTATCGGTTATTATTTTGGTTAAAGCCATTTAGTATTTTTATGGATTAAGAACAACAGATTCAACTACTGCCCCATTAGGAAAATTACCACTTGCTAAAGTAACAGTGGTTTTAGTGGTTCCAGCATCATAAGCCGCTGTATAAAGATTTTTTGTTTGATAAACACCACTAACATATAAATCAATATAGTTAACATCTGTTTGATTAACAACTCCGCAATCGTGTGTGTTTGTTGATGTACCACTAATAGTACTTCTATTTACGGTACGAGTAGGTGCTCCTGTGGCTACTGTATCCCAAGTACCATCACCTTTTAAAAATTTAGTTTGATCTCCTGTTGTAGAAGTTACTACACCAGCTGTATCTACTCCAGCAAACTTTTTAGCTTTAATTACTACTGCACCTGTTGTGGGCGTTATTTCTAAAGATTCATTTAAAGTAGTAGCTGCAGCAATAGTACCACCTTGTGTAAATGTTACGGAACTTACACCAGCTGTAACAGTTCCCCATTCCCAACCATTACCAGCACCTAAACTTTTTAATACATCTCCTGCATTACCTGATCCTGGAGTTGTGTTAGCTGTTATTAAATCACTTGCAGCACCAAACTCTAGATCAATTCCATTAGTAATACTTAATTTAGTAGCAGTAGCACTAGCAGCATCTTGACTTAATACAGAATCTCCTAATGTTCCTGTAGTATCCCAAAGCGGAACACTAAATTGAGTTCCTGTTCCAGGATTAGCACCAACATAAGTTTTAATTTTTGATAATGCAGCGTATTTAATAATATTACTATCAGCATCATCACTAAACATAAATGATTCACTGCCTGTTAAAGTAACACCAACACCATCTGTACCCGATAAAATAATATTAGCTGCACCTGTATAATCAGGACCAATATTACCTGTAGAAGTTATAGGATTTGAAGTACCAGTAAGACCTGCATCTATAGTTATAGATGAAACATTTGTTACAGGACCTGCTGCCCAAGTACCATCTCTTTTTAAGAATTTATCACCTGTTTCTGCACTTGCATCTGGTACATATCCTCCAGTTAAATTAGATCCGGAAAATATTTGTGCTGTAACAGCACCAGCGGTTATATCAAGTCCGTCGTTTCCTGTAGGGAATTTAGCCACACCTAAAGTAGTAGCAGTAGCTGTATCATGACCAGATTCAATTACAGTCCAATTTCCTTCTGTAGTTCCAGGATTATCAGTATTAGCAAAAATTAAATCACCAGGTTGTACGGTAACTGAAAAGAATGTTCCTCCAGTTTGTACTGCCCAAAACCAACCATTTTGAATAGAAGTAGAAGGAGTACAACCGCCACCTCCTGTTCCATCTAAACAAGGACTATCAGTTGAAGCATTATATCCACCTTGAAAAGTACCAGCATTAGCTACAGCAGAATCAACATATGTTTTAGTTGTAGCATCTGTTCCCGCTACTGGAGTACCTAAATTTATTATTTTTTGACTTCCTGCATCTATATCACCTGTAGCAGCTGCAAAACTATTTAAAGGTAGTGCTACTGTAAAATCATAAATTTGATCTCCAGTTGCTAAAGTAGTTGTAGCACCATTTGTTACTGCTGCTGTATTAGCTGCAATTGTTAATGTAGAAGTTGGTGATGCTCCACCTTCAGTTAATGTAATTCCAGTGCCTTCAGTAAATTGAATAGTAGAATCTGCACTACCAGCACCAACCAAAACAACAGGTATATAATCAGTTACTTTAGTTTGAGTTTCAATATTGTATAAATCCCCAAAGCTACTTGTACTAGTCCATGTCATAGCAGCTCCTGGACCTCCTGATGTTAATACTTGGCCAGCTGTTCCTTCGCTACCATTAGCATTTAAAGAAGTTCCAACTACTAAAGATGTTGTATTAGTTGTTGTTCCATATATAGCATTCCACCTAGTACCTGTTAATCCAAGATCCACTGCACCACTAGCAACAAAGTTTTTAGTACTTGTTACTGTTGTTCCACCCGATGGTTCAGCTATAGAGGAATTACCAAGAGTTACAGCACTTGTAAATACAGGTAATGAATCTGTGCTACCTGAAATTCCACCAATTTTGTTATTAAATATACTCCAATCAGTTGAAGATAAATAACCATCTGTAGTAGCGTCTGATTTTGGTATACCTACTGTACCGGATAATGTTATTGTACCACCAGTAAGTGGTGCTGAAAAAGTAATTGATTCTACACCAATCCCACCAAGTGATTTTATATAATCAGTTATCACCTGCATTGTGTAGGTTCTTGTTACGTTTGTTTGTTTACCATCAACAGTAGCTGTGGAAGTACCCAGTATTAAATCACCAGGTTGTGGACTAGTCTCTGCCGGGTAGCTATAAATTATTGCCATTTTTATTTTTTGTTTTCTATGTTAATTGTAGTGTTCCTGTAATAGTTGTAACAACCGTTTGTGAACCATATATTATATAAGCTGGAGGAGTTACAGTAGGACCAGATGTCCATGCATATCCAGCGGGTAAATTTGCTGTAGTAGTAAATTGTCCAGTTACATCTAATTGCGTTGATCCTGGTGCAGCACTTACAGTTGCACCTGTATCATTTCCAGTTACGGTTGGATTTGGTCCTCCTTGTATATCATATACAATTTGAAGCGTTGCAGTAATTGTAGGTGTTGGATTAGCAGCTATTACACCAGCTAATGTTTGAGCAACTGAAACTCCAGGATTAGTTATATCTCCTGTAACTGTTAATCCTGTAACAGGTGTTGAAAAATAATATCCTGCAGCAGGTGTTGCAATAGTAGTAAAACTATATTCTTCACCTTCACACCCTATAGCTGTTGCACCATTTGTATCGCCAGATAAAGTATATTCAACTCCTGCTGTCCCACCAGTTATATTATTTGTGGTGGCTAATGTCATTGTTTGTGCTGTACATTTAGTTGCATCTGCAATTGCTATGTATAAGGTATTAGCATCTTTAGGTGTTAATGCTGCATATTCTGTATCTGTTAAAGTAACAATTTTTGTAACTTTAGGTGTTGTAGTTTTATCATCAGTTGTATTTTTAATCGTATTTGCATCACCATCATCTATATATTGTTCTACAAGAGGCATAGCTGTTGCTGGTATTGTACCAAATGTAGAGGTTTTTACATTACTAGATGCTAATTGATTAAATGCTATAAAATCATCTGTTGTAGGAACTGTTGCTGGTGCTGCTCCAGATGTTTTACCAACTAATATATAATTGTTTGATCCGTCATATTCTATACCAATAGCAGGATTAGAAGTTAATGTTCCCGAATCTAATTGTAACCCACTCCCTGGTATAACACTTTGTACTGTACCTGGGTTGTTTGTTGCATTTATTGTAACATTACCTACACCACTTGTTGGGTTTAAAGTAATATTTGTTCCAGCGATTAAAGATGTAACACCAGTATTTGTTACGGTTACATCGCCTGTTGCTTGATCCACACTTATTCCTGTACCTGCAATTAAACTAGATACTGCACTTGTGGGAGCGGGTATATTTACTGTTACATCATTACCTGATGCACTGGCGGTTACACCACCACCTGTAAAATTTAAACTTTCTACTGCTGTAGTAATACTAGTTCCTTCATCTAATACAGCTATATTTGGAGAACCAGTACTAGTAGCAGGCGCCCAAGTATTATCACCCCTTAAAAAAGTAGAGTTTGATGGAGTACCACTAGCTGATAAAGAAGCTTGTAAAGTACCACTTGTACTTATAGGACCTCCTGTCATATCAATAAAAGTTGAATTTGCTGTGGCAACATTTGTTACCGTACCTGTGCCAGCGTTTGCACTTACAAGAGCAGCTAAACTAGCTATTGTAAAAGTTTTTGTAGGTTTGTTGTCATCAGCTACCGAAGTTCCTAATAATAAATCTGAAGTTGTTGGTGTTGCTTCGATTGGATAACTATAAATTATTGCCATTTTTATATTTTATTTTATGATTCTCTTATATAACATGTTACGATATCTCCTGTGTTAGCAGATGGGTATACTGTATATTGCGCACCTGTGACACTTGTAGATCCAGCGGAATACCATTGAGTCATTACGTTTTGATAACCTGAGTTTAATTGTAATTTAACATACCCAGTGGTTGAGGCTGGTACACTTCCACTACAACTAAATCCTGGTCCACAAGCTGGCCATGTGTTAGCTGAGCTATACCATGCATCATGCGTTCTACTTACTACACATTTTATTGCGGTTCCTCCAGTCATATTTACGGCTATTATTGAAGGTGCTCCACTTCCAATACCAACCCCATCAACACTTGAACTTGTAACACCTATTGTTGTAGGTCCTGTTATAGTTTTAGTACCTATTGAAGTACTTCCGCTAAAAAATTCAACATTATATATTGCTCCTTTACCATTTTGATATTGATTACCTGATAATTCCCAATCTATTTTCAGTATTACTGTTTTCCAATCTATTGTTCCTGTTACACTCCATTCAGAGGGTGTTCCATTAGGTGCATTAGTAGCGGGCATTGTTGCTGTTCCATCAATAGCTAATGCATTGCCATTTACAGGCGTTCCTCCAGAAGATATATATTGACCTGTACTTACCATAGTAACACTTGCAGTTCCAGGTGAAATTGTCCAACCAGTACTTCCAATTGATGCATTACCACTATCTCCTGCTGTGCCAGGACCTCCTGCAACATAAGCTGGTGGACTTAAATTATAACCAGCACTTGTATTATCCGTTATACTAGTACTAGTCCAATCCATTGTTACAAAGTTTAAACTAGGTGGTGCTGTATAAACAATAGTACCTTGTGAATAAATAGTTAAACTTTGATTAGATGTTGCCATTGTTCCACCATAAGGGAAAGTTGCAGCACTTGAACCAGCAGCATCTGTAGAAAATGTAACTGCTGATGCATCATAATTTGCGTTTACAGCAACTCCTGGTTGATTCCAACTAAAAGCATTTCCATTTACTAACCCTGTGATTGTTTGCCCGTAACTCGTGTTTGGAGTGTTTGATTGATAAGTATAAGAAATACCAGAACCAGATAATGTACCACCTGCTCCTGATACAGCTAAAGTATCTCCTTGTACAACGGTTAAAGTTGCACTATATGTTGTTTGCAATATTGTACCACTAATATAAGCATCTGCTGTAAAACTAGCCTGCGAAGGAGCAGTACCTGTAAATCCGGAATAACTTGGGCTTGGACTAAAATAATACCCACTATTTGCGGTAGCAGTAGAACTAAAAGTATATTGACCAGTTCCTTGATCTACTACATCTGTATCACCTGTTTGATTACCACTTACTGTATATTGTCCTGCACCTATTCCACTTGTGCTATCAATTATATTTAAAGTAACTGTACACTGAGGGGTTGGAGGTGGTGCAATTACTGCAGTGATACTTAAATTATCAGTTGTGTTACTACTTGGCATTGTTAAAGTACCAGTGCTAGCAGTTAATGAACCAGACGATAAAGTATAACCGTTTATAAGGGTTAATGTAATTCTAAATTCATAAGTAGTACCTGCCACTGCGGTTAAAGAACTTGAAGCAACCCAACCAGTTCCATCGTTTACTTCAACCGTTGTTGTATAACCAACTCCTAGCGCTCCACCTGTTACATTATAAGTTGGATTAAGTGTAGCAGTATATGCTGTACCTGGGCCTACAATTAAATATAAAGTATTTTTATCACAATTAACACCTGGACAAATTGCATTGTATTCACTAATTGTAAGTGTAACCATTTCTTTAGCTTTCCATACACTTGTAAAAGTATCAATATTTTTTACTTTCCCTACGTCTGCATCATCTATTTTAGTTTTTACAGTTGTTAAAGCTGAAGCTGGTACAGTGTTTAATTTAGCTGTTTTAACTTCACTTGCTGATAAATCTTGAAATGCTATTATATCATCAGGGCCTGCTGTATCAGCATTAGCTAATATAAAGCTATCAAGTCCTGCATAATCTATATCTATTTCAGCATTGGTCGATGCATTTGTTATTTCTGTTCCTTGACCTGGATTAACATTTGTAATGGTTCCAGCATTAGAAGTTGTATTTACTGTAACTGCACTTGAATATTGTAAAGGCGTGGCGCTTCCAGATAAAGTTATATTTCCACCAGCCCTTGCTTGATATACACCAGAGTTTGCTACAGTAACATTACCTGTTGATGGATTACTTGTTGCACTACCTGTAGCTGTTATAGCAACTCCGTTTAATACAGAGTCTACAGAAGAAAGTAATCCTAATACTTCTACTTGTACATTATCATTTATAGACGATGCCGTAACTCCTGTACCTGTAAATTTCCACTGAGCAGTATCTGTGGTTAATGTATTTCCACTGTTTTGTGATATAATATCAGTGGGGGTAGGCCCGGGTTCTGCCCATGTATTATCCCCTCTTAAGTAAGTTCCAGCTGAAGGAGTACCGGTAGCAGACAGACTAGAGGTTAGAGTACCTGTAGTGGTGATTGGTCCGCCTGCTAAATTAACAAATGTTGAATTACTTGTTGATATTGATGTTACTGTACCAATGCTTTTTGCCGCAAGTATTGATGCAACGATATCTGATACAGGTAAACTTCTTGTTACATTCTCTGCGCTAACATCTGTACCAATAAGGTAATCAGATAGCTTCAGGGTACCTGAACTATATGAAGTTATACCTGCCATTTAATTTTTTTATTATGGATAAACCTGTTTATCTCCTAAATATACCTCACTTACTACGTTTTGAGGAGGTGCTGCTAAACCGTCACCTACGTATAAAGCGGCTATAGTGTAAGAGCCATCTGCTAAATGTATTGCTGCTGCCATAATTTTTATTTTTTGCTTTTTGTTACTATATTTTTTCTTTGGTATTCAATAGATTGTTTAGTAGGCTTTATCTGAGCTATTCCCTTATTTACATCATCATAATGCTTTTTCATTTGAGAACCTGTAGGAAACTTTTTATTTAGTTTACTTAAATAAGATGCCGCTTTACCAGCTTTTAAAACCCGACCAATTGGAAGCATTGACATTGCAACATCACCAGCCATACGACCTAATTGCTTTAATGTATACTTCGATTCCCTGCTTTTTGTAGTTGGGAACGATGTTGTACCTGATTTAGGTTGTGGAGCACTAATACCTGTCTGATAGAAGGGTGGTTGCTTTTTCATGTTTTTATATTTAAAGTGTATACTTACTATATTCACACAAAACCACTTGTTTTTACGTATAAAATAATCTATTTACAAAAATATGACACTAGGTAGTTACTCTTATACTACTTATAATGGTATTATATAGAATATAATACATAATATAACTAATAGTGACATAAGGTAGTTACTTAAGGTATCTTTATTAGCTATTGTCACACTGCTCTGTAATTTGTTTGTAAGATAGTTAGGGGTATTGTATTCCACCTATCCCTCTGATTATCAACCAGTTAACCAAAGTCGTTTTTAATAGCCCCACCGCCCCAATTTATATATATAATTTTGTAAAAAGTTTCGGCTTTTACCATATTTCCCTGGAATGTTTTGACTTTTTCCTTAGATAGTACTAAACTAATCTAAATATTATAATATAATGACATTAATTCATTTCATTATGACAATATGACATATATATATTAATAAGATGTCAATGTGTCATGTGGTATACATACCCAATATATTTCACATACAAATATTACTACACCTTTTATACAATCTTAATACGATGTCTAATAGATAATATAGATGTAAGAAATTAAGTAATAATAATAATATGACTATATATATTTACAATAACGAAACTAATAATTACATTGACCAAATGTATTTAACTAATATTAATAATAAAAAAGAAATAGAAAATAATATAAAAGAATATTATAATTTAAACGAAGTTTATTATTCAATAATATAATAATACAAAGTAAATACTAATAACAATAGATAATATAATAAATAATAATAACAATAAATAATACTAATATGAATACTAATAAATTAACAAATAGATTTGTCATAAGTGTAAATGGCATTAAAAATAAAACAACTAACGAATTCGTGAATAAAAAAGGCGAAAGATTTATATATAATCAATACGTAATATTCACTCAATTAAAAGAAAAGTTTGAAAACATGAATTGTTTTAAAAAATATAAAACTTATACTTCAACTAATAATTTACCAACTTTCGTTAGAAATCTTGAGAAATTAGTTTAATACAAATTAAATACGATTATAAGTAGATAATATAATAAAGAAGTTTTATAAAATTCGTTGCCTTCTAAAAAATATTAACGAATGATTGAGTAAAAGGTTAATGTGAGTTCGATTCTCACTACTCAACTATGAATAAATTAAATAAAATATACAAAGAATTACAATTAATAGAAGAATTTGAATCTAACTTTAATATAACTAAAGAATCTAAAGAAAGACGAGAATACTTGTTAAAAATAATAAATAAAAATGAAAATTGATATAGAAAAAGAAGAAATAAATGAATTAATAGAATTTATTTTAAAGAATGATAAAGAAAGAGATATAAATTTCTTAAAACTTCAAACAATAGATGAATTAGAAGATATAAAAGATAATATAATAAATAGATAAAATGAGTAAAACAAAAGAACTTAGAATGATAATTGATTGTGTAAAAGGTATTGTACATGATGAATTAGTAAAAGCAGTTGAGTGGCAAGTAGATGACACTTCAGTTAGTGAATTAGAAAATGATGAATTTAACGAAAGTACAAATTACATTATGAAGATAGTTTTAGAAGAATTATTAGACGAAATTAAGTGACATTATGACAAGAAATTTATATTACGGTGCGATTTTAAGACAAAATGACATAGATGGTATGACATATTGTCATGAAATTGGTGAATGGATAGATACAGAAGAATTAATAAAACACTATTATGAAACAGGTGAAGAAATACAATAGAAAAACTAAAACTAAAAGAATTAGTTTATTTAAATTTTCAAGAGCAGAATTTGAAGCATTTGAAAGAGAATATTGGAAGAAATATAATACAAATTAAATACGAATACAAATAGATAATAATAATAAATAAGAATATGAATATAACAAAGAAAATGATGGACGAGAAATTGCTACAAATAGCAAAATTTGAAGCAAAATGGGGTGAAAACACTCATACCAGAGCGATGAAGAAATATTGCACGAATGAAAAATATAGAAATAATGTACATGCTTTTAATAAAGCAAGTGTTAATACAATGTTAGGTTATGAAAAATACTAAATGGTGTTTTAAAAATAGTAGAAAACTAGGTAAAATTGAAGGTAAAATTTATGCCTTGAAACTAATGATAAAAGGATTTTGTTCAGATGATAATCCTTTATTAGTACAAATAGAAGAAATAGAAGAATTAGTAAAAGAAATAGAATTATGAATAG
>MDSY01107740.1_pt1 | contig 11677 bp, 11 predicted proteins | sample 811131 | NCBI WGS metagenome assembly MDSY01 (sample SAMN05326643, study PRJNA326480) | marine metagenome | isolation source: seawater | place: Atlantic Ocean: South West | collected 2010
TAGTCATTTTAAACTTAATGAAGTGATTAACCCTTACAAGGAGATATACCACATGTCTATAACTATGAGACAAATGTTAGAAGCGGGCGTTCATTTTGGACACCAAACTCGTTACTGGGATCCAAAAATGGCACCTTATATTTTTGGAGATAGAAATAAAATTCACATAGTAAATCTTGAAAAAACATTACCTATGTTTAACGACGCTCTTAAGTATGCAAAAACACTTGCTGCTAATAAAGGCCGTATTTTATTTGTTGGCACGAAAAGACAAGCTAGAGAAATTTTAAAAGAGGAAGCGATTAGAGCTGATTGTGCATACGTTAACTATAGATGGCTAGGTGGAATGTTAACGAATTTTAAGACTGTAAAACAATCAATAAAAAGATTGAATGAATTAGAAACCATAATTGGTGATGATGCAAGCCTTGAAAAGTTAACAAAAAAAGAAGGCCTTAATTTAAAAAGAGAGTATGAGAAGCTAGAAAGATCTATTGGCGGTATAAAGAACATGATCTCACTGCCTGATGCTATTTTTATTATTGATGTTGGATATGAAAATGGGGCTGTTGTTGAAGCAACGAAATTAGGAATTCCAATTATTGGGATTGTTGATACAAATAATTCAGTAGAAAATATTAGTTATGTTATTCCTGGCAATGACGATTCAAGTAGAGCAATTCGCTTATATGCTAGAGGAATGGCTGACTCTATTCTTGATGGAAAAAATAAAGCCATAGAAGATCTTGCAAAAATGGTTGCAGAAGAAAAGGCAGATGATGTAGAAAAGCCAGTATTGGATGATGAAAAAACTAGTTAAATTTGAATAGCATAGGAGTTTACAGATAATGGCTGAAATAACAGCAAGCATGGTAATGGCACTCAGAAAGCAAACAGATGCACCAATGATGGATTGTAAGAAGGCTTTAACTGAGGCTGATGGAGATATGGCAAGAGCTGAAGAGCTTCTTAGGGTGCGTTTTGGAAATAAAGCAAGTAAGGCAGCAGGCAGAATTGCTGCAGAAGGCGTAGTGAGTTCTTTTATTTCTAAGGATGGAAAAACTGGCATATTGCTAGAAGTTAATTCTGAAACAGATTTTTGTGCTAAGAATGAAGAATTTCTTAACTTTTCAAATAAATTGGCAAGAACCATCCTTGAGCAAAATATTGAGGACATAGATTCAATTGGTAGAGCTAAAATTAATGGGGTTACAATAGAGGAATTAAGAACGCAATTAGTTGGTAAAATTGGTGAAAATATTACTCCGAGAAGATTTATCAGTTTAAGTGCTAAAGGCTCGTTATATTCATACATTCACGGCTCCAAGCTTGGAGTAATTTTAGATTTAGAATCTGGAAGCGAAGAACTAGGCAAGGATATAGCTATGCATATAGCTGCAACAAAACCAAAAGCAATAAATGAAAGTGGTATTGATCCTGAGATTATCGACACTGAGCGAAGAGTAGCGATAGAGAAGGCAAAAGAAGCAGGAAAACCTGAAGAAATGCTTTCAAAAATAGCAGATGGCTCAGTTAACAAATTTTTAAAAGATATTACATTGCTTAACCAATCTTTTGTTAAGGATGAAAAAGTTACGATCCAAAAGCTTTTAAATAATAATAATAATGCAACGATACACTCTTTCCATATCTATATTGTTGGTGACGGTATCGAAAAGAAAGAGGAAGATTTTGCTGCTGAAGTTGCAGCAGTATCAAAAGGCTAATAAGAGCAATTGATGTTTAATTTTTTTTGAAGAGGATTGTGATTTCAATCCTTTTTTTTAAGCTAAAATAACAAATTATGGCAGATATCAAATACAAAAGAATTCTTCTTAAGTTATCCGGTGAGGCTTTGATGGGAAATGATGCCTTTGGAGTAAACCCGGATACTATAAATAAAATAGTAAAAGAAATAAAGATTGCAGTCTCTATAGGTATAGAAATAGCAATTGTAATTGGTGGTGGTAATATTTTTAGGGGCGTAGCTCTTGGAGCTGCTGGAATGGATCGCGCAACAGCTGACTATATGGGAATGCTTGCCACAGTTATGAATGCGTTAGCACTTCAGGACGCTATGAAGCATGCTGGAGTTAATAGTCGGGTTCAGTCTGCAATTAATATAGATCAAATAGTTGAGCCTTATATTAGAGGAAAAGCGATAAGGTACCTCGAAGATAAAAAAATTGTTATCTTTGCTGCTGGAACTGGAAATCCTTTTTTTACGACTGATACTGCAGCCGCTCTAAGAGCAATGGAAATTAATGCTGATATTATGATCAAAGCTACTAAGGTGGATGGCATTTTCTCAGATGACCCAGAAAAGAATCCTGACGCTATTATGTATAAAACTGTAACTTTTGATGACGCAATAAATAACAATCTCAAGGTAATGGATGCAACAGCATTTACTCTTTGTAGAGATCAAAAGCTTCCAATTGCTGTCTTTAATATTTTCAAAGAAGATGCATTAAAAAACCTTCTTCTAGGTGAGGAAGAGGGCACTTTAGTCACTATGAATTAAGATAATGGAGAAGTTAAAATGAATGAAGTTAAAGAGAATGCAGGTGTCAGAATGCAAAAAAGCATCGATTCTTTAAAATTAGATTTATCAAAAATAAGAACAGGTAGGGCTCATGCAGGAATTTTAGATCATTTATCAGTTGATTACTATGGAGCTCAAACCCTATTAACTCAGCTTGCAAATATTACAGTTGCAGATGCCATAACAATTAATATACAGCCATATGAAAAAACCATGATTCAGGCTATTGAAAAAGTGATTCGAGAAAGTGATATGGGACTAAATCCATCTACCTCAGGGGATTTAATTCGTATACCAATGCCTGCTTTAACTGAAGAAAGAAGAAAGGATCTAATTAAAGTTGTAAAATCAGAAGGTGAAAATTCAAAAGTTTCAATTAGAAATATTCGTCGTGACTGCAATGAGGTATTGAAAAAATTATCGAAAGAAAAAGAAATTAGTGAAGATGATGAAAAAAGAATGCAGGAAGAAGTTCAAAAAATTACCGATGAGTCTATTATTGAAGTTGGCAGACTAATCGATGCAAAAGAAAAAGATTTGCTTGTCATATAAACTCGAGGCTTTCACCTGTTATATTTTCTAAAAAAAAGATTCTTAAACACATCAAAAAACCCTAAACACATCGCTGTTATTATGGATGGTAATGGTCGTTGGGCAAAAAAAAGGCTTCTTCCACGTATAGCTGGCCATAAAAAAGGATTAGAAGCTTTACAGATAGCTATCAAGTCGGCAATGACTCATGAAATTCCAACCGTTACCCTATATGCTTTTAGTACTGAAAACTGGAACCGTCCGTCTGAAGAAATAAGTGGCTTGATGAGTCTCTTTTCTGATTCAATTAATAATCAGACAGAGAGGCTTATAGAAAATAATATAAGTTTGAAAGTGTTAGGTGATATTTCCCTTTTTGCAAAAGAGCTTCAGATCAAAATTAAATCATTAATAAAAAAAACATCTAAAAATACAGGATTGAAATTGAATATTGCATTAAATTATGGAGCCCGGTCAGAAATATTAATGGCAGTAAATAAAGCCACTAAGAAAAAAAGTGGAATTCTATTAGAAAAAGATTTAACTGATAATCTGTATACAAAAGATATGCCGGATGTCGATTTGTTAATTAGGACAGGAGGGCAGAGAAGGTTAAGTAATTTCCTATTATGGCAAATTGCTTACTCTGAACTATATTTCATTGATACTTTGTGGCCAGATTTTTCCGAGAAAGACTTCGTAAATGCATTATATTTTTTTCAAAATACTGAAAGAAAATTTGGCAACCTTAAGGTGGATAAATAATGCTTAAGCAAAGAATACAATCTTCAATTGTCATGCTTGGATTATTTGTTGCTACTTACTTTTTCTTAGACTATGTCTTTTTTGAATTTTTAGTTCTAGCTGTTGGTGGATTTTTATTATTTGAGTTGAGCAATATATTAAAGTTGCATAAATTGAGTTTAGTATTTTTTTGGGTTTTTGCTTCAACTCCATTACTTATATATTTTATAGCAACCTTCACATCTAATTTTGGTAACCTTTTTAACCTTTCAGAATATTTTTATTTTACCAATACTTTATACCCATTAATTTCAAATTTCTTAACAATTTCAATTCCATTCTTAGCCACTTTAAGCCTTATTTTTTGGTTATTTTTAGTGCCTGTTGATATTTATTATAAAAAAATATCTTCAAACCCATTAATTAAAGTATTTTATGGATTATTTTTAATTACACCGATGCTACTTTCCACCATATCCATTTTTGTGACAAATAAAAATATATTGTTAGTAATTATTTTAATGATTTGGATTGCCGATATAGGTGCATATTTTTCAGGAAAAAGGTTTGGAAGAATTAAAATAGTAAAAAATATTAGTCCAGGTAAAACTTTAGAGGGGTTTCTTGGGGGGTTTTTAGCTAACGTAATTTTTACTTTGTTTCTTTATATTTATGGATTTTTAAATATATTCGACGCTATGCTACTTGCGGTTTTAGTAAGCACTCTAAGCTTATATGGTGATATTTATGAATCATTCTTAAAAAGAATGGCAAAAATGAAGGATAGCAGTAATTTAATTCCTGGGCATGGTGGATTTTTAGATAGGATGGATAGTTTTTGTTCTACAATTCCAATATTATACTTTTTGTTAAGAGCTTTTGAGTATATATAAATGAAAATAATTTCAATACTGGGGTCGACTGGAAGCATCGGATGTAGCGCCTTAGAGGTGATAAAGCTTCATCCAGACAAATTTGATATTTTTGCTTTATCTGGGTATGAAAATATAGATTTATTATTTAAACAGGCTATCGAATTCAATCCAACTTATATTGTTACTAAAGACGAAGAATCCCAAATTAAGTTATCGGATTTATTGAAAAAGAAAGATCAAGGAACAGAGGTTTTATTTGGTCCTGAGGGTTATAAATTTATAGCAGGACATGAAAAGGTATCTACAGTCCTTGCTGCAATAACTGGAGCAGCCGGCTTAATTTCAACAATGGAAGCAGCTGTTAAAGGCAAGAGAATTCTTTTAGCTAACAAAGAGTCAATGGTTATGGCTGGTAATTTACTGTCTGAAGTTTCTGCAGAAAATAATGGCATTATTATCCCAGTTGATAGTGAGCACAATGCAATTTTTCAAGTTATTCATGATCAAAAAAATCAAGATGAAATTAATAAATTAATTTTAACTGCATCGGGAGGCCCCTTTTGGAATTCGTCATTAGCCGAGTTAAATAATGTGAGTATTACTGATGCCCTGAATCACCCGAATTGGAGTATGGGGAGAAAAGTAACTATAGATTCTGCAACAATGATGAATAAAGGATTAGAGGTAATTGAGGCTGCTTTTTTATTCAAAATAGATTACAAAAAAATTGAAGTGCTTATTCATCCACAAAGCATTATTCATTCGCTCGTTGAATTTGTTGATGGTAGCAGTCTTACTCAGCTTGGAATCCCTGATATGAAGGTGCCAATAGCTTACGCACTAAGTTTTCCAGAAAGAATAACTTCTGGAGTGAGTGGGATTGATCTTACATTAGCTAAAGATTTGCAATTTGAATTGCCAGATTTAGAAAAATTTAGATGTCTTAAGCTAGCATACGATTGTCTGGAGCAAGGCGGTAGCTATCCCATTGAAATTAATGCCACTAACGAGGTAGCTGTCGATGCTTTCTTATCTAAGAAAATAAAGTTTACCCAAATATCACAATTAATTGAAATAGCTCTTAATGAGGCAAGTAGTTCAAATATCAAAAGTATTCAAGACATATTGGAAGTTGATAGTCAGGCAAGAATTAAGGCTAGGCACTTATTAAAAGGGTCTAAATTTGCATAGTCTTTTATCTTTTATAGTTACCATTTCCCTAGTTGTTATTGTGCATGAGTTAGGACATTTTGCAGTAGCAAAAATGTTTAAAGTAAGTGTTGAAAAATTTTCGGTTGGATTTGGCAAGGCTTTGTACAAAAAACAGATTGGACTAACTGAGTTTAGCTTAAGAATTATTCCTCTTGGGGGCTTTGTAAAGTTTTATGAAAAATCTAAGTCCAAAGATTTAAATTTCTTTGAAAATATTTCTTTATTTAAAAGATCGCTCATCGTTCTAGCAGGGCCTTTAATTAATTTCATATTTGCTTTCCTTCTTTTGCTTTTTTTAAATCAAGGTGAGCAATATAATGTACTCCCTAAAATTACTGCTGTTAAATCAAAAAGTATAGCTTCAGAAGTAGGCTTTCAAAAAAATGATTTAATCGTTTCGATTAACGATAAAAAGATTAACTCTGTAACTGACCACAATAAAGCTCTAATTGAGCTTGCAAACAAAAACTTAAATTACACTCTTCTCAGAAATAATGTAAAAATTTTAATTACTATTAATAAAGCAAGGCGTTTAGATTTAAAAAGCATTAATACTGATAGAGAAGATGCCAATGGCCTTTATTTTTTCCCAGCTGATGAGAGTTCTTTATTGGTAGATGAAGTTGTTCCTGGATCCGTAGCTGAAATCGCCAATATAAAAAAGGGTGATCGAATTTTTAGCGTGGATAATAAGATAATTTATGATGTATCAGGTTTTGTAGATTCAATTAAGAGTAAAGCAAATACAGCAATACTTATCAAGCTTTTTCGGAGTGGTGAGCAACTATCTATTTCATTGATACCAAGGCTGAGTAGGGAGAATATTAAAGAAATTGGGGTGATTGGTGTGAAGATTAAAGTAAGTCTTGATAAGAAAAAAATGTATATTAATTATTTTAAAATCAATAATTTAGAAATTATATCTAAATCATTTTATGATGTTTTAGAAGGGATTAAGATTGTATTTAAATCTCTCTCCCATATTCTAACTGGTAGTATTGACTGGAGATTGCTTTCTGGGCCTATTTCAATAGCTACATTATCCTCCGAGACTATAACAATGGGGCTAGCCACCTATTTGAGTTTTTTAGTATTTTTAAATATAAATGTTGGTCTCCTTAATTTATTACCAATTCCAACATTGGATGGGGGCTTATTGTTTTTTTATGCAATTGAATGGATTTTGGGAAAGCCTCTTAATAAGCAAAAAATGATTATTTCTCAAAGACTTGGAGTAGTTATATTATTTCTTGTATTCACATTAGCAGTATATAATGACATCTTTAATTTTATGTTTAATTGATGAAAAATTTTTTATTAACAATAATTCTAGTTCTAGCTAGCTTTTTAGGTTACACGGAAGAGCTTTTAGTTAGTGATATAAAAATTGAAGGCCTTCAAAGAGTTGAGCCTGGATTAGTTTTTAGTAACCTTCCTTTTGAAGTTAATGACCCAATAGACAGCGTTGATGTTAGCTCAACTATAAAACTTTTATATAAAACTGGGCAATTTAAAGATATCTCCCTTGAACAAGAGGGCGGTAAAATCATCATTATTGTTAACGAGAAACCAGTCATTTCAGATATAAACTTTTACGGCATAGAAGCTTTTCAAGATGAAAAATTAAAAATTGGCTTAAGTCAGATGAATTTCGCAGAAGGTTTGGTTTTTGATAAAACAGACCTTAAGAAGGTTGAGCAAGAGATAGCTAATCAATATTTATCTCTCGGGAAATATACCGCCTCTGTCAAGGCTGAGGCTATCCCTTTAGAAAGAAATAGGATGCAAGTTAATCTTTACGTTGAAGAAGGTAGTGTTTCTAGAATTAAAGCAATTAATATTGTTGGTAATAAGTTATACGAAAAAGAGGTCTTGATGGAAATCTTCAAACTTAAAACAACAAACTTTTTATCCTGGTATAACAAAGACGACCGTTACTCTAAACAAGTTTTAAGTGGAGATTTAGAAACATTAAAAAGTTTTTATATGGACAGAGGTTACTTGGATTTTAAAATTAATTCGTCGTTGATTAGGATTTCAGAGACCAAAAAGAATGTTTATGTCGATATATCAATAAATGAAGGTAATAAATATTTTTTTGGTGAAAGTGTAATTTCTGGAAAGACTTCCAAAGATATACCCAAAGTGGCACTAGAGGCTCAAATTGGTACAAGTAAGGGCAATACTTTTAGCAGGGCTGAAGTAACTGCTACTACTCAAAGAATTAATCAAATATTAGGTGACTATGGCTATGCCTTTTCAAACGCAAACGCAATACCTGAAGTTAATAAAGAAACAAGAACTGTGGACTTTAATTATTTTATTGATCCTGGAAAGAAGATTTATGTTAGACGACTTAATTTTTTTGGTAATGAGAAAACAAGGGATAGCGTTATTAGAAGGGAATTAAGGCAATTTGAATCTTCTTGGTATAGCAAAACAAAGGTCGATCGCTCAAAAACACGGCTCTCCAATACGCAGTATTTTGATGCTATTGACGTGGAAACTGTTAGCGTACCTGGGGTAACCGATCAGATTGATATAAATATTCATTTGAAAGAAAGAAATACAGGCAAGCTTATGCTCGGTGCCGGTGTTAGTTCTGATGAGGGGCTTGTTGGAACTTTTACTGTTAGCCAGTCTAATTTTTTAGGCACAGGTAATACTGTAACTGCCTCTGTCAGCACAGGCAGTGTGAATCAAACTTATGCCTTAAGTTATACTGATCCATATTGGACTGACAACGGAGTATCAAGAACGGTAGGAGCTTATAAGCGAGATGTAAATACTAATGACCTATCAACAGCTAATTACAATACCTTTTCATACGGAACTAATATAGATTTCTCAATCCCTACAAATGAATATAATGCCATAGGTTTGGGTGCAACTTTAGACATAACTAAAATTGAGCTTGGGGCATACGCTACTCAAGAATACGTAGATTATTGTCAAAACTTAAGTGGAAATACTTCAACAAAAGGATGCAATAGTGACTCATTTTCACTTAGTGGGGGATATGCAACAGATACAAGAAATAGTGCAACCTTACCAACTGATGGCTATTCCCATAGAACACACGCTACTCTATCTTTGCCAGTTTTTGATATGCAATATTATCAACTATCAGCAACAGCAGATAGATATTGGCCTTTATCTAAAGACATGAGCTTTAAGTTGAGGGGTAAGCTTGGTTATGCGGATAGTTACGGTGATAAAAAATTCCCTTTCTTTAAAAACTTTTTCATGGGTGGACCAAAAACTGTAAGAGGTTACGATCAAGCTTCAATTGGGAAAAAAACACTTAATGCAGCTACCGGGGATTATGAGACAACTGGTGGTAAAAAAATGTTTAGCACTACAGCGGAGCTTTATTTTCCACCTCCTGGCTTAAAAAATGTTAAGAGCTTTAGATTAAGTACATTTATTGATGGTGGAGGTGCTTATAAAGATGGTTTTAATGCAGATGAATCAAGGTTTTCTGCAGGTGTAGCTGCTTTGTGGCTTTCTCCATTTGGTCCACTAACGATCAGTTATGCAAAACCATTAAATGAGGGTACAAATGACGAGATAACTGAGTTACAATTTGGTATGGGTGGGTCTTTCTAGGTTTAGTTAATTTAAATTTTAAAGGAATTGAAAAATGAAAAAATGTATAGCTTTAATTTTATTCTTAATATTTAACGTAAGTATTGTATCGGCAGAGGTCAAAATTGGCTTCGTTGAGATTCAAAAAATATTAAAAGGCGCTCCACAAACGGTAGCAGCCAATAAAAAATTAGAAAAAGAATTTACAAAAAGAACAGCTAAATTAAAGAAAGTAGTCAAAAAAATAAATGCTAAAGAAACAGCATTTAAGAAGGATAGTATGACCATGTCTGAGTCTGATAGAATTAAAAAACAAAAAGAAATACAGGGATTAAAAATTGATGCACAAAGAACTGAACGCGAGGTTCGAGAAGATATAGATCTTCGAAGAAGAGAAGAAATAGCAAAAGTTCAAAAACAGGTCAATATTGCTGTGGAAAAAGTTGCAAAAGAACAAAATTACGATTTAGTTCTTTATCAGGGAGTAGCATATGCAGGAAAAAAGGTTGATATAACCGATATTGTTATTAAAGCTTTAGGGTCTATCAAGTAGATAATAAACTGAGTATATAGGGCAGTACTAAAAATGGGGGACATAACTTCTGAGAAATTGTCACTTATTATTGGCGGAAAATGTTCAAATAAAAATATTGTAATTGATAATTTTTCATCACTTAAATCTTCAAATGAATTATCAGTTACTTTTTTTTCTGATCGAAAACTAACTGACGATTTAAAAAATACTAAAGCTAAAGTTGTTATCCTGAGGCAGGAAGACGTTAACTTAAGAGACGGTGATTGGATAGTTGTAGATGACCCATATTTGGCTTTTTCTAAGGTTGCAAATTTCTTTCAAAAAAAGAATAATTTTAAATCTGCTATAAATTCAAACGTAAATATAGATTCAGATGCCCAGATATCGTCGGATTGCTATATTGGGCCGTTCAACTCAATTGGTAGTAAATCAATTATTGCTAATCACGTTTTTCTTTCCTCAAATATCTCAATTGGTAGAAATGTTTCTATCGGCGAAGGTTCAAAACTACACCCAAATGTAACTATTGGTAATGATGTAGTCATCGGTAAGAATTGTGAAATTTTTTCAAACGCCTCTATTGGTACTGATGGGTTTGGGTACGCACAAGATTCAAATAAAGTATGGAACAAAATTCCCCAAATTGGCTCAGTCATCATCCATGATAATGTTGACATTGGAGCTAATACAACCATAGACAGGGGTGCAATAGAGAACACAGTTATTCGCTCAGGAGTTAAAATTGATAATCAAGTCCAAGTAGGCCACAATTGCTACATTGATGAAAATACAATAATAGCAGGGTGCGTGGGAATAGCTGGCAGCACTAAGATTGGTAAAAATTGTAAAATTGGTGGCGCAGCAATGATTTTAGGGCACCTTGAAATTAATGACAATATTACAATTTCACCTGGAACAATGATTACAAAGTCTTTAACTAAGTCTAATAATAAATATACTGCTATCATGCCCTTCATGGAGCACAAAGAATGGCTTAAGCTAGCAACAAAATTACGGGGAAAAGAAAAATAAGATGAATACTAATAAATTGTCGATGGATATACATGAAATACTTGATCATTTGCCACATAGATATCCTTTTATTCTTGTTGATAGAGTGATATCTATGGAGCTTGGAAAAGAAATAACAGCCATTAAGAATGTGACCATTAATGAGCCGTATTTTCCAGGCCATTTTTCTTACCACCCTGTGATGCCTGGTGTCTTAATAGTTGAAGCTCTTGCCCAAGCAGCTGCATTATTGTCTTTTAAAACGATGGATACAAAACCAACAGAAGATTCAGTTTATTATTTTGCTGGTATTGATAATGCTCGCTTTAAAAAACCTGTAAACCCAGGTGATCAAATTGTATTACATGTAAAAATAGATAGGGTTCTGAAGGGTATATGGAAGTATTCTGGAACGGCAACTGTGGATAAAGAGATTGTTGCAGAGGCTAATATGATGTGTATATTAAAAGAAATTAAAAAATAGCTTAATGGAATTCGAGCAAAAAATTCATCCGACAGCTTTAATTCACCCTAAGTCCAAATTGCATTCAACCGTTAAAATAGGTGCATATTCTGTCATAGGTAAAAATGTAGAAATTGAAGAAGGCTCTGAAGTTGGTAACTTTGTTACGATAA